>TARA_B100001057_G_scaffold326978_1_pt1 | contig 11270 bp, 12 predicted proteins | sample TARA_B100001057 | Tara Oceans TARA_B100001057 (sample SAMEA2621839) | marine metagenome | biome: marine biome (ENVO:00000447); feature: surface water layer (ENVO:00002042); material: "saline water (ENVO:00002010), including plankton (ENVO:xxxxxxxx)" | depth 5 m | reverse complement strand
CGCGCGCACGTGCGCGGAAGAGGAGTACCCACACGGCCTGCTGGACTCTTAAAAGAAAAAAAACGCACTACATCAAGCTGATTTTGTTCTGCACCCTGCGCGCCCGCGCAAGGAGTTTTTTTGCCTTGTCTCGGTTGCTGATAATTTCTGCTTGCTGTTCGTAGTACATTGTTGCTTCCTCGTCATAATCGATGTAGGGTCCCAGGACGGCAAACCGCGGCATCGGAGGCTCGGGCACCTCGGGCTTTGATTGCAAGTACGTCTTGTCTGCAAACTCCACAATTGCCTCGGTGGCGGCCATGGTCAGCATCATCCATGCGTGCATCATCTCGGCGTTGAAGCGCTTGTGCTCATAATCTTTGTTTGCCGCGTCCAGGTTTGGCTTCTGCGTCTCGAACCAGTCATCAAAATCGGCGTCGCTGCACTCAGTGATGTCGCAGCCTTCGTTGCCATCGGACATGGATTCGGCGTCGCCGCTTTGCATTCCCGTCGAGACAACAGTCGCAAATGCTCCGCGCAACGACGCAGAGTCCAGAACAGATTTGAGCCGCGGGAGCGACATGGTTGCTTTTAGTTTTCTTACAACTATTGCACCGCACCACCAGAATATTACAACCCATGAACCAATACCCACACACACACACACACACACACACGCGCGCGCGCGCGCGCGCGCTTAGCAGCTCTTGAGCAGGAGGTCGAAGGTCTCGCCCGGCTTTGAAAAGGAGAGCGCGCGGCCAATCACGCGCTCGCTGGCGGACGTGGCAATCTTGACGGTGATCCGGCGCACCTTGCCCGTGCCGCGCGTCGGGTCCTTCCTTGCCAGAGCGCCCTGCTTGCCGGGGCCCTCGTTGTAGAAGCACCACTCCAGCATGTCGCCGGGGAAGATCGAAGTGCCACTGTTGTTCAGAAGCGTGCACATGCCGCCTATCGCGAGCGTGAAGAACTCGTCGATGGACGGGCCGACGCCATCGTCGATCGGCCGCACAGACTTGGAGCGGCACACGCCGGCAAAGTAAAAGTTCTTCATGTCGTCGGCGCCCAGGCACGCGCAGCAGCTGATCACCGGCGTTGCCGTCTCGGCCGCGACGTAATTGCGGAACGTGGCGTTGCGCGCCTTGCGCGACACGCAGATCATGCCTGGAAGCGCCGTTGCCCACTCATGAAAGTGTGGCTTGTGCTCAAAGGTGTTCCCCTTCAGGGCCAGGAGCTCATTGTACTCTTGGGTGATCCGTGCTCGCTCCTCAGGGCTTGCCCCCTCTGGGATTTTCTTCTGGAGGTCCGCATCGTCCGGCGACACGTCTGCGATTGAGATGTGCTCGGGGAGCGCGGTGAACTCGTACGAATCAACTGCACGGTTGACAAGTGCAACGGTGAGCAGTTTGCTATTTGTGAGTGCAGGCATGTACGCGTAATGGTTTAAATTGTGATTGACGCACTGAACGAGTTGATCACCACTTCTCCAATGCGGCTCACGGGCTGGTAGCCCTCGATGAGCGAGTGCGTCAGGCTAGGGTCGGTCGGTCCCTGGTAGCTCTGGTACATCCGGGTGGACATGGTGTGGGTGCGGGTGCGGGAGGCGCTTGGTCCTTTTAAAAAGCGAGGGGCAAGCAGCAGTTAGCGGCCTTTGTTGCTTAAAGAATTCCGGGTTGAGAGTTATGTAATCTTTGGCCAATACGCACAGACGGACCCGCCACGCCATCCCTCACCCCAGAACACTCGTGTAGGGAGCGCCATCAAAGTTGCCGACCAGGTCCCGGTGGAACCACTGTTTGTGGGACCAGGGGCTCTTCTGCCCCGGTGGGCGTGGCTCGTACGCGCGGACCCGGATCTCGCGCAGCCGCTCCCGCTGCTCCTTGGTGCGGCCGTCCATCCATTTCAGGCACAGGATATCGGCGGGGCTCAGACCAAGGCCGCCCAGCAAGGGCTCAATGCCCACGCAGAGCGTCACCATGTTCTTGGACTGGTTGCCGTCGACCACGCACCCGAGGCGCCACGCCAAGCCCACGGTCTCGTTGGTTGGCAGGAATTTGCCGGTGGTGATGTGCGACGCTAGCAACAGCCGAAATTGGTAAGTTTGCTTGTTGTTGGCGTCCGGTTTGGACATGACAAAGGCGAGGTAGACGCGGTCGCCGTTACGCACGCCCTTTTGCAAGGTGCAGAGGTGTGGGAAGTTGTGGCCCACGGCTTCTTCGCCAAACGGCAGCGTCGAGAAGCGCACAAAGCCCTGCAGCGCCACGTTGGCGATCGCAAAGTCCTTGAACTCGTTCGTGGGGTCGGCGCCGTCCAGGTTGTTGACCACGCCGTCGGGGCACCACTTGAAGTGACCATCCTTGTCGACGAAGGTCTGCTTGGCCTTGTCCAAATCCATCGGCCCCATCCGCTTCAGGTCCTCGTTTAGCAGCTTGAGCGAGATCACCTTGACGTTCTGGCCGAGCGGCGCGCGCGTCGCGGGCGTCATGCGGTGCGTAAAGACCAGATCGCCCTCCGCCATGCTGAGCGCGATTGGCGGCGCGCCTGCGCTCCGGCCCAGGTCGTTGCAGTCGGTGACGGCCGTGCGTGCATACACGATCGTCGCGTTTGTGGGCTTGGGCCGCTGCGAGCTGGTGGGGATGGGTCGCAGCCCTATGGGCAGCGGCGCATCGGGGCCGACGGGCTGCCGCGGGTTTGGGGTGAGCGACGAGACTTCGCCCGGCCCGCGGAGCGACTTGAGATACCCCTGCAACCCTTCGTGTGCGCGTTTCATGCCGCCTTTCCTCAATGAACCTTGCGCACGCGATATCGCCTAGCGCGCGTCGCGCGCGAGCGCGCACCCTTTTCACTTTTTGTGGTGGGCCGTTAACTTGTATTTGCACGGCCGCCGCTTTGGAAAAGAGGAGAGCGCGCACGGCGCCCCAATGATTGTAAAACCCGACATTCATAGAGCTCGTCCTGTAGACGCTCCAAAGCGTTCGCCCGCCGTTATCGACTGGTCGCACTGCTGCGGTCTCGTAGAGAAGGAAGGTCGGTTCGTGCCCCCGCGCGCTCAAAAGACTTTTACCGCCGACCCACTGCTTGACAGCACCAGCGAAGCGACAGAGACGGCAGACTGGAAGCGGTTGCGAGCGCAGGTGAAGCAAGCGGCGCAGGAACATCCCAACCATTCGGACCGACTGGCCACGTATGTGCCGATGCTGGTTTCCTACAGAAGGGCCTTTGAGCGGCGCGCCCGTCTGGTGTTTGGCGACTGCATTTTTTACACAGCAACCAAGGCGCGCGAGTGGACGTACAAGCACCCCAACCAGGTGGGGCGCTACGTACCAGAGAAGGGTTACTTTTACCGCGTGCTTTCAAGGCTGGCGCGATACGTGCACGCCACGAGCGACGACAAAGACCTTTCGTGGTTGGGATTCAAAGAGTGGCTGCTCACGCCCGAAGCGGGTCGAAAAGCGGAAAACTACTACCCATCGGGCACCTTGCTTGCGCGCACTGGCAAGTGCCAAGTAAGCGTCGCGATTGTGTGCTACGCCACGCTTCCAAAAGCAAAAGAGACTCTGTCGACGGCCATCGCGCGCGAGTGCGATCCTGCCCCCCAAAACGACGATTGCGACGCCGCCGACGACGACGAAATGAGTGTCGAGGTTCGGGAGCTGGAGCAGGACAGCGAAAACGCATCCGATGACGACAATAGCGTCGAGGGAATAGCCGTTCCACTGCTGGTTGATCAGCAAGCAAGGGCGGTCGCCACCGACACAGATTTGCGCGTGCCGGGCGACGAAAGCGCCGAAGAACAGTCGCAACCGGCTCCACAACCGGAGCCGCAACCTCCCGAACAGCAAGAAACGGTGACCGCATGCTCGCTCGCGCCAAGCGACGACGAAGAGTCCTCCTCGGACACCGACGACGCGACGCCTGCAATCAACGTGGTCAGGCTCAAGCGCAAGATCGAGAAGGAGACTGCCAGAGTGAAAGCGGAGGAGCGAACTATCGCGGTGCGTAAGTCAAACCTTGCGCTGTGGAAAGACCAGCTCAAAGACCACTTTGTGGCAACCGAAACGCGCAAGCGCGCGCGCGAGGAGGAGATCGAAGGCATGCAGCAACAGGTGCTTGTTGACCGCTGTGGCTGCACGGTGGACATCAGCAAGGAGCACCGCAAGGTAGTCGCGGCCTACATCAAGGACGTGGGCGAATACGCGGACATCAACGGCGTGCTCACAGAATACTTTACGTCGACCAAGCGGCAGCAACGCGCGTTTACGCACCAGCGCGGCGCACAGATACTTCGCGGCGAGGGCCACGGCCTGGGAGTCTCGCGATTTCAAGCAGCGCAGGTGCGCCACGACTACATCGGGCACAGCAACGCGCACCACGTCGTGGTGGTCCTTGAGGCCAAGGACGAGTGCTCTTACTTTAACGTGGGCGTGTCGCAGATGCAGCTCACGCGCGCCGAGGTCTCGCTGCAAGAGTTCCCAGACTTTACCAAGTTTTACCACGCGGCCTACGCAACGGCGCCGCCGGTTGGCGACATACACAAGCACAACGCGCTGGGACAGCTGGTGTACTCGCCCGACATGAACATTGACGCAAAGAGGCGTTTTTTTGCTCCTCTTAGGGAAGCGCTCGCGGCCACCTGACCTTGCCGCAGCGCAAGTGCACCCCCCACGCCAGCAAGAGAACGCAGAGCGCTTTCATTACCGTGCTTGCGCACGCCCACTGCGACACGCTCTTCGCAATGGTTGCGATAGCTGCTCCGATGCAAAACGCCCAGAAAAATGAGATTACCCACGCTTCCTCCGTCGACAGTAGCCCTAGCACAAGAAGCATCCAGGCATGACAAAGCGCGCACAACGGCGCGCGCACGGCTCCACGCGCATCAGTCGCAAACCAGCGCCGCGCAGGTTGGCAGACGCCAATTACCAACCCCACCTTTAAAAGTTTAATGCATTAGATTAGAGGGGAGTTTAGAGGGGATCACATTATACGAGCACTTGGCCAAGTGCTCGAAAAGAAGCGCCGGTGCTCACGAAATATTTTAATGCATTAGAAGTAAATTGGTTGGTTGGCTTTAAAGGGGACGATCAGCGGGGAGCATTTTCAGCCGGTCGAGACTACTGCAGTAAAAACACACACAAACTTACTGCAGTAGGCAAAATTGCTTAAAAATGCTCCCCGCTGACCGTCCCCTCTAACCCCAGCCAACCAATTTACTTCAAATGCATTAAAATATTTTGCGAGCACCGGCGCCTCTTTTCGAGCACTTGGCCAAGTGCTCGTATAATGTGATCCCCTCTAAACTCCCCTCTAATCTAATGCATTAACTTTTTGCCCGCCAGCTTTGTAACTCGTGTGCGTCGGCTGGGAAGGGCAACGACCATGCCTGGCAACGTGTACATTCGCTCCAAGATCAAGCGCTTCGTTGCGGGGCAGACCACGCCGCAGATCACGGACCGGCCCGTGCCCCTTCCCACCAAGGTGATCAATGTCACGAGTCAGCAGCTCAAACGCTCCATATTTCGGCGCGCCTTCTCGCCAATGCACGTCTACGGGGACGCGTACGTCGCGCCCGACGGGATTGCCTACGCGTGCTACGAGCACTACTGGCAGTCGCTCAAACACTTTCCCGGGCGCAACCACCAGACCGACAAGGCGTGGTGGCGCCGCCAAACCCAGGCGCGTCGCAGGCTGACGGGGGTCAACCCAACCACCTGCCTGTACGCGAGCGACGAGACGCGCTACGACGGGGAGCTCTTTGGCTACGTCGAGGCGCGCAAAGCCTTCTACGTTCCCGACTACTCTGCCAAGCTGGCGAGCTGCGCGCTGGCACAGAAAATCCTTCGCTACCTGCGCAACTATCTGGATGACGAGTGCGACGTGATCATTGAAGACTTTGACGGCCCGCGCTGCCCCGACGGCCTGCCGCAGATCGCGCGCGTCACGCCCGCGCTCTTGCACGAGAAGCTGAACGACGCGTCGATGCCGTTTGGGCACGGCTACGTCGTGGCCGCCGTGCTGCTGGGCATAGAGCTGGCGGAGTATGAGTGAGGTTTTTTATAAGTTGTTCACTTATGCGTTCTACACAATTAAGCGTGAGCACCACACGGGTGGGTAGGCGGGAGGGTCGGCGCGGGCTGATGGGCGCGGACGGCATCCAAAAGCAGTGGAGCAAGCGGCACGGCGCGGCCGTCAAGAAGGGCATTAAGAAGGCCAAGGCGCGTAAAAAGGTCGTCAAGCAAGCAACGCTCGCGCTGCGCAAGGCGCCCAAGCAGGCGATCGTCCAGCGGCTCTTTACGCCCAAGTCTCTGGCGGCGCCGGTGGACTGACGGTGTTTTGCTGCGGCAGCAAGACTGCGCGCTCTTGCTGCTGCTGCGACGATCCCAAGGCAATGACGCTTCTGCCCAGCCGTCGCAGCCGCTCTCCAAAGGTTTCTCCCGTTTGTCCCATCGCGCGCCGTCGCGCGCGTTTTGCCGCGCGCAGCTGTTGCGCCGTGAGGTGTGCGTTGGTTACGTCCGTGGCGGCCGACAAGCCAACGGACGAGGCCGTCGCGCTCGTCGCGCTCGTTGCGCTACCCTTGACACGCGCGCTGGGTGCCTTTAGGAGCGCGGCAGGCCGTTTCAGCTTGATCGGCTTTGCCTTGACCTTCACCGCGTCGGTGCACGCAACGCAACCGTCAAAAAGCAGCTGGCAGATCAGGTTGATGAGCGGCAAACAGTTGACCAGCACCAACGCGATGATCCCGATCAGCGTGAAGTAAATGAGTCCACCCAACTGGCAAACTGCGCACGCGCGTGGCACAAGCATGGAGCGTTATTCTAGAGGGGTTGGAGTTGCAGCAGCGTCACTTGAGCACAGGATACGTCCGGCGTTCATGCTGTTGGGCACGTCGGGCGAGCCGGAGTCGGCCGCGTTCAGGATCGAGTCGACCGCCTCCGCCCCGCGCAGGATGGCCGCGTTGGGCAGCAGCGGGTTCTCGGAGCGCGGGTCGATGCCGAGCGCCTCGAGGCTGTCGGCCGTGACCTGCGTGGCCGAGCCGTCGCCGTGGCAGTAGTCGTGGTAGTTCAGCGCGTACTGGTCGACGCCCTGCGTGCGCGTGATGTCGCGGAAGGTGGGGATCTGCGGCAGCGCGAACGGGAACTGCGCAAGCAAACAAAAGGGAGGGGTCAACATCCGAGCGCGAGCGCAAGGGTTTGAGTGCGACCGTTGCTTACCGCCGGGAAGCACAGTTTCTCTTCGCTCGGGCGCATCACAAACATGCGGTCGCCGTCCTGTGTGCCTTCGTCGCCCTGCGTAGATGACTCCTCCTTGACGGGTGCCACAAAGTAGCACCCAACCGTTGAGCTCACAATGTACCGCAGCGCGGCCTCCCAAAAGCTGATCTCGCTGGCCTGGACCGTGACGCCAGACGGCATGAGCGTGTCGACAAACGCAAAGGGTGCCGCCACCGTCGCTTCAAAAAAAGCAACCCCGAGCCGGCGCAAGTGGCTGCCACGGCCCTCCCCGCCGTCGGGCCGCTCGCGCATGCGCCGGTTTACGCGATGCAGCACCGCCGGCTCGTGCCACGGCGGGTCGGCGCCCGTCTCCTTGCGGTACAGCAGGCGGCGCACCGCGTCACCCAGCACGGACGGGCTCGAGCGTTTGGCGTCGTCGAGGTAGCGATATCCCGTTGGGTGCTTGCGCACAATCTCCGCGTGCAACGCGCCTGTCTCGCGCAGCTTGTGCCGCGCGCGCACAATGCCGTACAGCCGCGAGCTCTCTTCAAAGACGTCGTCCCAGTCAACTAAGCTGTGGATCCAGCTCAGCGCGTGACTCTCGGGCAACTCGAGCGGCTGCCGCTCGGGCGGCGACGCGGCGTGCGACCGCTCGAGCGCCTCAAACAGCGCGTCGGCGTGTGCGGTGCGCGCAGAGTTGGCATGCAGCCGGCGGCGCATGCCCGCGTCGTGCACCTGTAGCCGCCGGCGCGTGGCCTGCAACGCGGCCGAAGCGCGGTCGCGCAGCGCGTTAAGCTTTGCAATGCCGCCGCCAAAGCGCGAGGCAAGCGAGCCTTCTTCGGAGCTGACGATCAGCAGCGTTGCAAGCGGACTGGGCACGCTGCTCTTTGCCACTTGCCAGTCCAGCTCGTCCGGATGCGGCGCGCCCGCGCGCTGTCTCGTGCTACCGCGCGACTGCACGCCGTTGGCTGCCGTTACCGCGCGGTCGATGCCCATCAGTCCGCGGTGTATCACACCGCTCGCATTGTGCATCTGCTGACGCAAACCGCTTGCGTACAGCGCGTGCTGCCCCAGCCCGTGTCCGCTGCCCGAGCCCTCGGCCAGCTCCTCCAGCTTGCGGCCCTTCTCCCCCATGCGCTTACGACTCTCGCGGATGAGCACGCTGGCCGCCGCCTCGTCTTTTGCCTGCTTCTCAAAGAAGGCCGACTTGGCCTGCCCGCGCCCCTCGCGCGCATACCCCAACGTCTTGGCCATCGACATGAGGCTCTGGCCAACGTTCAGGTTGATTTCGTCGAGCTTGGCCTGCAGCGTTTCGGGATCGTACCCGTGCGCCTTGGCCGCGTGATGCAGGATGGATTTTCCCATGCACTCCATCTTGGCCACATCGCTTGAATGGTTGCTCACGCGGCACGCCGGGTCGGGGTGCAGGTCGGGGTTGACGGCGTCGATGCCCACCTGTGTGGCAGTGTCAAAGTGCTCCACGGCGCTCGGGTGCTTGGCCTCGGTCATCTTGCGCGCCACGTGCGTCGCGCGCTTGGCCATGGAACGCCGCACGTGTACTAAGCAGTATTTGGCGGCGCACTCCTCCGTGCCGTCGGGCTTGATGGCGCAACACATTTGGTCCATGTGCTCCTGCACCTTCTCAACCATGCGCCGCTTCTTCTCGGCGTAGGGAATCGCGCGCGGCTTTTCGGCGTCGATGCGCAGCTTAATGAGTGCCCGGCCCACGTGCGCCATGTGCTGGCGACACGAGGTCGTGAAGTTGGGAAAGTCGCAGTCGACGCAGATGCGGCCCTGGCCGCGCCGGTCGTTGCCGCCGCCCTCCAAAAACATCCAGAGGTGTGTCGCCTGGATGTGCGCATAGTGTGCTCCGGTGGAGTTCTTGAGCGCCAGTTGGCGGCACGTCTCATTTGTGGCCATCTTCATCATCAGCTGCGTCGGTGTGAGCGGGGGTGGGCTCGGAGGCGGCCGCTCGGCCAGTCGCCGGCCCGACTCGACCACCGCGTCGTCCTCGCCCAATGGTGTCTGCTGGTGCGCGCGCACGGCCGCAATGTGCTCGCGCAGCAGCGCAAAGCGCGCCGGGCGTCGCACTTGCCACGACGCGTTCTGCTTGGCCTCCTCTTGCGCGCCCTCGAGCAGCGCAAAGTTGGCCTTGGCCACCTGCTCCATGCGCACGGTGGCTGGCAGCTCGCGCGCGCCGCCCAGCACCTCGGCGACCTCGGTTGCTACTTCCATGAGGCAGTCGAACGAGCCAACGCAGTCCAGCACGCTGCGCGTTGCGTTTTTGGTGGACGCGTGCAGCCGCAGCTCCGTCTCGCGCAGCACCTCCTCGGCCGTCGCGTTGCCCAAACCTACCCATTCGTTGCACACGTCGCAGTGCGTTGCGCACAACGCGGGCGCGAGGCATATAAGCATGCCCTCAATTAGGGCGTGCACCGCCGGTTCGATCGCGCGCGAGAGCAGCTGCAGCGCCCACCCGGCGTCGTCGATTGGCAGGTGCTTTGGGTCGGGCGTGTCTTCGTCCACGTCGGCGTCGTCGCGGTCGTGGATGGACGTCCAGTAGTCGCCCTGCTCGCAACCTCCGAGTGCTCCGCACATGGCGTAGAGCGTGGAACGCTGGCCGACCATGATGCTCCGCTTGGGGTGCGCGAGCGTGATGGCCAGCGCGACACTCGCGGCGGCGCTGCGTCCGTGCGCGTTTGGTAACACGCGCCGCGCGTACAGCTCGTGCTTGCACCGCGAGTTCTCCAGGTTGTTCCACCAAGCGTCCGGGTCGTTGCCCCACTCGTACTCGGAATCAGACGGTGGCTCGGCCTCCGCTTCGGACAGGCGGCGATTCGACGGCTCCGGCTCCGGCTGCGGCTCCGGCTGCGGCTCCGGCTCAAACAGCTGGCGGTTTGTTCCACTCACTGGAAAGGCGCAGCACTGACACCAGTACATGCACGTTCGCACGTCAAGAAATTCACCAGTCACGGTCGGTCGTTGCTCGTAAGTGCTGTATTGGTAGGCTGAGTCGTTACAGTCGACACTTCCGCCGTTGCTTGCGTCCTCGCATGAACCGGCGTCTCCCGGGTCGCCACCGTAGGATTCGAAGCCGTCGTAATAGTAGCTGGGGGTGCCCAGCCCGGAGTCGGACAAGCCAACCACGTCCTTGCAATCGGCTTTGCATTGTTCGTACGTGAACTGCGGACTCGGCGGTGGTGGTGACAACACCAAAGGCGGCGACGGCGGCGACGGCGGCGGCGGCGGCGGCGGTGAAAGCGGCGACGGCAAGGGCGACGGCGGAGGCGGTGGCGACGGCGGCGGCGACGGCGGCAAGGTGGCACAGCGGCACGCGCGATTAATCATGGCTTGAATGGAAGCGTGGTAGCCGACGTAAAATGGAAAATTTTCCATTGGTTGCAGATTGGTGTTCCAACGCACACTCGTGTCTTGTTGATTTGTAGCTTGATCTCGTTCGAAGGAAACGCAGCCATAGGGAAAGGCGGTGGTGGTCATCACCACAAAGTCAACGCCATCTGACACCGTTGCGTCCCAAGCGGCTGCAAGTTCTTGACACTCAGCTTCCGAGTCTATGTCGGCAAGGCCGTGGCTGTTGCAGTCTCCGGAGTTAATCAACTTGAAGCAATTTCCTGTTTCGGCATTGGTCTTCGTAAAAGCCGATGGTGGCGATGGCGGAAGCGACGGCGGCAACGGCGGCGGCAGCGGCGGTGAAGGCAAGGGCGACGGCGGCGGCGGCGAGGGCGACGGCGGCGGCGGCGACGCCCCGTTGTCTCGGCCAAGGCAGCACATGCAGCCAAAGAAGCACAGGTGCGCGTCTTGGCCGTGAAAAGAATCGTCCGTGGCGACGTCATAGTCGCTGCAAGAAAAGTCCGAATCGCTGCATTTTTGAACGCGCTCCACTTCGTCGTCCTCGTGTTGATAGTAGTACTCGTCCGCCATGTAGTTCTCGAGCGGCTCGTCGCGCATGCCGTTGGGTGTCAGCTCCCTGCACATCGCGAGGCACGCTTGGTACGGAGGCGGCGGCGGACTAGGCGGCAACGGCGGCGGACTAGGCGGCAACGGCGGTGGCGCCGGTGGTTTTGG
>TARA_B100001057_G_scaffold242304_1_pt1 | contig 11270 bp, 6 predicted proteins | sample TARA_B100001057 | Tara Oceans TARA_B100001057 (sample SAMEA2621839) | marine metagenome | biome: marine biome (ENVO:00000447); feature: surface water layer (ENVO:00002042); material: "saline water (ENVO:00002010), including plankton (ENVO:xxxxxxxx)" | depth 5 m | reverse complement strand
GCTCGGCCGGCGCTGATGGGTGGTTTGGCCCTAGTGCTGATGGAGACCGTGGCGGATTATGGTGTTGTAGAGCACTACGGTGTTCCCACACTGACGACGGGTATTTTTCGTACTTGGTTCGCCATGGGTGAGCCTGCGGCAGCACTGCAGTTGGCGGGCTGGCTATTCATTTTGGTGTGCATGCTCATCGTCGCGGAGCAATTTGCCAGACGCGGTCAGCGTTTTAACCCGCTTTCCCGACAGATGCAGGTGGTACGACCGAGGCTTGCGGGTTGGCAAGGCTGGATTGCTTGCGGACTATGCCTAATGCCTGTGCTGTTGGGCCTAGTTCTGCCGCTGCTAGCGCTCTTTGCCCTGGCGCTAACGGTTGGCCCGACGCCATTCAGCAGCATGGTTTTGACGTTGATCGGCAACAGCATTTGGGTAGCGAGCATTGCCGCGGTGATCTGCGCCGCTGCCGCGGTTTGGCTTGCCTATGCAGAAAGACTCTATCCACAGCCTTTATTGCGCGGTGGGGTGCGGGTGGCCACCCTGGGCTATGCGGTTCCGGGCTTGGTGCTGGCTGTTGCGCTGATGTTGCCAATGACCAGTTTGGATAAATGGATTGCCACGCAGCTGCGGGATGTTTTTGATATTCGTTGGGGGTTGTTGCTGACTGGCACGCCGGCGGCCTTGATTTTTGTTTATGTGGCGCGCTTTTTAACGCCTGCGTTTAATAGCACGCAGGCGGGGTTGATGCAGATACATCCACAGTTTGACGCTGCAGCTCGCAGCTTGGGACAGTCTCCCGGTAGCGTGCTGCGGCAAGTGCATTTACCCCTGTTACGGCCCGCCATCTTGACCGGATTGTTGTTGGTGTTTATCGATGTGATGAAAGAGCTGCCGGCAACGCTGATCCTGCGACCCTTCAATTTTGAAACGTTAGCGACCTGGGTCTATCGCTACGCTTCAGACGAAAGATTGGCAGAGGCCTCCACTGCTGCCTTAATCATCGTTCTTGTCAGTCTCCTGCCCACTTGCCTGCTCACCGTATCTCGTCGTGATGACCTCAGTTAGAGACAATAGATAGCTAACGCTGGAGCAGTCGAACTGGGTGGAATATCCTTTGGATCACGTTTAAGGAAGCGCTCCGAGAGCGGTTACGGGTTTAGTTATGCAGTCTCACTCTGACATTTCAAATCTTAAAGCTAAATCCACCTTGCGTTACGAGTTAGCAGCAGGCGCGCGTTTCTTCAGTGCAGCGCTGGCGCAGCTCGGGGTTTCAGCAGACACGCCTGCAGTGCTGGTTTGTCACGGTGAGGTGACCATACGAAGTAAGTTTACGTGGCGCTCGGTGTTGATGAGCCTTCACGGCGTATTTGTCTTCTTGGGATGGCAGAACTTCGGCAGATCAGCCCTATATTTTTCTTACGGATTGCCCTGGCCGTCCAAGGCATGCCTCGTCCTGGCGCTTGTGATCAGAGAACGTCGCAGGATCGAAATTTCTCGCGAGCAGGCGCTGTGTGTCTATGCTGCCGAGCTTGATGCCGTCAATTTTTCGCCTGTGCGGCTTTGGCGCTGGCTCGCATGGCTGACGGTGCCGCGCTCGGGATGGCAAAAATAATAACTCTGCCGCCCATGACACAAAGTTGACCGCAGGTTAACCCTCGACAAGCGTGGCGCGCTTCTTCACCCAAGTTTCACTGGCGCCGCCATAGTTTCTGGTCAAACGCAAAAACTGAGTAATGCACTTTGGCCAAGCGCAGTAAGGCAAACTTGCCGCAAAAAAATTGTAAGACCTGCGCTAAGCCTTTCGCTTGGCGCAAAAAGTGGATTCGGGACTGGGATCAGGTGTTGTACTGCTCCGAGCGCTGCCAGCGCAGTAAGGGCCATGTCTTCCCTGGAGCCGAGTTCGGGGCCGCAGTCAATCTGTCAAATCGCGGCAGCCATGCCTGAAGGCCCAGAAATACGTCGCGTCGCAACGCGCATTCACAGAGTGCTTGCCGGTCGCGAAGCGCAAAAGGTCGTCTTCACTCAGCCGAAGGTTGCCCGCTTTAGTCAGCAGCTCTCTGGGCAGCGTGTGGAATGGGTCAGCAGCCGTGGCAAGGCATTACTAACGCACTTTGATAACGGCTTGACGATTTACAGCCACAACCAGCTTTATGGGCGTTGGTACATCACGCGGCGCGACAAGCCGCCGCGTACGAACCGCACGTTGCGTCTCGCTATTTGCACCGAAACCCACAGCGCGCTTTTGTTCAGCGCCTCGGATATCGAAGTACACTCCGCCGAGACCCTCGCCAGTCAAAAATACCTCGCCAGATTGGGACCGGACGCACTCGATGAAGAGGTGGTTTGGCGCGATGTGCTTGCGCGGCTGCAGGACCCTAAGTTTGCTGGGCGTTCGCTAGCCGCCCTGTATCTGGATCAGAGTTTTGTGGCAGGTATCGGCAATTACCTACGGTCTGAAATCCTTTTTAGCGCTGGCGTTAATCCGCTTGATCGGCCAAAAGATCTGTCGCGTCGCCAGTTGGGTGCGTTGGCACGCAACACCGTGGTGCTAACCCGGCAGGCCTACGCCACTTCTGGCGTGACCAATACTCCTGGCCGAGTGAAAAAACTGCAGGCCAAAGGTCTGTCGCGTCGGCGCTACCGACATCTGATTTTCGATCGGCAAAACGAAGATTGTTATCACTGTGGTAGCACAGTTGAGCGCATCGAGGTGAGTAGTCGGCGGATTTATCTATGCCACATCTGCCAGCCTCCAATGCGCTTGCCGGTGGCTAAGGTGACACCATGAAGCACAAACGCGCCATGTTAATTCTCGGCAATCAACTTTTCCCGCTAACCCATGTGCGAGCGGCCGATGTCGACTTGGTGCTCATGATTGAGGACCGATTCCTGTGTCAGCATTTTGCCTATCACAAGCAAAAGCTGGTGTTAGTGCTCGCCGCCATGCGCAGCTACGCACGGTCGCTGCGCGAGGCGGGAATAGATGTTGCCTACCAATCGCTGGCCGATGCTGAAGCAGTGTCTGGCGACTTGGCGGCAAGCTCGATCGATGGATTTATGGCGGCTTTGACGCGTCTCGTTGAGCAGCAAGGCGTCACCGAGCTTTGCCACTTCGAAGTCGAGGGCAAGGCCATGCAGGCGCGCCTAGCGCAATGGAGCATCGATTCCGGTATCGAACGGCAAGCGCTGCCTTCGCCGATGTTTTTATGTGATCGGGAAACCTTTGCGAGTTTTCTTGACGGTCGCTCGAAGGTGCAGATGGCCACGTTCTACACATTTCAGCGCAAGCGCCTTGATGTTCTGCTGGATGCTGATGGCAGTCCTCAGGGCGGACGCTGGAGTTTTGACGAGGATAATCGCAAGAAGCTACCCAAGGATGTTGAGCCCCCGGATTTGCCGTCATCTCATCAAGACGGGGTGGTTGCCCAAGTGGCTAGTAAGGTCAGCGAGATGTTTGCGGCGCATCCGGGGTCCGTCGATGGCTTTAGCTGGCCGGTGACTCGCCAAGAGTCGTTGGTTTGGCTCGACGACTTTCTCGACCAGCGTCTGGCGCTGTTTGGGCCCTATGAAGATGCCATCAGTCAGCGCTCGAAAACGCTTTTTCATAGCGTGCTCAGTCCGGTATTGAATCTAGGTCTGATCACGCCCAGCGACATCCTTGAGCGCACCCTTGCAGCGTCCAAGGCGCGGCAGATACCACTGCAGAGTCTTGAGGGATTTTTGCGCCAGGTCATTGGCTGGCGGGAGTTTATTCGCGGTATTTATCAGCACTTCAGCCACCAACAGCACGAGCAAAATTTTTGGCAACATGAGCGTCAGTTAACCGACGCTTGGTATACCGGGGATACCGGTATCGAGCCGCTGGATGTGGCCATTAAGGAAGCTCAACAGTCGGGCTGGTCGCATCATATTCCTCGACTTATGGTTGTGGGCAATCTCATGACTTTGTGCGAGATCGAACCGAGAGCCGTGCATCGCTGGTTTATGGAAATGTACGTTGATTCATCTTCCTGGGTCATGGGGCCAAATGTTTATGGCATGGGCATCTTTAGCGACGGCGGCATTTTTGCCACCAAGCCCTACATCTGTGGCTCCAATTACTTGCTCAAAATGAGCGACTACAAGAAGGGGCCGTGGTCCGACGTTATGGATGGCCTTTACTGGCGCTTTATTGATAAGAATCGCGACTTCTTTGTTACTAACCCGCGCTTGGCGCTAATGCCTCGGGCGCTGGATCGATTGAAGAGCGAACGGCGCGAAATCATTTTTGCCGCTGCAGAAGATTTTCTCGCCAAATACACTTGTTAGGTGCAAACGCGGTAAGCTGCCGCCATGACGGACCAACCACTCTTTTCTTCTCTTGAATTGCGCCCGCAACTGCTGAATCAGTTGCAGCATCTTGGGTTTATCGCGATGACGCCCATCCAAGCGGCAGCGCTGCCCCATGTGCTAACCGGTGCTGATGTGGTTGCCCAGGCTAGTACGGGCAGTGGTAAGACGGCTGCCTTTGGCTTGGGCTGTTTGCAGCATTTGCAAGAGACAAAGTTCCACGTGCAGTCTTTGGTGCTTTGCCCAACTCGCGAACTGGCTGATCAAGTCGCCAACAGTTTTCGGTCACTGGCAAAAAATCTTGCCAACACCAAGATAGTGACGCTTTGCGGGGGGGTGGCCATTGGTCCGCAAATAGGCTCGCTGCAGCACAGTGCACACATCATTGTTGGGACACCAGGTCGGGTGCTAAAGCATCTGCACAAAGGGACACTGCATCTGAACGGGCTAAGTTCCTTGGTGCTGGATGAGGCGGATCGAATGCTCGACATGGGCTTCGCCGACGAAATTGATGCCATTTTAGATTTCTTGCCCACGCCGCGACAGAACTTACTGTTCTCCGCGACGTTTCCAGAAGAAGTCGCCAAGGTGGTGGCGGCACTTTGCCCGGATGCGGTGCGCGTGGATGTGACCCAAACCGAAGCTGCACCTGCCATTGACGAATATTGGTGCCACGCGCCCTACCGGGATCTGCTTGGCAGGACGCAGGTGCTCGGTGAGACCCTTCACCACTTTGGCGGCAAGCTGAACTTAGTGTTTTGTAACACCAAGCATGAATGCGCCGAAGTCAGCCGGACTTTGCATCAGCTGGGTATTGGAGCCGTCGCCCTGCACGGCGATATGGAGCAGCAGGCCCGCAGCCAAACGTTGGTCCGCTTTGCCAATGGCAGTGCCAATGTGCTGGTCGCTACCGATGTTGCTGCCCGGGGGCTGGATATCGATGACGTCGACGCGGTGTTTAACTTTGAGCTGCCTCATCAGGTAGAGAACTACGTTCACCGAATCGGGCGCACGGGTCGCAGTGGCCGCAACGGCACCGCGATATCCTTGGTGTCAGATCGAGAGATGCCGCGCTTAAAGCTCATAGAAACCAATCTTAAGCATGGCGCCATGCGCCTATGGCGAGCCGACAGTAGTGGTTCGCAAGGCGCCGAAACAAGCGCGCAACCGAGTCTGGCAACCCCCACCGTATATACCCTCGAGATCAACGGTGGTCGCAAGCAAAAGCTCCGCCCCGGCGACATTCTTGGTGCGCTGACCGCTGGTGGCACACTGGGTGCAGACGCTGTGGGCAAGATCGATATTTTGCCGATGGTCAGTTACGTTGCCATCGCGAAAGAGCATACGAGTGCGGCGCAGCGACTGCTCAACCAACACAAAATTAAGGGCCGGCAGTTCAGAGTTAGAGGTGTGGGTTAAACGACGGCACGGAATTGGCCGTCTGTGCAACGGTATTGTGGCGGCCAGGAGCGCTTACTGATCGAAAAGCTTGTTAGGCATCTCAGGTATTGGCCCTGCGCCGTCGCTTCGGTGGTCGATCACCGCCTTCGATTCGCGCGGCATTGTTACCTTGCCCGCTACTACCTCTACTACCTCTATTACCTGTGTTGGCGCCGCCCTGCGGATCCGGGTTGCCGCCGTTTCTACCATTACTCGGCCGACGTTTGTTGTTGCGTCGCTGCTCTGCATAGGGGTCGCGATTGGCGTTGCTGACGTCAGGGCGATTGCCATTTACCTCTCGGTTATTTTCTGTTTTTCCCTCTTTTGCAGGCTGGGATTTGTCTTCGGGCCTGCCCTTTGAGTGAAAGCCTTCGAGTCTGTTGTCAGCGTTAGGTTTGCGTCGTCGCTTGTTGGGGCGCTTGCCAGTGTTTTCGCCGTCGCGATGGGTACCTTGGCGCGACCCGCCACGCTTTGCCGCTGGCTTTTTGCTGTCTTGGGTGTCCTCTTTCGATGCTGGTTTCGCCGGCGCCAGCTGCCGGGTCGCTGCATCTAAGTCCACATCGAGGGTAACCCGCTCCATGGTTTGCTTTGTGAAGCGCTGTACTGCTTTCAGTCGACCCACCTCAGAGGCGTCCACCAAGGCCCAGGCGGCACCACCTGCGCCGGCTCTTGCCGTGCGCCCAATGCGGTGCACATAGCTTTCCGGCTCGTGAGGGAGTTCGTAATTAAACACATGGGAGACGGAGCGAATGTCGATACCCCGTGCGGCAATGTCGGTGGCAACTAATATCCATGCATCGCCAGATTTGAAATTCTCCAGCGCCCGTTGTCTCGCTGCCTGGCTCTTGTTGCCGTGAATGACTTCGGCGACAAAGCCTGAGCTATTGAGCTGGCGGTTCACTTTGTTGGCGCCATGCTTGGTGCGGGTGAAGACGATGGCTCGAACTAAACTTGCATCTCTGAGCAAGTGCTCTAGTGCTGCGCGTTTTTGTGCAGTTTTGACGTGCACCACCTTCTGCTCAATTTTGGCTACAGTGACTTCTTCCGGCGTCACGTCAATTCGTACAGGTTTGCGCAAAATCTCTTTGGAGAGTTTGGCAATTTCAGTGGGCATGGTCGCTGAAAACAGTAGTGTTTGACGCTCTTTTGGCATGGCCTTGATGATGCGCCGAACATCGGGAATGAAGCCCATGTCCATAAGGCGGTCGCATTCGTCGAGCACCAGAAATTTTGTTTCGCTTAGGTCGATGTGACCTTGATTCATTAAATCCAGCAAGCGGCCCGGTGCAGCGACCAAAATGTCCACACCGGCACGGAGTTTTTTTACCTGAGGGTTTTGATTCACGCCGCCAATTACGCAGGCGTGATTCATTTTGGATTTGCCGGTCAGCCTGCCCAATTCGTCATGTATTTGCAGCGCGAGTTCGCGGGTTGGCGCCAAGATCAGTGCCCGAGGATGGCGAGGTTTAGCGCGCATCTCGCCCTGTCGTTGGGCGGCTTCCTGCACTAAGTTTTGCAGCAACGGTAGCCCGAAGGCAGCGGTCTTGCCTGTCCCGGTCTGGGCAATGCCGAGGATGTCTTTGTGCGCAAGCACTTCGGGAATAGCAGCGCGCTGAATGTCGCTGGGTTCTTCAAAACCCATATTGGCGACCGTGTCGCAGTAGCTATGGTGCAGCCCCAGCGCGGCAAAAGGTCCATCGGTCATGGTACGTCCTTAAATGTGCCCGCAATGATCGCGCTGCACGGTTGTCTACAGGTCTACCGTAGGTTGCATTGGATGGTTGCCGCGTATTCGGATTAGCTCGAACAGCATGTGTGAGCCGGTTGTTCGCGTATATGCCAACATCGGTTGGTTCGCGAGCGCAGTTTGCATCGATTAGCGTCATGTAGATCAAGCAAACGCACGCATCGAGTGGGGTCGGCTTGGCGCGTACCCAATTCGGTGCGCTAGTGCATGAAGCGGCGCGCAGAGTGCGGGCACGGTGGACAAGTGTCAAGCACAGTTTCCATAAGTCGTTGTGTTATCCAAGCCTCACTTTGTCTCGTTCATGACGCTATGGCACTCTAACGAGTTTTTGCGAAGCCCCAGTGAATCTTCAGGAGAGACAAAGTGCGGTTAATGTTCCACGGTTTTGGTGCGGTATGTGGGCTGCTGATCTTGGTTGGCTGCGCCGACACCGACTTCGTCGCCGACGACTATCTATACTTGGGCGATCAGTACGATGTGACCATTCGGCGAGACATTCGCGGCGTTCCTCACGTGCTGGGTGAAAGCAATCCCGATGCCGCCTTTGGCTTCGCCTATGCCCAAGCCGAGGACAACTGGCAGTTAATTGAAGATTCGATGCCATTTTACCGAGGTAACAGCGGCCTCTATAACGGCCAAGAGGGTGTGGTGACCGACTTTCTGGTGAGTTGGTTAGGCATTTGGGAGACACTCGATGCGAGCTATCGATGGGATTTAAGCCCAGAGGTGCGCGCCTATATTGAAGCCTACGCGGACGGCCTGAATTACTACGCGGCGCTGCATTCAGATGAGGTAGACGAGCGTATTTTGCCAGTTACCGCGAAGGATATTGTGGCAGGTTTTATGGTCCGGCATCTCATGTTCTACGGTTTCGACGGTGTGATTCGTGAAGTCATGAGCAGTGAGCGCCAGCGCGATATCAGTGATGTTATTCGTCAGCCCGCTGTACCGACTTTGCGCAAGGCCGACGAAGAGCCCTTATTGCAAGCACCGCAGATACTCAAGCAGCCCCCTCCGGAAATTATGATGACCGGTGTGCCGGTAGGGTCTAACGCATTCGCCATTGCGCCGCATATTTCCGATGAGGGAGCAACTCGCATCGCCATCAACTCCCACCAGCCTGCGACGGGTCCAGTGGCCTGGTACGAAGCCCATATCAAGAGCGCCGAAGGATTGGATGTGATGGGCGGGCTGTTTCCGGGCACGCCGTCGATCTTTGTCGGCTTCACCCATGACTTGGCTTGGGGTGTGACGGTTAATCGGCCCGACTTGGTTGATGTTTATGTGCTGGAGATCAATCCAGAAAATGAAAATCAGTACAAACTCGATGGTCAGTGGCGCGACCTAGAGGTTCGCGAAATCGAGCTGAAGCTCAGGCTGTGGGGGTTTTTTCCGTGGACGGTCAGTCGGGAAGGCCTGCGCTCAGAGCATGGCCCAGTGCTTCGCGCCGAGCACGGCACCTATGCCATTCGCTATGCGGGCATGGGCGAAATGCGACAGGTAGAGCAGTGGTATCGCATGAATCTGGCCAAAGACTTCGCCGAATGGAAAGACGCTATGCGCATGCGATCCTTCGCCAGCTTTAACTACGTGTATGCAGATAAACAGGGGAACATTATGTATCTGCATAATTCCCTCACGCCGAAGCGCGATATTCGATACGACTGGCAGCAATATCTGCCGGGTGATGATGCATCGCTGATTTGGGACGAAACCCTGTCTTTTTCACAAATGCCTCAAGTGACCAACCCGCAGAGCGGTTTCGTGCTGAGCGCTAATCAAACGCCATTTAACGTTACCGCCGAATCAGAAAATCCTCAGCAGAGCGCTTATGCGCCTGAGCACGGTTTTCAAATGGAAATGACCAATCGCGCCCAGCGTGGTCTTGAACTGTTCGCGCAATTCGGGCCAACCATCAGCGCCGAAGAATTCTCCGCCATCAAGCACGACAAATTTTATTCACCGGCCACCCATTACGTGGCCTACCTTGAAAAAATTAAGGCCCAGCAGTTTTCAGACCGCGTATTGCAGCAGGCTCAACGTGTGATTGAGCAGTGGGACTTAGGCACCAATGTGGATAACACCGGCGCCGCGCTGGGCACCTGCGTACTGCTTGCTGCGGAGGGGGACGACGATCGCGAATCACACGATGCCGAAACCGTGGCGGCATTGCTGGGCGATTGCGCGGGGGCCTTGCTCGATGCGAAGGGCCGGCTAGACCCGCCCTGGCGAGAGGTCAATCGTCACGTTCGAGGCGAGGTCAATGTTCCCGTGGGCGGTGGGCCAGATATTTTGCGCGCCATCTATGGGCAAGGCTTGAAAGAAGATGGTTTCCTGACCAATGTTGCAGGTGACGGGTTGTATTACCTTGTCGCTTGGGATGCCGAAGGCGAGCTTACCGTCAAGGGCGTGCATCAATTTGGCAGTGCGACCCTTGATGAGGCGTCCCCTCACTTTAGTGATCAGGCGCTAGATTACGCTAACGAAGTGCTCCACGCGCCTTTGTTCGATGAGGCCTCCCTGCAGCAGAACTTGCTGCGTGCTTACCGTCCCGGCGCAGAAATCATCGGCGCGGCACCCTGATTTGGAGTAGATAATGGACACGCTTTTAGCCCTTACAACGGCCGGCCAGTCGTTAGATGTAAATCAGCTGGAGACGAGCGATACGCCATTGATCGTGCATATCGATTTTAAAAGTCCCTACGCGTTTCTGGCCATTGAGCCGACGCGCCAGATGTTGGCCAAGCTCGGGTTGCAGGCCGATTGGCGGCCGTTCGTGCTCGATATTGGTAGTTATCTCGGCACGGCAAAGTTGGCGAAAGACGGCAAGGTCGAAAAGCAAAACCGCAGCCAAGAGCAGTGGTCAGGCGTGAAGTACGCCTACTTCGATTGTCGTCGATATGCCAATTTGGTGGATCAGACCATTCGCGGCACCGTGAAAATATGGGATACCAATCTGCTCGCCATTGGTATGTGGTGGCTAAAACGTCATGAAAGCCTTGCTTCGCAAAATGATCCCACGGGTTTGCTGCAACGCTATATTGATGCAGTTTATTTGCCTTTTTGGCGGCGGGAATTCGACGCCGAGGATCTGGATGCCATCGTCGCGGTGCTGTCTGAGATTGGGGCGCCAACAGAAGGGTTCATTGCGTTCGCCGAAGGCGACGGCGCGGCATTCAACGACAAGGCCCAGGCCACTACTTTTGATCGTGGCGTCTACGGTGTGCCGACCTATCAGCTGCCCGAGCGCACTAGCGACAATGGCAAGCCTGAGCAGTTCTTTGGCCGTGAGCATTTGCCAAGAATTGCTGCACTGCTGTCAAACGATCAGGAACCGCTGCCGGATGTGGCTTATACGTTGCCCTCAGAGCTAAAACGCGCAGCGCTGGAACAGTGCGCCGCCCAGCCCGGTGTTACCCGTACTCAGCGTATGCTGCCAGTGTATTTCGATTTTAAAAGCCCCAACAGTTATCTGGCGCTGCGAGCGCTCATGGCAGCAAGGGCGCAGGGGCTATCGCTGTCTTGGCGCCCCTTTGAGCACAAACCGCTTAACAAGCCGGCCCCCTATGCTCAAGATGAAGACCGCGCCGCACGACATCGCCGCGTGCGTGGCGAGTACGTCGCCGCGGATATACAGCGCTATGCGCCGCATCCACTGCAAAACATTTATCTCGATTGCGACTGCGCCGTGGCCAACATGGGCTTGCTGTGGTTGAGTGAGATCGCGCCGGATCGTCTTGACGACTATGTGCAGCGTGTTTTT
>TARA_B100001057_G_scaffold45307_4_pt1 | contig 11275 bp, 9 predicted proteins | sample TARA_B100001057 | Tara Oceans TARA_B100001057 (sample SAMEA2621839) | marine metagenome | biome: marine biome (ENVO:00000447); feature: surface water layer (ENVO:00002042); material: "saline water (ENVO:00002010), including plankton (ENVO:xxxxxxxx)" | depth 5 m | reverse complement strand
TTACATAATAGACTAAAAATGCATCTGAATATAATAGAATTTAAACACAAAAAAACCCACAAAAATATCGAATAATTAATAATAAATTTATCGAAATCCCACAATAAACAATTAATTAAGTAAGTAGTAAAATATGTAATTTTTGATAATAAATAGATATAAAAGTGGATATAATCAAATATTTAATATTTTTATTGATCTTATTAAAGTAGTGTTTAAACTGCTTAAACCAACAATCAATTATCACGGTGAGTTATGAAACGTCGCAAATTTGTCGCTGGGATGACAGCAGCCTTTGGATTGGCAGCTTGTGGAAAAGAGACTGAACCGGCTAAGCAAGAAAAAATATTTAAAGATAAATACAGCTGGAACATGGTCACATCATGGCCGCCAAATTTACCAGGATTAGGTACAGGAGCAAACAAGCTCGCTGAAGATGTCTTTAAAGCAAGCGACGGCAGACTTTCTATAAAGGTTTTTGCCGGCGGAGAATTGGTTCCACCTTTACAAGTTTTTGATGCCGTAAGTCAGGGCACTGCACAAATTGGTCATGATTCATCTTATTATCACAGGGGTAAGCTGCCGGCTGCACCATACTTCACTACTGTTCCTTTTGGGATGAATGTCAATGAAACAAATGCGTGGCTTTATTTTGGCGGCGGGATAGAGCTATGGCATGAATTATATGAACCGTTTGACTTGGTTCCATTTCCTGTCGGCAATACAGGTGTACAAATGCTAGGTTGGTTCAATAAAGAAATATCGTCAATCGAAGACATAAAAGGCCTAAAAATACGAATGCCCGGACTTGGTGGAGAAATTATGCAAAGGGCTGGCGCCGTACAAGTTACTATGGCTGGCTCAGAAATTTTTACATCTTTGCAAACAGGCGCAATTGATGCTGCTGAGTGGGTAGGACCATACAACGATGTTTCTCTTGGTTTGCACAAAGCTGCCAAATATTATTACTATCCAGGTTTTCATGAGCCAGGTCCGAATATTGAATGCATAATAAATACTGAGGCATGGTCTTCATTGCCACCCAATCTTCAAAAAATATTAGAAATTGCTTGTCAGAGCTCGAATCTCAATATGACTTCAGAATACATGTGGGGAAATGCAGTTGCATTAGAGCAGCTTAAAAAAGATCCAAATATACAGCTGAAACAAATACCTCAGGCAGTGTTTAATGAGCTAAAAAAACATTCAAAAAATGCGATTGAAGATCTAGTTTCTGCTGATCGATCTTCAGAAAAAATTCAACAATCCATTGAAAGTTTTATGGAGAAATCTTCTTCCAACCAGGAGATAACAGAACTCTCTTATTTGGATATGAGGATAAGGTCTGAAATCTAGAAAAATTTTATTGGTATATTAAGTTAGGAAGCCAGGTCACAATTTCTGGAAATACTGCAAGCAGAAATAGCATTAATATTTGCAAAATTACAAACGGTATTACGCCTCTGTATATATGTTGAGTTTTGATTGATTGTGGTGCGACACCCCGAAGATAAAATAGTGCAAACCCAAATGGCGGTGTAAGAAATGATGTTTGAAGATTTATGGCGATCATGATTCCAAGCCATATTGGATCAAATCCCATTTGCAGAAGTACTGGCGCGATTATAGGTACGACCACAAATGTAATTTCTATAAAATCAAGAATGAACCCCAGAATAAAAATTACTAACATGGTTATCAGAATCGCAGAGACTTTTTCACCTGGCAGGCTTGTCAAAAAATTATGAATTAATTCGTCACCACTATAGCCTCTGAAGACAAGAGAAAAAATGGAGGCACCAATTAATATAAAGAAAACCATGCTAGTAATTTTGAGTGTTGAGACTGAGATATCAGAGAGTTGTTTCATGTCTAAAGTATCACGAAAATATGAAATTACTAATGCACCACTTGCACCAATTCCCGCTGCTTCTGTCGGTGTTGCCACTCCCATTATGATTGATCCAAGAACAAGAATAATCAGGGTTAATGGTGCCACTAGAACTGATAATATTTTCCCTGGGCTTTGTTTATTATCATCAGGGTTCTTCGCTTTGGGAGGCTCTGGATTAAAATGAGAATAAATAAGAATATATAAGATATACATCACAACCAGAATAAGGCCTGGAATTAATGCACCGGCAAATAAATCACCGACTGACACAGTCCTCGGTGAATAAATACCCTGATTAAGTTGTGAGAATTGATAAGAAGAGGAAATAACGTCGCCCAACATAACTAGCACGATAGAGGGCGGAATAATTTGCCCTAGAGTCCCTGATGCACATATAGTTCCTGATGATAGCTCAGGTGAATACCCATTTTTTTGCATAGAAGGAAGCGCAAGTAATCCCATAGTTACAACAGTTGCACCTACAATACCTGTGCTCGCTGCCAATAACATCCCTATTAAGGTCACTGCTATTGCGAGTCCACCTCTCAAGCCTGAAAATAAATTAGATAAGCTTATTAGAAGGTTTTCAGCAATTTTGGATTTCTCTAATGTAATGCCCATGAATATGAATAGAGGGATTGCCAATAGTGTTGTATTGGTTATGATTCCATATATTCTATTTGGAAGTCCCATTAAAAAAGCTTCCTCGAAAACACCAAAAATAATTCCAATAAAAGCAAAAATTAGAGATGTTCCTGCTAACGCAAAGGCTACAGGTATGCCCATCAACAAAATTGCTATGATGATTATGAATAGGAAAAGAGAGAGATATTCCACTAGTATGATCTCATCAGTTTTATATTCTTATAGAGAATAGATAATCCCTGAATGCTCAGTAATGTCGGCATTACTATAAGCATTGTTTTAATTAGAGGAATTGCAGGAAAAGGCAGTCCACCTGAATCCCTGGATATTTCTTGTACCTCCCAAGAAATACCCACAAAATTCTGAGAGATATATATCAAATATATGCTCAATGGCATTACAAAAAATAAAATGTTTATTATTTCGATTTTTGCCTTTTCTCTCTTATTGAAATTACGGTAAAGCACATCAACACGAACATGTTGATCATTAAGCAATGTGTACGATATTCCCGACATAAGGACGATGCCATGAAACCACAGAAGTAATTCTTGCATCCACACGAAACCATAACCAAATACATATCTCATAACTACAATTATGAAAGTGATTACCACCATGAGCAGAATTAACAAAGAAACAAATCTGCTGATTGAGGTATTAACCGAATCGATAAAATTGACTAATCTTTGCATTGGATGTTTTAGTGACGCCAGAATGTTGGTGTTATTAAAACAAGGAGTGTAAAAATCTCCAATCTGCCCAGTAACATTCCAGCAATAGCTATCCATTTTGCAGTCTCTGGTACATTAGAAAATCCAGAGGAAATTTCACCCAAACCAGGTCCAAGATTATTTATCGTAGCAGCAACAGCGGAAAACGCCGTTGTGTGATCCAAGCCTGTTATCATCATAGCAAGCATCATAAACGCAAATACGATTAGATAAATCGAAAAAAACCCCCACACCGCATCGACAACTCGATTTGAAACTGGTTCTTTTCCTACTTTTACTGGTATTTCAGCATTGGGATGAACGAGTCGTTTTATTTCTCTAACAGCCTGCTTATATATGAGAAGTATACGAATTACCTTTATTCCTCCAGCAGTTGAGCCTGCTGACCCACCAATAAAACTTGCGAGAATGAGAAGTATCGGTAACGCCCCTGGCCATGCAGCAAAATCAGTTGTAGTAAAGCCAGTTGTGGTTGCTATAGATACAGTATGAAATAATCCAGTAATAAAATTTTGATGATTTTCAACATTAAAACGATACAACAATGCAATAACGATTATCGATATAAAAAAAATAATTTTAAAATATGTCCTAAATTCATGATCTTGAAAATAATGAGAATAATTTTTGTTTTGCCATGCAAAAAAATGCAAAGAGAAATTTATTCCAGCTATGAACATGAATATGATTGCAATTATTTCGATTACATTATTATCAAAATAACCAATGCTTGCGTCATGAGTGGAAAAACCCCCTATTGCAACAGTAGAAAATGAATGTGAGAGGGCATCAAAAGCATTCATTCCAGCTAAGTAATAACTAAGAGCACAAATGATTGTAAAGAATAGATACACATACCAAAGAGCTTTTGCCGTCTCAGTAATTCTGGGAGTTAGCTTATTATCTTTAATTGGTCCTGGTGTCTCTGCTTTGTATAACTGCATGCCACCTACACCAAGCATTGGCAAGATTGCAACAGCCAAAACAATTATTCCCATCCCTCCTAACCATTGGAGCTGCTGCCTGTAATAAAGAATAGATTTTGGTAACGAATCAAGACCAGTTATGACTGTTGCTCCAGTTGTTGTAAGCCCAGATATTGATTCAAAAATTGAATCGGTTATTGACATGCTTGTTTCATTCGCATAAAAAAAAGGTATTGCTCCAAATGAGCCCAGCACTATCCAGAAAAGCGCCACTACCATAAAGCCATCTCTAAGCTTTAGCTCTTTCTTATTCGCTTTAACTGGATACCATGCTAAGAAACCGATAATTATTGTGATTGCAAAAGAAAATAAAAATGATTGCCAGGTGTCATCTGAATAGACTATACCCACTATTATGGGTGTTAACATTGAGGTACTGAACAGCATTAGCAAAAGACCAACAATTCTTTGTATGCTCATCCAATTCATATTTGTAACTTGTTACGCCTTTTGAAATATTTCTTCTAGATCAGCAATTTTGCTTTTGTCAGTGACAAATAAAATAACATGATCGTCTTTCTCTATAACGGTGTCGTGATGAGCTATTATAACTTCAGTACCCCTCACCACGGTTATGATACTGCATCCTTCCGGAAGATCGATATTATCGATTGTTTTTCCAACAACGACAGATTTTCCCTTTTCTTCATGTGCAATGGCTTCAATAGCCTCTGCAGCTCCTCTTCTAAGAGAGTGGACTTTTACAACATCCCCGCCTCTTATATAAGCAAGAAGCGAGCTTATGGTGATCTCTTTTGGTGAAATTGCTATATCAATGGTCCCAGCCTCAACAAGGTCCGCGTATGAGGGTCTTTTTAAAAGTGAAATTACCTTTTTCGCGCCCATTTTTTTTGCCAGCATTGCTGACAGTATATTGGCTTCTTCTGAGTTGGTTAGTGAACAAAAAACATCTACATTATCTACATCTTCCTCTAAAAGAAGCTCTTGATCAGAGGCATCACCCACCAGAACGATCGAATCATCCAATTTTTCAGAAATAAGCTTTGCTCTAACAGGATCATGCTCGATAATTTTAACCTGATTTGTCTTCTCAAGGGCTGAAGCAAGCCTAACACCAATATGACCACCACCCGCAATCAAGACTCTTCTCACTGGGCTTTCGATTTTTCTCATTTCAGTCATGAAAGCCCTGATATCTTTTTTTGCTGCAATGAAGAAAACTTCATCATCAGCCCTAATTATCGTGTCACCATCGGGAAGGAGAGGTTGACCGTCTCGATATATGGCGGCTATCCTTCCTTCTGTATTGGGAATGTGATCTTTTAAGGCCGAAATTTTTTGACCTACTAATAAACCTTCATGACTGACTTTTGCAGCGACCAACTTAGCCTGACCATTCCCAAATGCAAGCACTTGAAGTGCACCCGGATATTGAATGAGCTGCTCAATATGTTCACAAACTAACTTTTCAGGGCTTAATTGAACGTCTACTGGTATTGCATTTTCTGTGAAGAGATTTTTTGAGTGAATGTATGCAGCTGATCTTATTCTTGCAATTTTGGTATTGATATCAAATATTGTTGATGCAATTTGACATGCAAGCATATTAGTTTCATCAGAATCTGTGAGTGCTATTACAATATCAGTATCTTCTCCACCTGCTTTTTTAATTACATCAGGGTGTGATGCATGACCATAAACAGTTCTTATATCCAACCTATCCTGAAGCTCATCCAGAATATCGGCTCTGTTGTCTACGACTGTAACATCATTGCTTTCTTCACGTGAAAGTTGTTCCGCAGCTGATGATCCAACTTGACCAGCCCCTAAAATCAATATTTTCATGTTCACTTTTTATATCTCTCAAATTTGATCATAGAATGATATTTCTTATCTTTATATAAGATCAAGGTTTGCAAAACTGAGGACAAGCCATTTTAAGCCAGCATGATCAAAATTAACCTGTACACGAGCTTGTGTGTTTTCACCTTCATAGGCCATGACTGTTCCTTCTCCAAATTTTTTATGCACCACTCTTTGGCCAAGTTTAATAGGGGTTTCGGAAGTCGAGTTATCTCTAACATTGAATTCACTTGATGGTTTGAATTTTGTTTTATTGTATGTGCTTCTTATCTCATCTTTGAGTTCACTGGGTATTTCTTCTAAAAATCTTGATGAAGGAGAAAAGTTATCTAGCCCATGCAATCTGCGCTGTTGTGCATAGGTTAGATAGAGTATCTTTTTTGCTCTTGTTATTCCAACATAACAGAGCCTTCTCTCTTCTTCCAGATTGTTTGTATTTGCAATCGATCGCTGATGAGGAAATAGGCCATCTTCCATGCCACACATAAACACAACAGGAAATTCAAGTCCCTTCGCTGAATGCATGGTCATTAATTGAACACAATCTTCCCATTCACTTGCTTGTTCGTCTCCCGACTCTAGAGCTGCATGAGACAGAAAAGAATCAATCTCTGACATATCATCATCTGACTCAAAACTTTTTGCTGCACTTACAAGTTCACTCAAATTTTCAATTCTAGTGACCCCTTTTTCTCCTTTTTCCTTGCTGTAATGCTCGATTAGCCCACTCAAATTTATTACATGATCAATTTGATTATGAAGTTCCAGAGAATCTACCTCTCTTCGCATTTTATTAATGATTGTAAGAAAGCTACTAAGTTTTTGAAATTTTCTTCCTGATTCTTCGCTTTCAAGGAGAAAGACTGACGCTTTCATGAGTGAAATATTCTTTTCTTTTGCACAATTTCTTATGGCATCTAAAGTTTTAGTACCAATACCTCTGGTTGGCTTATTGATAACTCTTTCAAGTGATGTATTGTCATTTTCATAATGAACAATTCTTAAATAAGCCAATGCATCTTTTATTTCTGCTCTCTCGAAAAATCTGAGACCCCCATATATTCTATATGGTATCGACCTGCTAATGAGAGATTCTTCTAGTACTCTTGATTGTGCATTCGATCGATATATTAAGGCAATCTCAGATCTTTTATTTCCATTGTTGACCCAGTCTTCTATTCTGCCAGTTATAAACGATGCCTCCTCTCTCTCATTGAAAGCTGCAAAGACTCTGATCAAATCACCTGAGTCGTCATCAGTCCATAATTCTTTTGGCATTCTTATTTCATTATTATTTATGACAGAGTTTGCTGCTTGTAATATGTTTGCCGATGAACGATAGTTTTGTTCTAGTGTTACAACTTCTGTTTTTGGATAATCTTTTTGATATTGAGCAATGTGTTCCATTTTTGCACCACGCCACCGATAGATGGATTGATCGTCGTCACCTACTACAAAAGGTAAATTGTCTTTTCCAATTAATAGCCTCAAAAACGCATATTGAATGACATTGGTATCTTGAAATTCATCAACAAGTATATTTTTGAATTTACTCCGATATAGATTGAGAAGTTCGGGATTTTGATGCAAAAGTTCATAGCTTCTCAACAATAATTCAGCAAAGTCTACTAAATTGTCTTGATTGCATATTTCCTGATAATACTTGTAAAAAGTAATTTTTTTTTCTAAGTCAGGATCATTTTTCAGTGATATCTGATTGTGCCTTAGGCCTTCATCTTTTTTCTGATTAATAAAATATTGGAGCTCTTTGGGCGGATAAATATCTGGATTAATATTTAAACTTTTAATGAGTCTCTTAATGATCCTGAGTTGATCGTCAGAATCAATAATTTGGAAGTTCTTATTAAGTTTGATGTTTTCGGCATGTCGTCTTAAGAATCGATGAGCAAGACCATGAAATGTTCCAATCCAAAGATTACTTACGGGTATCCCTAGAAGAGTCTCAATTCTATCTCTCATTTCTTTTGCCGCTTTATTTGTAAAAGTTACTGCCATCAAGTTATGTGGGGATAGATTTTCAATTTTTATAAGCCAGGCAATTCTGTGGGTAAGAACACGAGTTTTTCCACTACCAGCACCAGCAATTACGAGCATAGGTTTTTTTTCAGCTGTAACAGCTTTTCGCTGTTGCTCATTTAGTGGTTCTAATATGGGGGTAACATCCATTTTCGGATCAGATGAAATCGCTAATTCTGAAAAGTAAATAATGATCAACAAGAAGAGCAGCAAAAAGAACCATTAGGTAATGAATCGAAAATTGAAAAACACGCATTGATAATTCAAGATTTTCCTCAGTTTTTAGCTTATTTGCATACCATAAAAAAACTATTCCTGAAAAAATGGCAGTTATTAGGTATATCAAGCCACTCATTCCAGTTTGGTAAGGAAGGATAGTGACACCGACGAGTAGTATGGTGTAATTGAATATAAATAACCTTGTAAATGCACTACCATGCGTTACAGGTAACATAGGTATATTAGCTTTTTGATAGTCATCTTTTCTTGCAATGGCTAGTGCCCAAAAATGTGGAGGCGTCCACAGAAATATAATTAAAAATAGAATTAATGCATTCGCATGAATTTCACCAGTTACAGCAGTCCACCCAAGAACAGGTGGCGCTGCGCCAGCTGCTCCACCAATTACAATATTTTGTGGGGTAGATCGTTTGAGAAAAACAGTGTATATAATTGCATAACCTATTAGTGATAGGAATGTAAGAATTGCAGTTATGGTATTGATATAGACAAATAAAATGAACATAGAAATCAGGCATAAGATTAATGAAAATAAGAGAGCTTTTCTTTGAGATAGCCTGCCTTGAGGAAGTGGTCTAGTTTTTGTTCTGCTCATTTTCTGATCAATTTGAATATCTAGAACATGATTTATGACTGCAGCGGAGGAAGCGCTGAGACCTATACCTAACGCTCCAAATATGAGGGTACTAATTTGAGGTAGTGTTGGTGTTGAGAGCAGCATTCCGACAATGCCACAAAATACTATCAGGGCCACTACATTAGGTTTAGTAAGCTCATAGTAGTCAGCCCAAGTTGCTTGGTTATTTTGTGTGAGTTCTTGCAAATCGTTTTACCGAGAATGAATATTTTTGACAGAATTATATCATTAAAAAAACATCAACAAGATATTGTGTAGCCGTATTCTAAAAAAAATATTTTTTTATTCTATAGATCAGAAGTATGATCGAGCAAAGACACATAAGGAACCACTGCACAGCATAACCATAATTAGTCGCAGGTCCTGAAATTTGTGGATCCCACTTCCTTTGGAAACCATTTTTTTCTTTTTGATCTAGGAGCAAAATGAAAGGAAAGATAGGCTCTCCTAATTTATTCTCAATCTCTTCAAAAGTTGGATAACTTCCTATTAACGGCCAATTAGAATTCTGACTGAAGGCCTCTTGATCCCTTATTGTGACTTTAGGCAGAACCCCAGATAATCCTCGAATCTGTATAATATTTTGATCTAGTTTATTAATATCTGGAAATGAATTTAGTTTCTTTTTAATCCATCCTCTATTAACAAGTACAATTTTTGAAGATTTAGAGATTCTGAAAGGGGTTACAATCATTTGTCCAATCCCGTCCTCTCTGATTATATTGTCAATAATAATCTGTCTAGAATCATCATATTTTCCAGTAGCTTTTATTTTTTTGTAGATGTCGAAGTTAGAATTTTCATCAATTAACTCATATCCATCTGATGAGTTGAACGTCGCTAATGCCTCTTTTTTTTCTTTCGCTCTGTCAAGTTGCCACATTCCCAAAGAAGAGAAGGTATATATTAAAATCACTAACAACAAATAAGGGACGAATTCTTTTAGATTATCTTTATATTTTAAAAAAGCCATTTCTACGGATTTATTTTTCTTCTCATGATATTTGATGCATCTATAACATGCTCATTCTGAGAGGGTGTTGGCTCTCTACCCCAAGCGTGCCCATATATTATTTCCATTTCAATATTTAATTTTTCACTACTATTGCAAGGAAATAGTTTTTCGCTAAATTTTTCATATTTTTTTCTTCCAGTGAGAGAGTTTTCTCTTGCTGTCAACGCATTTCTAGCACCCGTATGAGTCAGGTCACGCTCAAGCGAAGATATGTCATTATATTTAATGATCATGCGCTCAGAATCAAGCACAGGATCAAGTAATCCGACATTCATAAGTTGATCTCCGATAATATGCATGTCTATGTAGTTGTTGATGTGAGAAAAGTTATCCACTTCTGCCCAAGCTTTTTTTAGAGCAAGTAGAGAATCGGGACCGAGCGAAGAGAAGATGAATAAACCATTTTTTTTCATGACCCGTTTGATCTCTTTGAAAAAAAAAGGCAAATCATTTAGCCAAGGCATACAGAGATTACTGAATATCAGATCAATAGAATTGTCATTGAATGGTAAAGCGCTTGCCTCAGCTTGAATATGTTTAATACGTTTGTTTTCTTTCGAGAGTGACTTTTTTAACATACCGAATGATAAGTCGATGTTATAGACTTGTGAATCCTTATAGTTTCTTGAGAGTATATTTGATCCAGAACCAGTAGCACTTCCAATATTTAGAATAATTTTCGGACATATTTTTATTGGTGCTAACCTATCAAATAAGTTTTCCCGACAATATTTGTGAAAAAAATCATGTTCATTGAAGAGTTCAACACATTTATCAAATCTCATGCGCACATGATTTTGCTGAATGTAATTAGTCATTATTATGAGAAACTCTTATTGCGGTAGATAATAATTTAGCAATATCCCTATGAACATCACCATACCAATGTAATGATTGTTATAAAATGCTCTAAAACAAGCATTTCTTTGTCTTCTTTTGGATATTATTTGATGGTGCATCATTATGCAGGTTGAAATAAAAACTGATAGATACACCCAAAGTGTTGCATTCATTATTTTTGCCAATAAAATCAGTAGGATAATCATAATTATCTGACATATTCCAATTATAATTAAATCATATTTACCAAATAATATTGCTGTGGATTTTACCGATAGATTTATATCATCATCTCGATCAACCATTGCATAATAAGTGTCGTAGATAATTGCCCAAAATATTGCAGTTACAAAAATCAGCCATCCTATTGTGTTTACATACCCCAAATTTGCAGTAAATGTCATAGGAACGGCCCAACCAAAG
>TARA_B100001057_G_scaffold74728_1_pt1 | contig 11277 bp, 10 predicted proteins | sample TARA_B100001057 | Tara Oceans TARA_B100001057 (sample SAMEA2621839) | marine metagenome | biome: marine biome (ENVO:00000447); feature: surface water layer (ENVO:00002042); material: "saline water (ENVO:00002010), including plankton (ENVO:xxxxxxxx)" | depth 5 m | reverse complement strand
GACTAACGAGAACACAAATCAAGTTGCGAATCAAATTATGCAAACAATATTAAGACACAATATTTGACTTTTTGAAATTATTGCAATAATGGAGAAAAATACTATGATTCTTCAGTATTTTCTATTAGAGCCTTCATTGAAAGCTTCATCTTACCTCTATCAAATCCGATAAGTTTCACTTTAATATCTTGACCCTCTTCTAAAACATCGCCTACATTTTCAGTTCTTTCATTTGAGATTTCTGAAATATGAAGAAGCCCGTCTTTGCCTGGTAATATATTTACAAAAGCTCCAAATTCTACAATTTTTACGACTTTTCCATCATAAATTTTGTCTAGTTCTGGTTCTTCCAATATACCCTCAATAATTTCTAAACACTCATTCATAGAAGATTGATTTTGACCAAATACTGAGACAACACCATCATCATTTATGTCAACAGTGGCACCCGTCTTCTCTTGCATTGATTTAATTACGGCACCACCTTTACCTATAATTTCTTTAATTTTATCTTTATCAACCATAAATGATTTCATAGCTGGTGCGTTTTCTGACAGCTCTTTAGGTTTAGAAATTACTTCATTCATGATTCCAAGAATATGATTTCTTGCTGCCTTAGCTTTTGTTAATGCAGTTTCCATAATAGATTCATTGATACCAGATATTTTAATATCCATTTGTAAGGCTGTTATACCTGCTTCGGTACCAGCAACCTTAAAATCCATATCTCCAAGGTGATCTTCATCTCCAAGAATATCTGTGAGAACAGCGAAATCATCACCCTCTTTTATTAAACCCATAGCAATTCCTGCTACTGGACTTGATAATGGAACTCCAGCATCCATCAATGACAATGAAGTTCCACAAACGGATGCCATTGAACTCGATCCATTTGATTCAGTAATTTCTGATACAACTCTCATTGTATATCCAAAATCATCAACATCAGGTAATACAGCTTTGATAGCTCTTTTTGCTAAATTTCCATGCCCTATCTCACGTCTTTTAGGTCCCATAGGCATGCCTATCTCTCCAACACTATACGCTGGAAAATTGTAGTGCAACATGAAATTATCAGATCCTTCACCTTCAATAGCCTCTATTCTTTGTGCATCTCTTGATGATCCTAAAGTTGCTACCACAATTGCCTGAGTTTCTCCTCTTGTGAACAGTGCTGAACCATGAGCACCGGGCAATACATCCGTTTCAACAAATATTGGTCTGACAGTATCTAAATCTCTACCATCAATTCTTGGTTGATTATTTAAGATATTTCCTCTAACAATATTTTTTTCAAGTTTTTTGAAGTCTGTCATCAAATTACCTATTTCAAGCTCATCGAGGTTTTCATATTCGCTTTCAATTTTGTTTCTGATATTTTTTAAGGAATCATTTCTGTCAGATTTATTTGAAATCATAAAAGCATTTGTTATCTCATCTTTATAGCTTTCTTCAAGTTTTTGATAGTAACTATTAGCTTCGTCAATAACTTCAACATCCCATGCTTCGTTTCCAAATTTATCATCCAACTCTTTACAGGCATCAATAACTGCTTTCATTTCTTGATGACCAAATAAAACAGCACCAAGCATTAAATCTTCGTTAAGTTCTTTTGCCTCTGATTCAACCATTAAGACAGCCTCATCTGTGCCAGCGACTACCATATCTAAAAATGAATCTTCTAGTTCTGCAAAACTAGGATTAAGAACATATTCACCATCAATAAATCCAACTCTTGCTGCTCCCATTGGTCCATCAAAAGGAACTCCAGATATACTTAATGCTGCTGAAGCTCCAATCATTGCAGCAATATCAGGGTTTTGTTTTTTGTCAGAAGACATCACTGTACAAAATATTTGAACTTCGTTTTTGAAGTTTCCAGGAAACATAGGTCTTATCGGGCGGTCAATTAGTCTTGACGTTAATGTTTCTCTTTCTGTAGGTCTAGCTTCTCTCTTAAAAAAACCACCTGGAATTCTTCCAGTTGCATAAAATTTTTCTTGATAAAAAACTGCCAATGGGAAAAAATCCTTGGAGGGATCTGCTTCTTTTTTTGCAACAACCGTTGTTAATACAACCAAATCACCAATTGTCACCATTACCGCAGCAGTTGCTTGTCTTGCTACTTTGTTTGTTTCTATTTTTACTGTCTGTTTTCCGTACTGAAATTCTACACTTGTAGATTCTAACTTATTATTTTCCACGATTTTCCTTTTAATTTATTATGGCCTAACCTCTTAAATTAAGTTTTTTTACTATATCAGAATAACTTTCTAAGTCTTTTTTTCTGAGATAAGTAAGTAACTTTCTTCTGAGGTTTACCATCCTGATAAGACCAGTCCTGGAATGATGATCTTTGTTGTGATTTTTAAAATGATTTTGAAGTTTATTAATATTTTCTGTTAAAAGTGCAATCTGCACTTCCGGTGATCCAGTATCACCTTCATTTCTTTTAAATTTATTAACTATATCTTTTTTTTCTTCAGTTAATAGTGCCATTTTATATTCCTCGTAATGTTATATATATGAATTATGCAAACCTCACATTACCAAAGTAAGCGTGCGAATATTATAACTTATTAATACATTAAACAAGTTGTTTGTGCTTAAGATGATTCTGAACCAGTTCTCCTAGACCTATAAATTCATCTTTCTCATTAAAGATCTTATAAATAGAAGGAAGTTTTTTAAGCTGTATTTTCCCACCGTTTATGAAAACCTTTACTTGATTTTGATCAAGTGATATTTTTTTATAATCTGAAAAAGCATCTTCTATTTTAATTATTTTATTTTTGGTTAGTTGATCGATTGGACATGCTTCATTGAGAAGAAATTTTTCTTGAGAAAGCCTTTTTAAATATTTCATATGCGCGCCGCATCCAATTTTTTCGCCTAAGTCTCTTGCAATTGATCTAATATAAGTTCCTTTACTGCATTTGATTTCAAAAGAACATATATCTTTTGTTAGAGAAATCTTACTTATTCTTTTAACTTCAATTTTTCTAGCATCTTTTTTAATAAACTCACCTTTTCTAGCGTATTTATATAATGGTTTTCCTTTATATTTTAGGGCTGAATAAAAAGGAGGTTTCTGCATAGAAACTCCTAAAAAACTTTGAACCTCTTTTTTTACTTCATTTTGAGATAAATTAAATTCGGATTTTTTAATTATTTTTCCAGAAGCATCATCCGATTCTGTGACAATTCCAAAACGAATCTCGACGTAATATGATTTATCTGCACTTAAGAAGTAGTTAGAAAACTTTGTAGCTCTATTGATAGCAAGAACTAAAAGACCCTCAGCTTCGAGATCTAATGTACCAAGATGACCAACTTTATCTAAGGAGAGTTTTTCCTTTACTTTTTGGACTACTTGAGATGAAGAAATTCCAGATTTTTTATCAACAAGAAGAAATCCATTCATTTCTAATTAATATTTTTTAATAATTCTTCAATATTTTCAGAATACTCTATACTTTCATCAAACTTAAAAACTATTTTAGGTACTCTTCTGATCTCCATGATTTTCGATAGTTTTGACCTAATCATTCCAGATAACTTTTTAAGAATCTTATCATCTATTTTACTATCTCTTTTCTTTATAGATTTCCCAATTATTGTGTAATAAACATAAGCTAAGCCTATGTCATCTGTTACTTTAACTGCTGTGATGTTAATGTTTTGAAGTCTTGGATCTTGAACATCATTATTAAGGATTAAAGATGCTTCCCTTTTCAATGAATCTGCAATTTTTTCAGATCTCTTAGATGTCATTTAAATTTATAATTCCTGAGCTTCTTCCTTTCTGTCAAAAACTTCAATTTTGTCATTTGGTCTAATGTCTTTATAGTTTTTGATTCCCATACCACACTCGTTTCCATTTTTAACTTCATTGACATCTTCCTTGAATCTTCTTAACGAGTTTAATTCTCCTTCGAAAATAACAACATCATCTCTCAAAACCCTGACAGGTTTATTTCTTAAAACTGTTCCTTCAATTACATTACATCCAGCTACTTGACCAAATTTTGGAGAATTAAAAACTTCAAGAACTTCTGCAGTACCAACTATTTCTTCCTTAATAATTGGATCTAACATACCACTCATTCTTGCTTTCACATCGTCTAATAGTTCATAAATAATGCTGTGATAACTTAGCGAAATTGATTCAGATTCGATAATCTTTTTCGCAGTATTATCAGCCCTGACATTAAATCCAAGAATGATTGAATCAACTGCAACTGCTAAGTTTGCATCAGATTCACTTATTCCACCAACTCCACTTGAAACTATCTTCACCTTAGCTTTTTCTGTAGCTAAATCACTCAAAGCAGATATTATTGCTTCACATGTTCCGCCAACATCTGTTTTAACAATTACATTAAGAACTTTTTTTGCTTCTTGACCTAATGTTTCAAAAAGGTCTCCAGCTGATTCATCTTTTTGTTTTAAGAGTTTTTTCTCTTTTTCTTTAGTGATTCTATATTCTGCAATTTCTCTGGCCTGTTTATCATTTTTAACTACCTGAAATTGATCACCAGCATTTGGAACTGAATTAAGCCCAAGAACCTCGACTGCTGCTGATGGACCAGCAGATTTTATTTTGTCACCATTACTATTAACAATGCTTTTTATTTTTCCCATTGCATTTCCTGAAACAACCAAATCTCCATTCTTGAGTGTCCCATTTTGGATTAAAAAGGTTGCAACAGAACCTCTAAACTTATCTAATTCTGATTCAATTACAGCGCCTTGAGCAGCTCCATCATGATAGGCTCTTAGTTCCAATATTTCTGCTTCAAGAGATATTCTTTCGAGAAGATCTTCAATGCCATCTCCATTAAGTGCAGAAACTGGAACCATTTGTATATTTCCTCCCCAGTCGTCAGGAGTCAAATCCTTCGCTGCTAAATCTCCTTTAACTTTATCAATATCTGCCCCATCAAGATCAATCTTGTTTATAGCAACAACAATAGAGACACCTGCAGCTTTTGCATGATTAATAGCTTCTTCCGTTTGCGGTTTGATTCCATCATTAGCAGCTACTACCAATACAACAATATCAGTGGTATTTGCTCCCCTGGCTCTCATAGATGAAAAGGCAGCGTGACCAGGTGTATCAATAAAAGTTAAATTTCCTTTTGACGTTTCAACTTCGTATGCCCCAATATGCTGTGTTATTCCTCCTGCCTCACCATCAACAACTTTTGTTTTTCTAATAAAGTCTAATAATGTTGTTTTGCCATGATCTACGTGGCCCATTACAGTTATAACAGGTGGACGAGGTTCTGGGTCACCTTTGTATTCAATTAAATTTGCTATATCGTCCTCTAAATTTTCCTCTTTTACTGCAACTCCATTGTGTCCAATTTCTTCAACAACTAAAATTGCAGTTTCTTGATCAACAAAATCATTAATCGTTGCAACAACACCCATACTCATTAGAGTTTTAACAACTTCACCACCTTTTATAGCCATTGATTTTGCAAGTTCACCGACCTGAATAGTTTCAGGTATTTCAATATCCTTCTTAATAAATTCTTTAGGTGCTTCAAACTGATGTTTAGAATCCTCAAAAACAACTTCTTTTTTCTTATAAGCATTTACAGCACTTGAAAGCTGATCTTTTACATCGACAGGTGTTTCTGATTTTTGTTGTATTGTTTTTAGTTTAGCTTTCTTAAGTTCCTGCTTTTGTTTAACAGCTGCCTTTAGCTGCTCTTCCCTTTTTAATTGTTGTTCTTTGAGTTGTTCAGAGGCTGCAGCTCTTTTTGCTTCAATATTATCAGAGTAACTTTTATTTCCTGATTGAGTTTGAGTTGACTTTCCTTTTGAAGTCACTTTTACTCCAGATTCTGATGTTACAGATTTTGAAGGAGATGCTTTAACACCTTTTAAAAATTTTAATAATGCTTGCTTATCTTTTGGAGTAACTTCATCAGTATCTTTTGTATGACTCAGTCCAGCTTTTTGCATTCTATCGATAAGAGCTTTATCAGATATTTTTAGAGTTTTTGCAAAATCTTTTACAGTGATAGTCAATTTTTTTCCTATTTAAACCAATGTTCACGTGCTTTCATTATCATTGATGAAGCATCGTCATCTGAGATTTCTATTATATCTTTAAGCTCATCAATCGAAAGTTCGGCAAGATCATCTTTATTCTTAATGCCTTTTTGTGACAATTTTTGAATATTCTCATCATCAAGACTCAAATCTGAAAGAGATTCTAGATTGTCCTCTTCTTCTGTAACTGCTCCCATTGCTTCAAGAAGTGCAGCATCTTCTGCTGACGTTTTAATTCGATTTATTTCTTCTTCACTTTGAATAAAACTTGTAAATAAAGAATTATCAGCATAAGCAATGTCATCAAACGAACTAACACCGGTGGATGTTATTTTTTCTGCAATTTCGTCAGATACATCTAAGCTATCAATAATCTTCGCTAAAAATTCTGTTTCATCAACTTTTATTTTAGCTTCAGCTTCCTCGTTTGAAATAATATTTAAATTCCAGCCAACTAATCTTGAAGCTAAACGAATATTCTGACCTCTCGAACCAATAGCAAGAGCCAAATTATCTTCATTTACGGCTATATCCATTGATCTCGAATCTTCATCCATTACTATAGATTCAACTTTTGCTGGCGATAAAGCGTTAATTACGAGCTGTGCAGGATTATCATCATATATGATGATATCAATTCTTTCATTGCCTAATTCAGATGAGACAGCCTGGACTCTTGATCCTCTCATACCAACGCATGCTCCAACAGGATCAATTCTTCCGTCATTAGTCTTAACTGCAATTTTTGATCTTGATCCAGCATCTCTTGCAACACCTCTTATTTCAATAATATCCTCATTTATTTCAGGAACTTCAATGTTGAATAGTTCTGTTACCATCTCAGGACATGATCTGTTCAACATTAGCTGAGGACCTCTTCCTTCAACTTCTATAATCTGGAGAACGGCTCTGATCCTATCATTTATTTTATATATTTCACCTGGCATCAATTTATCTCGAGGAAGAAGAGCTTCAGCTTCATGAGTTATATCAACAATGATGTTATCTCTTGTAACCCTTTTAACAGATCCTGATACAAGCTTATTATCTTGTGATCTAAGTTGTTCAACAATTTTCTCTCTCTCAGCTTCTCTAACTTTTTGGAGCATCACTTGTCTTGCTGCTTGAGTTTCAATTCTCCCAAAAGATATATTATCTTGTTCAATTGAGAATAAATCTCCAATTTCTAAATCAGATTTTTTATTTGAAATATGGGTTTCATGATGAAATTCTTCATTCTCTTCATCAAATACAATCCAGTTCCTATGAGTTGAATACTCGCCAGTTTCTCTATCAATTTTTACAAATAAATCAGCATCCTCATGAAAGTGTCTCTGAGAAGCAGAGGCAATTGCAACTTCTATAGCTGAGAAAATAATATCCTTATCGAGGCCTTTTTCAGTCGAGACTGAGTCTACAACGGCTAAAATTTCATTACTTTGCATAATTTTTATCCTCAAGTATCTTTTTATAATTAGGTTTTAATCTGCACATATCTAAGTCTGTAAAATTGAAAATTGAGTGCTTTTTATGTATTTTAACTTCAAAATTATCTTTGGTGCACTTCTTAAGAATTCCTGTAAAGTTTCTCTTTCCTTCATATAATTCTCTTGTTTTAAATGTTAATTCCTCGCCAATATAGTCCTTTAACTGATTAATATCAAAAAATTTTCTATCTATTCCTGGCGTAGATATCTCTAATGTATAGTCTTCTCCTAAATTTAGGTCCAACATCGGTTCATAATTAAGATCTTTTGATATTATTTCGCAATCCTCGATATCAACACCATTGTTTGAATCAATATAAATTCTTAAAGTAATATTTTTTTTTCCCCTCAAAATCTCTGTACCCCATATAAAACAATTATTTCTCTTAATAACAGGGTCTATAATCTTTTCTATCTCATCTTTACGCATATTTTTTATACAAAAAAAGGGCAATTGCCCCACAAAAATTTATTTAACTGTGGTAGCGGGGGCTGGATTTGAACCAACGACCTTCGGGTTATGAGCCCGACGAGCTACCAGACTGCTCCACCCCGCAACGCAGCGAACATGAAGTTTATGAAAGTAAGTAGGATTGGTCAAGTTTATTTTGATATACGACAATTAAAAATTGTTATAATCCCATTTTAAGCCGAAGTGGTGGAATTGGTAGACACGCTAGCTTGAGGGGCTAGTGGGTGAAAACTCGTGCGGGTTCAAGTCCCGCCTTCGGCACCATTAATTTTACTCTAAAGGAATTTCTTCACTTTTATCTTCTTCAATTATCTCATTTAGCAGAGGATCATCAAAAATTGTCTCAGTATTTTCATTTTTCAAAACATAAGCAAGTGCCAAAGATAATATTAACCAAATAGCCACAATAATATATGTTATTTTTCCAAGAAAGTCTGAAGGCCCAAGTGCACCAAACATCGAATTAGAGGAACCTCCTCCAAATGCAGATCCAAGATCAGAGCCCTTGCCCTGTTGCAGTAAAACCAAAATAATTATTACTATCGCTAAAATTACGCTAGTAATCGTAAGAAATATTATCATTTTTCGTATCCATTAAAATTATTAACTATATTTGCAAAGCCTTCGCCATCAAGAGATGCACCTCCAATGAGCGCTCCATCAATAAATTCTTCATTAAAGAAAACCTCTGAATTAGATTCAGTAACACTGCCTCCATATATAACTTTTGGAACAATGTTGTTGTTAGTGATGGATTGTACAACATCTTTGATAAATATATGAATATCATTTATTTCTTGAGAAGTTGGGGTGTTACCAGTACCTATTGCCCAAACAGGTTCATATGCGATTGTTAAACTAGAGGCAATATCTTTTCCGTCTATAACAGAAAGTTGTTCTCTTAAAATAGTCTGAGTTTCACCATTTTTATTTTCATCAGCTGATTCTCCTACACACAAAATAGTATCAATATTGTTGTCAATAATATCTAATTTTTTTTCTATTTTTAAATTAGATTCTTTAAAAAATATTCGTCTTTCTGAGTGACCTAAAATTATAAATTGACAATTCATGTCTTTCACCATATCAAGCGATATAGCTCCAGTTATTGCACCTGATGATGAATTAATATCTTGAACTCCCAATTTAAAACCTAAATTATGTTCTATTGAAGAATTTAAAAAGTTTTCTGTATATAGGTAAGGTGGAGCAACTCCTATATATTTATCAGATGGAATTATTGAATTTTTATATTGATTCAGCCAATGATGAATCATTTTTTTAGATCCATTACATTTCCAGTTAGCTATTATCATAGTTTTAAAACTTTTTTATTATTAAATCTTTAATATCATTGGCATATTTTTCGGCAACATCTTTTTCAGATGCTTCTATCATAATTCTTATTTTTGATTCTGTTCCAGATGGTCTAACGAGAACCCTGCCTACGGTTATATCTGATTCAACTTCTTTTATAAATGACTGTAAGTCTTTGTCATTAATAATATCTTTGTTTTTTACAGAAACCGCAAGGTTCATTTGAGGAATTTTTGTATAGTTAGAAAGTATCTCACTTGGTTTTTTTTCCAGTATTAATAGAGATGAAATTACTTTAAGTGCTGCTATAGTTCCGTCACCAGTGCTTACTAAATCTTTGCATATGATATGACCAGACGTTTCTCCGCCTAACATCCAGCCTTTTTTGGTAAGCATATTACTAACATATTTATCTCCAACGTCTGCTCTTATAAACTTATAACCAAGCTTTTTAATTCCATCCTCTAGACCAAGGTTGCTCATTTTTGTTCCTACAACTCCAGACCATGAACCAGTTCTATTTGGATTAGCAAATGCTAATATATATAAAATATCATCGCCGTCTAAGATATTACCTTTTTCATCAACTAGTATTACTCTGTCTCCATCGCCATCGAGAGAAACGCCAAAATCCGCTCTGTGATCTATTACTGCTTTTTTAATAACATCGGGATGAGTGGAGCCACAACCCTGATTAATATTATAGCCATCAGGTTCATTTCCAATACAAATTACATCGGCTCCCAATTCTTCAAATACCTCGGGACTTACCTTATAACATGCTCCATTGGCACAATCTAAAACAATTCTTAAAGAAGAAAAATTTACTTCAGATGGAACAGTAGATTTACAAAATTCTATATATCTTGGTCCAGATTCGTCAAACCTGAAGGCTTTACCAATGGATGCAGTCTCAACAGATGTTATTTTAGTTGAAAGATATTTTTCAATTCTTATTTCTAAATCTCTTGAGATTTTTTCGCCATCTTCATTAAATATTTTGATGCCGTTATCAAGGAAGTCATTGTGTGAAGCACTGATAACAACTCCAAATTTATTTCTTAAAGTTTTTGTTAAGTAAGCGACGCCCGGTGTGGGTAATGGACCTAAGAGTCTAACATTGACTCCAGCTGCTATGAAACCCGCCTGTAAAGCTGCTTCAAGCATATACCCAGATATTCTGGTATCTTTACCAATTACAACTGTACTCCAGCCAAGTTCTTTCATGACCAGACCAGTTGCATGGCCAATTTTGAGGCAAGCTTCGGGTGTAATAAAGGTCTCGACGGGTCCCCTTATTCCGTCGGTACCAAATTTTAAACTCATATAAAAGAATTATAACTCTTCTGCAGCACCTTTGATTGATGTTTTCTTGGAAGAATTTCCTTTAGGTGAGTCATCTGACCAACCTTTTGGCTCCCTTGGAGTAGCTCCGGCCATAATGTCATCAATTTGAGGAGCATCAATAGTTTCGTACTTAAGCAGGGCATCAGCCATAACATTAAGTTTATCTAAATTTTCTTTAAGAAGGTTTTCTGCCCTCTCATAACAAGAATCAATTATAGATTTAACTTCTGAATCAATTAATTTAGATGTTTCATCACTTCTGATTTGAGCAGGATTTGAGGCTGTCCTTCCTAAAAAAGGACTTCCTTCATCTTCTCCGTATTTTATTGTTCCAAGTGCGTCTGAAAAACCCCATTTAGTTACCATGTTAGTTGCAATGCCAGTAGCTACTTCAATATCATTGGATGCACCGGTGGTAATACCATCATTACCATTAATAATACTTTCAGCGATTCTTCCTCCAAATAATGTAGCTATTCTTCCAAGAAGATATTCTTTGCTCTGCATATAGGTGTCTTCTTCAGGCAAGAACATTGTTACACCAAGTGCTCTTCCTCTAGGAATGATAGTTACTTTATAAACAGGATC
>TARA_B100001057_G_scaffold482012_1_pt1 | contig 11280 bp, 10 predicted proteins | sample TARA_B100001057 | Tara Oceans TARA_B100001057 (sample SAMEA2621839) | marine metagenome | biome: marine biome (ENVO:00000447); feature: surface water layer (ENVO:00002042); material: "saline water (ENVO:00002010), including plankton (ENVO:xxxxxxxx)" | depth 5 m | reverse complement strand
CATGCCTGCCAACAAGCAAGAAAAGTTCAAGACTTTGTATGACAGATTACATAGCGATGATTTATTCATATTCATCTTTAATACTGATAACAGGTCAGGAGGTAAAAAAAGATATCTTCGTAACTGTCTCTCATCAGCTATGATCGACCGTTGCGTGAATATCCAGTTTGATATTAAGACCTCTGAAAATGATGAAGTATTAGAGAAAGCGAAATCATTTTATAAAAATCTCGATGTCGCAGTGATCAATGATTTATTACCTTCACACAGACGACTAAGTCGAGAAAATGAGTTGGCGTTACTCCTATGAACCGTCAAATACTTATTCGACCTGACTACAGAAAGGATGAGGATAAAAATGAGTGGGTGATATATCACAGGTGGGAATTACATTATGACCGATATCAATATAATCCAGAAAACGTACAGATCATCTCTCGAGCAATTCGAGAGAAATTGACACCAAAGATGTTATCTGGGAAGTATAAAGAGGGTAATAGAACTAATCCTTTTTTCGGTCATTGTTACCACTCCACTCAAGCGCTTTTTTACTTCATGGATACTGAGAATCTAGTTCCACATAGTGGTAAAGATAATCGAGGCATAATCCATTGGTGGTTGAAAGATAACAATGAAATCATCGACGTGACAGAGGACAGTTATGATGATGATAATCTACCGCCTTATGACGTTGGGAAAAAAAGTAAATGGTATGGATGGAAAGAGAGAGTCCATAAAAGAACTTTAGATCTCATGAATTCTGTCCAACCCACTTCTCAACTTATTTCGGTTCCAAGACATTAATCTCAACCTGACCCAATCCATTAATAGATTTAACCAACTCTGATTTGGTCTTTGGAAGAACAACCTTTGTATTATATTTTCCTAACACTCATAAACTCCTTATAAAATCCTCATCAATAAATTCGACCTGATAGATATATCAGACTAGACATCGAACTCCTCTTAGACACGATTGAGAGGTTTCCTACCAGTCATCTGATAGAGAGTATTCCAGTTCTGAATCTCTGGAATGGTTTTATCAACATATCCTCTCATCAACTCAATTAAAGTTTGGGTTTTATTCATATTTTTAAAATCACAAGACTCATCAAATACCTTGGTTAATTCTTCCAGCATTTATATATAAAGCAGTTATTCTTCTAAATAAAAAGGGGTCATATGAAATGACCCCAGAAGATTAAGTAATAATTTACTAGCTTGTTCGTTAGGAATGAGAGAGGTAAACCTAACCAAACTAGTAATACTTAATAATGCGACTTAGTTTTAAAGCTAAGCTCTCCGGAACTATTGGTTTGTCCATGGTAGCCTTGTCCAGCTGGCATATAGAAGGTAATACCTGGATATTCTTTAAATTCATGTGCATGTTGATCGTCTCCAGCATCAGCTGTTCTTAAATAAACTTTATGTGTATAACCTGAAGCACCCTTGTATGGTCCTACAGAAACTGTGCCATTAACCTCTAATGCTCCAGAATTTTCACTCATATCTAATTTTGATTGATCATATATTGTCACTATTTCTATTCTTCCATTTGTATACATACCTGCATGGACTCCGCAATGAGGATATAGAACTGATGGTGTATCAGCCGTTACTGTAAGAGTATTATTAGACTGGCTCCACCCTTCATTTGAACCAATATTATTATTTCCAGCAGTGTCATTTTGGGCAGTAGAAATTTCAAATGGATGTGCTGTGAAAACACTATTTGCAGTTGGCTCAAAGACAATAGTATCTCCAACTCTTGCATATATTACTAAAGGAGTTGAATCTGCATTAACTCCATCTACTGTATAGTATGCAGAGCCACTATTTCCGACTGTATAGGTTGTTGTTCTAAAGTTTTCAACATCTGTGAGATTCGTTCTTGAGCTTTTATCAGAAATCCACTGCAAAGTATCAAAAATTATTTGATCAACTTCAGCACTATCAACTGTATCATCCAAAATGCCTTTGAGAAGAGGAGTAACATAATCTCTTGCTGTCATTGAGAAATATGCTTGTTCATTATTTGAGTCAACATAAACCTTCTGTAAAAAAGAAGAGAAGCTTCCTGATAGATTTTCTAATTGTGCATTAGTAACTGTATAGTTAGGTAAATCAAGATTAAGCAGCACGTCTCTCACAAGAGTTGTATCACCGAGAGAGGTTTCGGTTAGAGCATCTCTATTAAAAATCGCATCATTGATTGTGGAAACAGCTGTTAAGTTCGAAGCACCTGACTGGGTTTGGAGGACGCTAAGGGATTCATACATCATAAGCAACTGAGTATTTACTAAGGCTGCTTTATTTGAAGCAGCATCATTAACACTTAAATAGGGATCATCAAAACGAATCATGAAGTTTGAGTCAACACCTAGCTTTTCCTTAAGGGATTGATAAGAGAACCTATTATCAACATAAAGCATAGTGCTCAATGGTGAAATAACTAGATTTTGTTCAGTAGTGGGACCATTCAGTCCCATAATAAATGAATCTGTGTCGCCAGTAGTAGGATTAAAACCATCTTCAGCTAATAATTTTATAATAGCTGTAATATTGTCATCTAATTCTAATGAGAATGAACCATCAGCGTTAGTTGTTGTTGAGTAATATGCACCTTCACAAGTGTCATCTCCATCTGCATCAGTGGTCGCCATGCAAACAGTTGCAGATTGAATATATCCATCTCTAATCAAAACTCCATCAAAATTAAATGTTGTCGCATCATCGGAAGTATCATTTGTTACCGTTACACTAAAGTTCTGACTAGCAGATGCAGTTCCATCTGTTACTGACACTGTTAGTGCATAGCTGTTATCGCCATTTGCATCTGTAGGAACCTCAAAATCGGGTGCAGAAATGAAGGTAACAATGCCTGAAGAGCTTATATTAAATAATGAACCATCTTCACCGCCGCTAATCGAGTAGGTTAATGAGTCTCCGTCTGCATCAGATGCTGAAACTGTAAATGCGGATGTTTGGTTTTCTATAACAGAATAAGAAGAAGTAGATCCATCAATAACTGGTGGATTATTTGGGTTGTAGCCACCATCGCCACCACCACCGCCACCACCACATGCCGTTAATAGGGTTGCTAAAAAACTAAGGGTGTAGATTCCTGTTTTGCTATCCATTATATGTCCACTTCAATTCAATACCTAGGGGTGACTATCGTAACCCAGGCACGCCTCTGGAGCTGTAGTAAATTTGCAGGAAACTGTGTTTTGTTTTGAAATTTATTTGCCAGACACTTTTTTTTCGGCGGCCTCATCAAATTTGCGTAGTGCCGTCCAGTAACTCTCTTCTTTCGATAGTTCTTGCTTTACTCTCGCAATCGGATAGTGGAAATCCCAAGACTTTCCCCACTTTTCTTTCAGCTCGGTTGCTAATATTTCATCTACAACTCCCGACTCTACTTCGTGCATTGCCATCTCTTGAATACTAATCCTGACCCAATCATCAAAACTTTGGGTTCTATCTCTGTTTAGGCACATCTCATACATGACCTCAACTTCACTCTTATCCTTTTTAAACCAGTGTCTCTCTCTGTAAAGTACATATAACCAACCAAAAAAAAGTACATATGCGACGATAAATTCTCCTTCGGATACTGCCCACGAGACTGAAACCATCGGTGCCAAAATTAGAGTTATTCTAGTGAGAGTTTTCATTTATCTGGTGAAGGCTTACTTGTTAATAGTTTCTTAGACATATTGAGAACTTTGTCTCTTCCCTCAATGGTCATTTCTTTTATCTTTTTAAAATCTTTATAAACTACTAGCTGAAAACATACTGATGCATCAGTTATTTGAGTTCCTGATTCGTATATTTTTATTAAAACCTCACCAACAAGATTTGTAACAGAAATGCTTCCAAGTTCAGGATAGTCAACATCAATAAATACTGTCCGCTGAGAATCCAAGGGCCCAACATATTTCCACCAAGTCAGTAAAATATGGTTGGAAGGAGAGTGAAGAGGTATTCCTAACAATTAGATAAATTTTATATACATATTAATTTTACATTTTAATTTATTTTTTATTTGTGTACTATCAATTCATATTAAAATTCTCGGGGGAGTAACATGAAATTTTATAAAATCTTTTTTATTTCTACCTTTTTTTTATTCAATACAGATTCTTATGCACAAAGCAGTGAATCAGCTGAGATAGAAGAAGTCATTGTAACCGCTCAAAAAAAAGAGCAAAGATTTATTGATGTTCCTGTTTCAGTAACAACTGTTTCTGGTGAATTCTTAGAGATTGCCAGAGCGGGTTATGTTCAAGAAATTGTTCAGGCATCTCCATCAGTAACATATACCAGAACAAGTGGAATGAGAGGCGATGGTGTCTACATTAGAGGAATAGGAACTTCTCTATTTCAATCTGGAGTGGAACCTACAGTCTCAACTGTGATTGATGGCGTTGTTTTGGGGAGAACATATAATTTTTTATCAAACCTGGTTGATATTGAACGAGTCGAAATACTAAGAGGACCTCAAGGAACACTTTTTGGAAAAAATGCATCTGGGGGAGTTCTTAATATCGTAACGAAGAATCCTACAGATATATCCTCAACAGATGTCTATCTTACATTAGGTAGTAACTCTGAGAAAAATCTTACGACTGTTTTTAACGGATCGTTATCTGATAATGTTAATGCAAGGGTGACATTTTTCAAAAAAGAACGAGATGGTTTTATAAATAATACATACTTTAATATTGATAACACTGTTCAAGAGAATTTTGGTGGTAATGAGTCTGAAGGATTTAGAGCAAAATTTTTAGTTGATATTGATGATACTTCAGAATTGATGATTACTGCTGATTATGAGGACCAATATAGATCTGGTATTACTGCAACAACTAGAGAAATGCCTGCAGCCGGATTCATTGATTCTAACCCAACTGCAACCAATGCAGCTTGTGGACTTGTTCCTTCAGAAAAAAATACATCGGTTTGTGTTAATAGACCCACATACAACGAATTGACTCATTCAGGAGTTTCGTTTACCTACACTAAAGAATTAAGCGACCATATTTTCAAATCAATTACCTCATCAAGAGATTCAAAAATCCCAACTGAACAAGATGTCGATGGGCACTGGGAAAATGCAGGCACTGTTGGAATTGCAAGAAATGGAGGGTTTAGTGAGTCTGAGCAGTTTACACAAGAATTTCAATTAACAAATATTGATACATCTGATGGATTAGATTACACACTAGGATTTTTCTACTTTGATCAGGAATTAGTTAGAAATTTTAACAGAAGAGTAATATGGGGAGCTATAGGTTTTGATGGAACTGGGTATATGAATGCGACTGTTGATTCTACAAATTGGGCAATATATGGTGATACAACATATAAATTGTCAGATAAATTAGATCTCATTGCTGGTTTAAGATATACAGATGATGAACTTAGTTATGATTTTGATAGACCAACTGGTCCAATAATTATTCCAAATATACCAGCATATTCTGGTTCAGATTCTGGAACAGAAACTAATACTTCCGGTAGGCTAGGTTTAAAATACAATACCGATGAGGATACTATGTATTTTGTTACATATTCTACTGGCTATAAATCACCAGGTTGGGACATTATATTTGAAATGACAGCTGAAACTGCTGCGAGAGGTTCTGTTGAGGCTGAAACTGCTAAATCAGTTGAATTTGGTTTAAAGAAAAAAGTATTTAATGATTCAATGATATTAGCAATAACTTATTTTGATGCTACTTATGAGGACTATCAACAACAAAGTTTTATAGAAGAACTTCTGCAGTTTAGACTTTCAAATGTTGGTGAAATATCTACTAGTGGATTGGAAATAGATTTATTTGGTAGTCCAACTGATAACTTAACTCTTAGTGGTGGTATAGCATTAATAGATGCTGAAATTGACTCTTGGTTGGGTGGTGCATGTTACGCAGGACAATCAGAAGCTGCTGGATGTGTCGCTGGAACACAAAATCTATCAGGGGGCGAAGTGCCTAATTCTCCAGATCTAAAATTATCAATCAATGCAAGATACGATATACCTATTGGTAGCAATATGATGTTTTTAACAGGCTCATATAGGTATCAAGATGAAATACAGAGTAATTGGAATCAATATCCAAATAGTATTGTTGATAGTTATGGTATTTTAAATTTATCTGTTGGTTATGAAGTTGATAATTATTCTTTTGAATTTTTCGTAAGAAATGCTGCAGACAAGTTTTATGCTAATAATTATACTACTGGAGGTCTTTTAGGAGATCAGCAGTATCTTAATCATGATCATGAAAGACTAATTGGTCTTAATTTCAAATATTCTTTTGGAGAATAACGGGGAAATAATATTAGCTTATTAAAAAGAATATTTTTTTTAACAATTATAGTTTTAGCTTTATGGGTTTTAAATTTTTATTTGAAACCCATTAGCAAGATTCAAGCCTATGTAAGTCAAGGTTCAGAAGCATCTCAAATTCAAGATGAGGGCTTCTCGTATAAAGATTTAAATAAAAATGGTCAATTAGATATTTACGAGGATCATAGAAAATCCTCTTTAGAAAGGTCTAGAGACCTGTTGGATAAAATGACTCTTGAAGAAAAGGTAGGTCAAATGTTCCATCCCCCCGTCATGATTAAACCTGATCCCATGTTTAGAGCTTTTTTAGAAGCAATGAGTGATGGGATTTCAATTGAAGAGTTCATTTCAGTAAAATATTTATCGCATTTTAATTTTTATGGAGGGGCGACCCCAAAAGAAATAGCTTCAAGACTTAATGACTTACAGAAAATTGCTGAAAAAACTAGATTAGGAATACCAATTACTTTCAGTACTGACCCAATACACGAAGTTCCAAGAGGAGGAGGTATTGCTGCTTTCTCATTGGATGGTTTTTCAAAATGGCCATCACAATTAGGTTTTGCTGCAACGAGAGACACTGATTTAATTTATGAATTTGGTAAAGTTGCAGCTTCTGAATACAGAGCAGTTGGCTTCAGGACAGCACTCCATCCGATGAGTGATTTAGCTACCGAGCCAAGATGGGCAAGAAATTTTGGAACTTTTGGCTCAGATGCTGACTTGTCTTCCAAAATGACCTTAGCTTATATGAAAGGTTTTCAAGGTGATGAAATCAATAATAAAAGTGTTCATACCATGGTAAAACATTTTCCAGGTGGTGGACCTCAAAAAAATGGTTTGGATCCTCATCTTAAGTCAGGTGAAGATCAGGTTTATCCTGGAGATAATTTTGATTATCATCTCAAACCATTCATTACTGCTATTGATAATGGTTTAAAAGTTATTATGCCTTACTACGGAATTCCTGTTGGTCAAGGCAATGAGAATGTTGCTATGGCATACAATAAGTATATTTTAACTGATCTTCTAAGAGATGAACTTAATTTTGAAGGAGTTATATGTACCGATTGGGGTATTATTGAAGGAAGGCATTGGGGAGTTGGTGACTTATCAATTTCTCAACGATATGAAAAGTCTATCAATGCTGGTGTCGATCAATATGGTGGTGAGAATAAACCTGAATATATTATTGACTTGGTTAAAAATGGAAATATTTCAGAAAATAGGATTGATGAATCTGTTTTAAGAATTTTAATTAATAAATTTGATTTAGGTATTTTTGAGAATACTTATGTAGATGAGTCGCTTATTGAAGAAATAGTTAATTCTGATGCGTATGTTAAGAAAGGGTTTGAAGCACAATTAAAATCTATTGTATTGTTAACTAATAAAGAGAATACATTACCTTTAAATAACAAAATTAAAGTATATGTTGATGGAATGAAAGTTGATTCAGTTGATGTTTATGCAGAGGTTGTCGACAATCCTGAAGATGCTGACTATATCTTATATTTTATAAATACTGTTTTTAATGGTAATCAAGAATCTGGTATTGATAGAATGCTCGATAATCTTTTGAGCAAGATGTTTCCCAACCCAGACCTAACTTACGATGAAGATATTATGAACAAAATATTTGAATATTCTAGTATAAGTAAATTAATTACAATAGTTGATCTTAATAGGCCTGCAATTCTTACCGATGTTAATTCGAAAAGTAGCGCAATGGTTGGCACATTTGGTGTTTCCGATAAATCTATTCTTGAAGTTTTGTTTGGTAACTTTAATCCTTCAGGAAAATTGCCTTTTGAAATTCCGTCATCCATGGAAGAAGTACAAAATCAAAAAGAAGATTTACCTGATGATACTAAAAATCCGGTTTTTGTATATGGCCACGGATTAAGTTATTGATAGTTGCTAATGAAAAAGTTTTTATATCTCAGCCTTTTTCTAATCCCATATTCTTTTGCAGAACTAAATAAACCTAATTTTATAATCATTTATTTAGATGATTTGGGTTATGCAGATATCGGCTTATATCAAGATGAGTTACTTAATACTCCTAATATCGATAAGCTTTCAGCTTCATCTCAAATTTGGACAAATTTTTATGCATCCTCTTCTGTATGTACTCCAAGCAGAGCTGGACTCTTAACAGGAAGATTGCCTATAAGATCAGGACTATACGGTGATCAAATTAAAGTATTTTTTCCTGGTAGTAATAAAGGAATACCTTCAGAGGAAATAACAATTGCAGATATTTTGAAGCTTAATGGTTATTCAACTGGAATATTTGGAAAGTGGCATTTGGGAGACAAAAGTAACTATTTACCAACAAGGCATGGATTTGATGAATGGATTGGTATTCCATATTCTAACGATATGGATTGGGAAGTTGACGGAATAACACTAGATAAGTTGATAAAAAATCCAAAAAATATCACAGTAGACTACGCTAAAATTCAACCTAAAATTGTTGAAAAAATATTTAATCCAGACATCCATGATTGGAACGTACCCTTGGTCAAAAGTGTAAATAAAAACAATGGAAAATTTGTTGATCGTACTCTAGAACGACCTGCTGACCAAAACAAAATTACGAAATTATTTACAGTTTCCTCAATAGACTTTATTGAGAGATCTGTTTTAGAAAATAAAAGTTTCTTTTTATTTTTGTCTCATAGCATGCCTCATGTTCCACTTTTTAGATCTAAAGAGTTTATAAAAAAGAGTAGACTGGGTATATATGGTGATGTTTTAGAAGAAATAGATTGGAGTGTTGGATCTATTCTTCAAAAACTTAAAGAATTAAAAATTGAAGACAATACCTACATTATTTTTACAAGTGATAATGGTCCTTGGTTATTATATGAAGATCATGGAGGAAATGCTTTACCTTTAAGGTCTGGAAAGGGGACTTCTTTTGAAGGAGGTATGCGAGTAATGACTTTTTTTAAGGGACCAAATATAAAAACTGGTATTAATTCAGATATTGGTTCTCAAACTGATATTTTTGAGACAATAATGTCATTGGCAAATATTGATGACTATTCTGTTCCCGAAGATAGCTTTGATTTAACCAATTCTTTAAAAGGAACAGGTTCAAGTCTAAGAGATTTTATTCCATATTATGTTGGTTCTGAGTTGAGAGCTTTCAGATATAAAGATCATAAAATTCATTTTATTACTGAAGGTTCATACAATATGAAACCAATAAGAAAAGTTCATGAAATACCTTTACTTTATAATTTAGATATGGACATTGGTGAAAAAAATGAATTATCAGATAAGGATATTCTAAAAAATGAAATAATTAATATTGTTAAAAATTTTCAGAATAATATGCCTGTAGCTGATTCAATACTTGATAAGCAATTTATTCTTGATAAATAATAGATAGAAACAGAATTGATGAGGTGCTGTCCGAATAAATCCTTTAAAGACATAGTCTAACCTCTTAAAGAAGGGCACCAACTGGTTCCAGTTTTGAACCATTAGCTCCACCAGATGCTGCTACTTGTGCAGATTCTAAATCCTCGATTTTAGTCCAAAACGTTCTGAACATTCCTTCTTTTTTTTGTTTCTCTTCGTTCATTTGCGCATCCTAACTGTTACAAACAATTCTACTCAACGGTTTCCGTCTGTTCCCTTTATTCATTCATTATCCTACCTCACTTCGAATACTAAATTATAGAGTTTTAATAGGTTTTATACTTCATCTTACGCACGCATCAATCGATAAACAGACGCTTTTGATAAGCCATATTCTCTCATTAAATCTTTAATCATAGTTCCTGATTTTCTTTTCTCGCACATTTCAGTCACTTGATGGGGTTTGAGTTTGTGTGGAGCTCCAAACCTTACACCACGTGAGATTGCTGCTAGTCTTCCTTCTTCACATCTCTCTTTTCGTAGTTCATTTTCGAATTGTGCTAGGGATCCCAAAATAGAAAACATCAATCGTCCTTCTTTCGTTGTAGTGTCAATATTTTGTTGGATGACTACAAAACCAACACCTTTTTTCTCTAGATCATCATAAATGGTGTGAAGGTGACTCACAGACCTTGCTAGACGGTCTAATTTTGTCACTACAAGGACATCACCTTCACGGACATATGCAAGACACTCTTTTAGTTTGGGTCTGTCTTGCGTTGTACCAGATACCTTCTCAGCGAACACTTTATCGACACCATATTTTCGTACAATCTCCTCTTGAACGTCTAAAGATTGTTCTCCAGTACTAACCCTGCAATATGCTACAACTGCCATGTCTTATAACTCCTTAAATGTTGTGATATGCCAGCTATAACACACATTATTAGACACGGCAAAGCATAGTCTCACAACCTATAAGATTTGAGACACGCTTAATTATTTGGTTTGTTTTGGAGTAAAAAGAACTAGAAGTTCATTCCAAGATATCTGCCATCGATATAAAAGAAAAAGTTAGAAGAGACGCCTCTACTGTTTCCATCTGTCTGTCCTACATCATATTCGTTTGGGTTTCCTTCCGCGTCTAATTTTCCCTCGTAGTCGATTGTTGAGAGATATACATCTTCATCGACAAAGGTCGCAGTGAAAGACAATTTATTTGGATCGAATTCATCTTTATCATCAAGATAAAATTCCCCTTCCCCATAAGTCCAAGTTCCTTTCTCAATGCTTTGACCGAAGAAAAGACACATATCATCATCAAGGTTCTTTACAAGATTTTCTAATTTTGTACTCTTATCGTATTTGAGTTTTCCTTCGAGAAATTCATCGTCCAATTCGATTTCCATAATTGTCTCGTTGGTATCTGTGTCCTCTATGGTTAAGCCATTACTGGATCCCAAAGTAATACTATTGCCATGTTCTAGATCATCAATTTCATACCAAAGAGGTAGTTGATGTTCTTCAGGAACAGTATCAAGATCTAA
>TARA_B100001057_G_scaffold501255_1_pt1 | contig 11291 bp, 10 predicted proteins | sample TARA_B100001057 | Tara Oceans TARA_B100001057 (sample SAMEA2621839) | marine metagenome | biome: marine biome (ENVO:00000447); feature: surface water layer (ENVO:00002042); material: "saline water (ENVO:00002010), including plankton (ENVO:xxxxxxxx)" | depth 5 m | reverse complement strand
CTAAATTGTGAGCATTATTATACCAAACAATGGGCTCGTATGTATAACTTCCAGTTAAAAAACCGTTGACAATAATAAATGGAATCAAACTCACAAGATAAGCTCTGTATATTTTAAAAACCTCTTTTGAATTAAGTTGACACAAAAAGTAAATAAATAGAGAAGCCAAGGAAAAACACAGAGATGTATAAATTTTACTGTAAAAAATAAAAGCTAAAATTAGTAGAGCAACAGATTTGATGAAAAGAATTTTCCTAATTACATCATAACTTCTTATCAGAGGAAAAAAATAATTTAAAACCTCATAGATAAAAACACATGCGTATGGAATAATTATAAAAAATAACCATTCTTCTAATGGCAGATAAAAAAAATGAGGTATATCTAAAATAAATTTTTCATTAAATCCCCAAACACCGTTAGCAGTAAAATATATATCCCATGGAATAAACAAACACATCATGAAAAAAATTGATTTAAATAATCTATTCCAATTAGAGTAATAATTTAGTCTCTTTTCAAAAGATTGCAATAACGGATATGATAAAGTTATAAGTAATAGAATAAAGTAAAAAAATGGGGTATCAAAAAAAGCCATCAATTAGATAATTACAATATTTAAATAAATAAAAAATATTATTTGAGATAAAAGTAATGAAAAAGAAATGCTTTTAGAAATTTCATTATTATTCCTAGTGGCAACAAACTGCATGATTAATGAAACCAAAAACCACATTATATAATTTTGTATAGGAACTGAAACAATATCCCAGGACCACCAACCAAATTTAATAGCAACAGGTTCAATAAGAAAATCTAGTAAAACCATTAGAACTGAGGATAATATGATTTGTAAATATTTTTTATTAAAAAAATAATTAATTACCCCCCTGGTACCAAATACCAAAATAAACCAATTTAAACCTATCACTAAAGGAACACTGAATACTTGTAAACCTAAATTATCACCATATTTATAGCCCCCAAATAAATTACCAGTGCACACTCCCAATACTTCAATAAAAAAACCAAAAAAAGTTATAAAAAAAACATATGAGAAAAATTTTTTAGAGTAAGAACGAGATGCAAGAATTAAAATAAAAATAAGTAATAAATGAAATGGTGTTAAAAATAAAAAAAAACTATTTGTTTGAGAAAAAGTCAATCCCAACATACCAACCAAATGAAATATAAGGATGAGCAGAATAATTATATTTTGTCTCGAAAAACTCATTTATGAAACTATATCATCAATAATTTTTGCAGAATTAAGTGCTAAAGGAATTCCTCCTCCGGGATGAACGCTTCCACCACAAAAATACAAATCTTTAATTTTACTGGAGAAATTAGGGTGCCTAAAAAAAGCTGAAGATTTAGAATTAGAGGAATTACCATATAAGGACCCCAAATAGGAACCTGTTTTATCTTCAATTTTAATTGGATCTAAACATTCTTCAAAGACAATTAATTTTTCTAAATCAACTTCAAAATGATTACTTAATTTATTAATAATAATTTTTCGAGCTTTAGAAATTAAGGATTCCCAATCTTGATCTTGGTTATGCGGGACATTAATCATAACAAACCAATTCTCACATCCCTTTGGGGCATCATCTTTTTTATACTTAGATGTAATATTAATGTAAACTGTAGGATCATCAGGTATTGTTTTTTCTTTAAATATTTGATTAAATTCATTTCTATAGTCTGAAGAAAATAAAATATTATGAAGGTCTAGGAATTTAAATGTCTTTGAAATACCCCAATAAAAAATTAAAGCTGAAGATGACCTCTCTTGTTTTAATATTCTAATCGGCTTCCTCTTTATATCAAGTAAATTTTTATAAACAAAATGAATATCAACATTGGAAATGACTAAATCAGAATTATAAGATTTACCACTTACATCAATGCCTGTTACTTTATTATTTTTTAAATTAATTTTATCTACTTTACTATTGAGGTGAAATTTTACATTTCTTTCTAAACATATTTTATATAAAACATCAACAATTGACCTCATACCCTTTTTAGGAAAAAAAGCTCCTTGGCTAAATTCTAAATGAGAAATAATATTTAAAATACCGGGGGCTTGATATGGATTAGAACCATTGTAGGTTGCAAATCTATTAAAGAGTTGAATCAACTTCTCATTTTTTAAACTATTTTCATTGACTTTATTCATGGTTGTAAAAATGTTTAAAAATGGTATCCTTAAAAAGGATAAGAAGGTTTTAAATGATAAATAGGTTGATAGTTTATGTAGTGATTTTTCAATAAAAATAGATTTAGTAGAATTATAAATAAATTTATTTTTCTTAAAGAAGGACTTTAGTTTTTTAGGATCTAACCCTGTTTTTTTACTAGCCTCAAAAACAAATCTATCAATATCAGAGTAACCATGAATTATAGTTTTATCACTAAAAAAGTACCTACAGCTTTCTTTTAATTTTAAATAATTAAAATAATTTTGTGGATTATTTTCAGATAATCTTATAAGATCATCCATAAGCTCGGGCATTGTAAATAATGAGGGACCGGCATCAAATCTAAAACCATTACCCTTAATTTCAGCAATCTTGCCTCCTACGTAACTATTAGATTCAAAAACATGAACTTTATAACCTTTAATAGAAAATCTAAGAGCCGAAGCAAGGCCAGCAATACCTGAGCCAATTATAATTACCTTTTTCATAAAAATCTAAAATAATTATAATTGACAATTAATACACTGAAAGGCTCAGTTATTTTTTAAAAATTTAATTAGAAGCCAAGTCTACTAAAAAACTTTGTTATTCCTGAAATAAATTGCTCAGGCATATCATTTATCATTGATGTAAATGTTAATTGATCATTAACACCTATGGCAATTGCAATAGAAATAAATAAACCTATCATTGCGAATGAAAAATCTTTAAAGATTAATTTTACGCTATTCAAAGTGCTATTCTCCCCTGTTTTTGTTAAAGCCATCCCTAACTCTCTACCGCCCAATAAACCAATAAAAACCCATGTAGTACTCATAGGAACTTGAGAATATAATTTAAAATAGAAAAGAATTATACAATATACAAAATCAACACATGTTGCAAATCTAACGTCAGAAACAATTGATTTTTCAGTAACTATTCTTTGAATACGCCCTCCTTTGTAATATAACAAAAGTCCTAAACCAATAAATAAAACACCTGCAAATACTGTGTACTGTAAAAAACTCAAACTTCTAGGAAGAAAAACCGCAATATTTGCAGCATCTTGCATTAACCAAACAGACCATAATGTTCCTGTGGTGATCCATTGAGCAATAGTCCATTTAAATGAAGCTTCTCCAGTAAAATGTTTTTTAGCTAGTTTTGCAATAGCAGAGAAAACAATCAATCCTAAAAAAAAAGCTAATATGTATCCCGACATACTTTTAGCAAGAACCTTGCCTACTGCTGCAGGAGAAGCAGCAAATGATGTCAATAAGATAAAGGTAGTTGATACCGGCATTCTCAATCTTGTAAGAATAAGTAAGAATACTGGGGCTGCTATCTGTAAAAAGTGAAAACTTTGAGGGGCTTCTTCAAAACCCTTAGCCAGTAAACGACCATGACTAACATCTCCATCAGCTATACCATCACCAATAGGGTTACCAGAGGCATCGAAAGCACCTACAAAGTCAGAAAACAACCAGCTGTATGTATGGGTAGCTAAGAAAACACCACCAATAAAAATCCAAAGAACCCACCACTTTTTATCCTGATTGGAGGCAATAAAAGTACCTAAAGTCTGAATACTATCATTTGCAACAGCTGCATATGCAGCAAAAATAAAACCAACCCACATTGCTAATTGTGGGTAAGGAGCAACAAACATGGATAATAAAAAGGAAAAAGCAATAAAGGCTAAAAAAGATCTTTCAGATTTCTGAACATATAATTGTACAGGGTAACTGAACTTTGAAAATAGTTTTTTCATGTAAAATGGGGTAATGAGAGAAAGTTTATAATTATTTAATAAAGTTTAATGTACTTATGTATACTTTATATTAAAATAATGTAATAACAAAAGCTAAAACCATTATTGAAATATATAAAAAAGTACTTATTTCTATTCTTTTAGTTTCCATAGTATTTTATTTTTTTTAAAGTTAAATTTATAATGTTAAATGAATGTTTTTTCAATGTTAAATGAATGTTAAAAATCTATTTGCATTCTGCATTGAAATGTATTTTCTGTAGTCTCCACACCATGATTATCAAAAGTTCCCATCACATAGTTAAGCATCAATCTAGTACATGGATTTAAATACCAATTAAGACCAACAGTTATATCATTAAGAGTTCCTGCATGAGCTTCAGATAAATCCATTGATGAGTATCTAGCAGCTATTTCAAAAGCACCTAGACCCTCACCTTCTTTCATATTCTTATTAGGCTTGACTCTATCAAATCCAGCTAAGGAGTTTTTATATTTTCTCTTTTCACCAGTTAAAAAATAACTTACTTGACCATAATAGCCTGAAAAACTATAATCCTCCATTGCTTCTACACTATTCATTACATATTCTCCTTGAATTGATAAAGACCCCATCACAAAAGCCAGCTCTAGACCTATCAAATCTGTTCCATTTACATCATCCAAATCCATTTCTAATAATTTAGTTCCTAAATGGTTTTCTGCTCTGCTTGAAATAGAGTAGGTATTGTCTGAACTAGATCTACTGCTAAACGCTGCTCCTAGATGAAGTAAATTTTCATCATTATTTATTGGTAGAAAAGTTATTCTTGTAGTAATATTTCTGACATCCTCTATATTAGCGTCATCACCAGAGGGAGCCTCTCTAAATAAACCAGCCTGAATTGACAACTTATCATCCAAAAAAGAATCATGAAGCATTATACCAACATTTCTTTCTGGTAAAAATGCAATTGGAAGTGCTCTCTCCATAAAAGTAATATATTTACTACTTGTTAAAGCATCTAGTCGAAAAGGCTCTTTAAAATAACCAACTTTTACATTTCCAGTATAAGGAATAGCAACTTCCATGTAAACATCCTTAATCGAAATATCACCTCCAGCAAAATCTAATTGAAGTTTGTATCTAACATTATCATAAACTTTTCCCGAGTTAAAAAAACGAATTCTTCTAAATTCAGTTCCTGAAAAATAATTATCTCCGTTATTCCATATTGCATAATCCGACATAATTCTCCCTCCAAATTTTAAACTATGTATTCCATCAGAGCTAGAAAGTTTATAACCATTTTCCCATTTAGCTGTAAAATCTTGAGAATATCCAGTCGATAACATTAGTAATGAAAAAGTAAAAAGTAACATTTTTTTCATTTTTTTATATGAATTAATTACAATTCAAAATAAATACCTAAATTTTAAATGAAAGTGAATTAAATGTTAAATTATTGTTAAATATGAAAATCAAATTTTTTTTAATCTTATTAATCCCGCTATTTAGCTTTAGTCAAATAGAAATTTCCAAAATATCAAAAAAATTGAACCCTAGCTCTAAAAATTCTCAAAAAGAAATATCAAAAGGTTTGACAGAGGCATTAAGTCAAGGATGTAACTATGCAGTTAATGAAGCATCAAAAGAAAATGGATTTAATAAGAATGCATTAATTAGAATTCCGTTTCCAAAGGAAGCCAAAAAAATAAAAAATACATTAACTGATGTTGGTCTTAAACAATCCATTCAAGAATTCGAAATAAAAATGAACGAAGCAGCAGAAGATGCTTCCAAAGAAGCACTAAATATTTTAGTCACTGAGTTAAAAAAAATAAAATTTAATGATGCAAAAAAAATACTACAAGGAAAAGACAATGCCGCAACTAAATATTTAGAAAGAAAAAGTTATGATTCACTTTTTTCTAAATTTACCCCAATCGTAAAAAAATCAATGAATAAAGTTCAAGTATATAAATATTGGAATCCGCTAATCAAAAAATATAATTCAATTCCATTATCAAAAAAAATAAATCCTAATTTAGATGAGTATATAACCTCCAAAACTATTCAAGGTTTATTTAAATTGATTGAAGTTGAGGAAAAAGAAATTAGAACAAATCCAAAAAAAAGAATTTCTGAAATACTAAAAAAAGTATTTAAATAACTAAAATTTCAAAGACTCTTTCTAAAAAAAATATATAACATAAAACCTGTAATTAAAGCGTATACTCCTTTTAAATAACTCAATTGGTCTGATGATGGTATCAGAGATGATTCTTGTAACCAAGAAAAAACAGCAAACATAATTCCAAAAGCAGAGATAAACAACCAAATTTCTTTTTTCATATATTTCAATTTAAAGCATCTTTATAAGTAGATAAGCATCTTCCTCTAGCAAACCTATGATCCACTATTTCAGAGGGATATGTTTGTTTACCTAAATCATTTATCCATTTTTTTGTATAAACTAGATTCGAATCAAATTTTTTTAATTGTTCGATAGGGTTAAAGATCCTAAAATATGGCGCAGAATCACATCCAGTACCTGCAGCCCATTGCCAATTACCATTATTAGAAGATAATTCAAAATCTAAAAGCTTTTTAGCAAAATATCTTTCTCCCCATCTCCAATCGATTAATAAATGTTTGACTAAAAAACTAGCTGTCACCATCCTAACTCTGTTGTGCATATAACCAGTTTCATTTAATTGTCGCATTCCCGCATCAACCAAAGGGTAACCAGTTTTCCCATTACACCATGCCTCAAAATCTTTTGGGTCGTTACGCCATCTTATTTTGTCATATTTTAATTTGAATGATGTATCAACTACGTGAGGGAAATGAAATAAAATTTGCATAAAAAACTCTCTCCATATGAGCTCTGATAAAAAAACAGAATTTGTTTTTAGAGCAAAATTAACACATTCTCTAACAGATATTGATCCAAATCGTAAATGAGGACTTAAATAAGAAGTAAAGTCTTTATGAGGATAATCTCTAAACGACTCATAATCTGAAAGATACTTGAAATTAAAGGGCTTAACTTTAATATGTGATTGAATAAAACCTAATTCATTTAATGATGGAAAAGGATTAGATTTATTATAAAAACTATTAAAATTTATTTGTTTGTTGATTTTGATATCATCTTTATTTTTTATTTCTTCAAACGTTGACAGCCATTTGTTTTTATAAGGAGTATATACCGTGTATGGATTGTTATCTTTTTTTAAAACATCAAACTCTTCAAAAATAACTTGATCTTTAAAAGTTTTAACTTCAATATTATTGTTTATTAAAAGTTGTTTAATGGTATTGTCTCTTTTTATTGAATATGGCTCATAATCTCTATTCCAAAAAACCGTATCAATTTCATAATTAGATATCAATTCTTTCCAAATAACTTCGGGCTTGCCATGGTAACAGAAAACACTTGAATTATGAGTATTTAAATCTTTATTAATTGAGAAAAGTAAAGAATGTATGAATGACAATCTTGCGTCATCTTTTTCTAATTTACTTGTAATATCTGTATCAAAAATAAATATAGGCTTTACGTTATTTTTTTTTAGAGATTCATGTAAAGCAGTATTATCATTTAATCTAAGATCTCTTCTAAACCAAAAAATATTAATTTTCATAAAAATAAAATTATTATAAAATTTAAATTTTACCTAAAATTAATGCCTAGTTGATTCAAATATTGTTCAAAAACTAATTTATTGACAGATTTTTCATCCCAACATTCATAAACCATGAGCTTCATTTTTTTATCAATATCCTCTTGGATTTTTTTACGGAAATTATAATACGATTCATAATCAGTTGAAGTTAATGAGTTCCACTTGTTTAAATAACAAGAAATAGGATTAAACCAATATGTTGATTTTATAAAAGAATTTTTTAATTGATTTTGATTTTCAATTTTAGCAATAACATCTTTATTCATTTGATTAATAATAGAACTAATTGTATTTCTAATAATTTCATTATTAATTATTGAATCTTTACTATGCTTTGTATTATTTAATTCTGGATAAATATTTGTTATTTGATCATATAAACTATTAGTTGGTAATTTGAATACATCATAAGTCTGTTCTCTGTTAACATCTAAAAAGTCAGTCATATAATTTGTAGGGTATTTCATACTAGCGTATTGATGAATTCCTCCGGGTAATATAACGCAAAACAATAACCATACACTTATCATTTTAAATGCTGTAGAACTAGCACTATCACTTGAAATAATAATTAAATAAAATATGATTGAAAATAAGGTAATATATGATAAAAAAAGAGCAAACAAATTTAATAAGTCACTTAAATTAACTGATTTAATCTGATTAAATAACATTACGACAAAAAATAATATAAAAACAGTAAAAATTAAAGCAAATACATAGAACAACATTCTAAACAAAATCCATTTATTAAAAGAATTTGATTGAATGGAAATTAATTTTTCAAATTTTAAATCCTTTTCTAGCCCCCCAATATTATATGTTAAAATTATTAGCAGAATAGGCAATAAAAAAATTATTAAAAAAGAAAAGTCAATACTACCATTTACAAGTCTTTCTGGGTTAGAAATTTCTTCCATCATATCAGGATCAAAAGTAGAACTCCAATTAGTAACTTCTTTATAGTAAGCATATTGTTCAGCCTGTCCAATTCCCAAAGGCATTAATGTAGAAGGTTCTTTAATGGTATATAACGGAATATATCTGAACGACCAATTAGGTTTTTTTATATCAATCCAATCTTTTCCTTTAGGACCGCTCATTTCATTTTCAAACCAATTGAAAACTTTATTAAGTTCATTTTTCTGCTCATTTTCAATATGAGAAATCGTTTGTAGTTGCTTGTCTTGAAGATTAAAGGCTGTTATGATAGCGTATACACAAGCAAAAAGAAATATTAAATAAGTAACAACCTTTGAGATATTCTTTCTAAAATGATAAAATTCATAAAAAAAAATATTAAAAAATCTCATAAGTTATTTATTTCTTTGTCAAAAAATTTAAAGTCAAAATTGATGTTACTAGCCAAAAAAATAAAGCTATAAAATCTAAAATATATTTGTGTAGTAATGAAATCAAAAGAGGGAATTGATAATTAAAGTCTTTTACTGACTTGAAAAAATTAGCATCAGCCATTTTTGTTTTTGTATATTTTTCATTTAGAGCCTTAATAAATACTCTTCTGTAATTCTCACCTTGACTAAGGAAATCTAAATGATGATACATATCAGTTCCTGACAAACCCATACTTAAATTCTGAATAGATGAAAATGGATTAAAAAATCCACTTATTTGATACTTTTTTTTTTGTTTATTTAACTGACTATATAACTCACCAAAATGTTTATCCCAAACTTTGTTTCCGTAATCCTCATCAGCTTGCATCAGTATGCCAGAAAAATTTATTGGCAATTGTGATAAATTATCCACTTTATATTTAGCAAGTGTAGCTTTTTCTAATTCTTTCTTTACTTCACCCAATGGATTGTGACCATCAATACCTTTTTTTCTATCTTCAGACATAGATTCTTGAAACTCAACTCTGGTTGGTAGAGGATGTATTTTTTCAACTGAATTACCAATAATTTTAGGAAAAAAAACTGACCACATAAACCAAACAACGATGGTCATGGATAAGGCTGATGTAGAATTTTTAAAAAATACTGAAACAGCAACCGATAAATTAATGATTATTAAATAATATAAACTATATGAAATAATTAGTGTTAATAACCTTAAAAACGTGTCAAAATCTAGTGCAATGCTGTTAAATATAAATTGAACTAAGACAGAAGAAAGCAAGAGGAAAAATCCAATTAACCAAATGCTAAATATTTTTGAAAAAATTAAACTCTTCAAACTAATTCCTTGAATTAGAATAAGTTTCAATCTTCCACTTTCTCTCTCTTTAGAATAGCTGTTAAAGGATAGAAAAATTAAAAATAAAGGAATTAAAAATTGAAACAGTAGAGATGGTTTTAATTTCCCCATCTTAGAAATCATTAGTGATTGTGAAGCCTCAGAAAACATTACATCATTTTGTTTATGCCCCTCTAATCTCAAAACATTACCAGTTACAGAGTTAACTCCCTCATCAATACTATTTAAAATTGTTGTTTCTTTAAATGCATAACTACCAAAATGAGCAGCTCTGTGAGGATTAGAAGCTCCCATTTCATCCCATTGTTTTCTAATATGTTCTTTTGCCTCCTTTTGAGAACCTTTAAGTTTTTTGTTTTGAATGATTCCTAAATAAGTAGATAAAGCTAAAGAAAATGTAAAAATAACAGAGAGTAAAATAAATAATCTACTTCTAAAAAAACCCTTTAATTCATTTACTAAGACATTTTTCATAAAAGTAAATTTAATTCTTCATGAAATTTAAATAAATACTCTCAAGTTCATTAGAACTAACATTGTCAGTTAACATCTCTTTAACAAGTTCACCGTTCTTTAAAATACCTATTTTGTTACATGTCTCTCTAACTCTAAAAATGTCATGAGAAGCCATTAATATAGAAGAACCTTTATTCGCAAGTTTTTTTAGTAAATCCGATAACTCATTACTAGATAATGGGTCAAGACCACTAGCTGGCTCATCTAATAAATAAACTCTTGCTTTTTTTGCATATGCAATTGCAATTCCAACTTTTTGCCTCATTCCTTTTGAATAACTAGATGTAAGTTTTTTATGAAAATTTTCATTCAAACCACACTCACTTAAATAAAATTTAAGTTCATCATTACTATATTTTAAATCTGCTAATTTACAGAAGTAATCTAAATTTTCTAAACCACTCAAATAAGGATACAAATTAACATTCTCAGGTATATACCCAATTGATTTAGGAGTAATATCAGATGAACTAGTGAGATCTTTTAATTCAATTGATCCGTTATCAGGTTTTAAAAAACCTAAAATTAAATTGAGTGTTGTTGATTTTCCAGCACCATTCGCTCCTAAAAGTCCATATATTTCACCATCATTCACTTCAATAGAAAGATTAGAAAGAGCTTTATAGTCATTAAAAGATTTAGAAATATTAGTAAGTTTTATCATATATAAAAATTTAAAAGGCCCCAATATAATTGAGGCCTTTAAAATTAATAAATTAAATATTAATGATCATCATGATCATCATGAGCATGTTCCTCGCAATGAACATTTGTATAAGTACCTGCATCAAAAGATTCGCCTTCGTGTGTAAAAGCATCGGTTACGTAACCATTTGCTTCAACATCACTCAGTGCATCACCACAGAACTCTCCAATTTCATAATCATGACTAATAGTTCCATCTGACATTTCTAACTCTAAGT
>TARA_B100001057_G_scaffold146319_1_pt1 | contig 11299 bp, 11 predicted proteins | sample TARA_B100001057 | Tara Oceans TARA_B100001057 (sample SAMEA2621839) | marine metagenome | biome: marine biome (ENVO:00000447); feature: surface water layer (ENVO:00002042); material: "saline water (ENVO:00002010), including plankton (ENVO:xxxxxxxx)" | depth 5 m | reverse complement strand
AGCGCGGGTGAAGCACAACCGGGGTCACTAGCATTTCAGAAGCTCGGGGAAAACACGTAGGGTTCAAAGATGAGTTCTGCTCTTCTGTTTTCTGTGCTCAGCGTTAGGCGTTGGTCCTGTAGTTCAGCTTGTACGGTGTTCTGCAGATGCATGATATAGAAATTGAACAATGAAGGGGCAACGCAGAGTTTTCGTGTGGTCACCAGTTCGGTTACGCGCAAGATACCTCCCTCATGACTCCAAGTGGCGCCCGCTTCGTTACAGTCGGCGGTAATTTGGGTACGCCCGTTTAGGCGAAAGCGTATCAAATAGTCTTCTGGATTTTCGGGTCTTTGAACCGCACCTGCGCTGGTTCGCATTTCAATTAGTTGCCAGGATGAGTTTTCAAGTGGTGAAGCCTCTTCGTTCTGGGCGCCAAGATTAACAACCGCTAGCAAACCAAGTGCGGTAAACCAACAAAACTGGTGTTTAGTTTTCATTACGAGCTGCTGTTGTCCTAATTATTTGTTGCTCAGAAAGAAGATTTAGTCTGCAGTTCAAGAGTGTAGCCTAACCAAAACGGAAATTGGAACCTAACGAGGCCCCTCCCGAACGAATTTACTTGAGCGAAATAATCAGGCTGTCCCCAGCGACAACACCAAATTATTTATTTCTTTTTCGATCTCTTCGCTGTGCCTAAGATTCCTGAACAGGGCATTAATCGTTTCTCCATTGCTCAGGCCCAGCAGTGTGCCGAGTATGTTACCCCGATGAACATTATCGCCTCCCAGGTTGGTGTTGGCGAGCAGCCCGGATTCCTGTGAGTCGCAATACTTATAGGCTAAATACAGCGTGCATGGCCATGAATCTGTAATATAGCAGGCAGAGGAAAACATCCCACCCACCACATCTCTGTCACTGTGAATTCTAGGAAAGATTTCCGACAGCTGAAGACTGACACTGTGTTTACTCCATGCTCCTATTAACGCCTTTGCATCAGAGTCAATATCGCGAAACAGCAGTTCATCCAACAGGCCTATGTAATCGCGGCAAACCTTCGCTAGATATTGATCAGGATGAGTGAGTGCTAGATGATCGACGCAAAGCTGGGTTACTCGCTCAAGTGAAGCACCTGATAGGCGCCCAGCAAAAACGATTGGTGCAATCGTCACCAATCCGCCGATCGATGGCGTGTCATGCGTCACTGCGCCACATTTGTGCGCCGGCCGGCCTTTATCCAGATTGTCAAAAAACCCACGATGATAAGATTCGGCATAGGTGTCTGGATGCTGAGGTGGCTCGGCAGTCATCAACTCAATGTACGCGTCGAGGAAATTATCGCGGTGATAGTGCCCATTATCGTTGGCCAGCACGCGCATCAGTGCTCGGCTGCAGTAGGCGTTCAGCGTATTCTCCCCTGCTGGCATTCCGTGGTGATAATGCTGATTCGCATTGCCCCAGAACTTTGCGCGTCCCTTAAGGATGACATCTCCCACGATCTCTCGCTGTGCGCCGGATGTCGCGCGAGAGCCCCTTCCTCCTTTGCGAGTGGAGTGCAAGGACATTATAGAAGATGGATGATAGTCGGGCGCGGCTTCGAATTTAGTGATGCCGCTAGGGAACTGGTGAAATATATCTATTGGGTTGTAGTACCAGTGTACCGGCATCGCCAGTGCATCGCCGACAAATGCCGATTTCAAAGAGGCAATAACCCTTTGTTTGGTTGGTAGGTCTCGCATCTTGCATATCCTGTCGCATTGGTGTGGTGTCGGGAAAACGTTCTGTCCTCCTGTGCGGATCAACAACACTTTCATGCTGTTGTCGGGTATGCCTTGGTTAGCAACAGGCTACACGTACTATAGGGCTTACCACGCTGAGCTGTCGTTTGTATTGGCTGAGCTTTCGGCGATCATTGACCTGTACCTTCAAGCTTTACGTAACAGGCCGTATGCGAAAAAAGTCGGGAATACCAGAGCGCTGCACCTTATGCAACCGGTCGGTCGATTTGACCTTCCATCATCTGATCCCGCGCAAAGTTCATCGCCGCACGTATTTTCGCAAACATGTGGATAAGCGCACGCTGAGCGCGGGCATTTGGGTTTGCCGACTGTGCCACAAAGGCATTCACAAACGGTTCGACGAGATGGCGCTTGCCAAGCATTTCAGCAGCCTTGAGCTATTGAGGAGCGATGAGTCGCTGCGGCGCCATATTGCCTGGGTAGCGAAGCAGAAAGCGTGACCTCAAGCGCCGGCCATCAAACCCGCGCACCTTAACGCAAGCCTGTGGTTCGCTATATTCTCTCCGCGCGTTATTTATGAAATCGAAATCGAAATGATTCGTATTCATAAGTAATTGAAAACATTAGATAAAATTGTATTCTTCTTTCATTCCAGGTACGATTAAGACTGTTCATTTGTCTTGAGGAATAAGGCATGCAGGGTCAAGAAAACGTTGTTTCGGCGTTGAATAAAATACTTAAACTAGAATTAACTTCGATCAATCAATACTTCCTTCATGCACGGATATACCGGAGCTGGGGCATCTCCGGATTGAATGAGGTTTGCTACAAAAAGTCTATTAAGGATATGAAGCAAGCTGACACATTGATGAGTCGAATTCTTTTTCTGGGCGGCCTCCCTAATCTGCAAGATCTCGGCAAGCTCTATATCGGAGAACACACTGCCGAAATGCTGAGCCTGGATCAGCGGTTCGAGCTTGAGCAAATCCCTTTGCTTAAAGATGCAATCGCACTTTGTGAGCTCGAGAAAGACTTTACCAGTCGTGAATTACTTGGAGACATCCTTGAAACGGAAGAAAACTACGTTGACTGGCTAGAAGCTCAGGAATATCAGATTGAGCACATAGGTATTCAGAACTATATTCAGTCACAAACTGCTGCTGGAGAGTAATCATGAAAGGCAATCAGAAAATTATTGACGCGCTGAATGGCTTGCTGGCGATGGAGCTCGCTGCTATGGACCAGTATTTTATACACTCTCAAATGTATCTTGATTGGGGATTACAAAAGCTGTACGACCGGATCAGCCACGAATTCGACGATGAAAAAGGGCATGCGACGGTCCTGATTGAGCGGATGCTCTTCCTTGAGGGTGTTCCTGACATGGTAACGCGCGACGGCTTTGAGGCGGGGTCCGATATCAAGTCTATGCTGGAAAGCGATTTGCGCGTTGAGTATCAAGTGGCTCGCCGCCTTAAGAGTGCCATTGGCCTTTGTGAGCAGGAACGAGACTTTGTCACCCGAGATGCTTTGATTCCGCTACTAGACGACACCGAAATGGACCATGCACACTGGTTGGAACAGCAGCTGGGTATGATAGAGCGCTTAGGCCTCGCTCTTTATACCCAGTCTCAACTTGGTGAGGCAAAAAACCATGCCTAGCTCGTCAGCGCTGCGGCCGGGCTGTTGGCATTGCAGCGGAAAATCCAATCTGTCACTGGTCTAATACTTAACGACGCTAAATGGTTTCGGGACGAGCGACTTCAGGCTATCTGGCTTACCAATCAGTAAAATGCCAATTCTCATTTAAAGTCATAGAGGTTGTGCTGCCCGGCGAGTGTTGTGTGATGGCAACAAGAATGCTTGCTAGTGGTAGGCCAGATTCCTAAGACATCTGTAAGATTGATGCATCTCCTGTGAAGACGGCACTGAAAACTGAAGTACGCCGTTGCGCCAGACATAAAAAGCTTGGATAGATTCGCGTTGCCGAATTCACATGCGCCGGGTCCGGTGATACAGCTTTCAAGACTGTTGAGCCAAGTTTTCCCGTTTCATGGCTTGCCGACCGCCCTCATGGTGGTTTCATGGCAGAAGACCTGCTGATGGCCATTTCGCCAAAATTCTTGCCTAAAGTCATAGTGAGGCTGCAGCAATCCTTTGCTAATCGCATGCGGGATCCGGTTCTCTGTTTATGGGATCAGTAATGACGCCCGAGTCGGTATGCGAATGATTACGAAGAGCCGTTTACTTTGGCTGGTTGTTTAAGATTCCGCTCACATATAGGCAATGATCGCAGCCGGACATCATCTATGTAACAGATTATGACTTTTCACCCAGTAGCAGAGCGGGTATTTTGACAACCTGAAACTCAGTGAGTGCGCAAATAAAAACCTTTGCGCGAATATGACTGGGACAATTACTTCAAATAAAAAGCCAACATAAAGATTTGGCTCGTGGGAGCTTGTTATGAAAAAAGTTAAACAAACCGCTGCTGCTATCACTGCGGGTCTGCTTTGCGCCGCTGGCACTGCCGCGCAAACCGACCAAGCGGCTATCGACAAGGCTCTTTCGCCGCTGCCGGTGGATCTTCGGGCTGATGCGACTGTCTATACCTATGACGACGAAGGAAATCGTGTAACCTTGAAAGTCGGGAGCAATCACGTTGAATGCCAGCCAACTGACGCTGAGGGTTTTACCCGCTGTGGGCCTGTCTCCCAACGGGCCAGACGTGACTTGCAGGCCCAATTATCTGCGCGCGGTCTTGAGGGTGAAGAACTGCAGATGGCGCTTCAGCGCGCCGAGGATGCTGGCGAAATTCCTCCCCGACAGCTCGGCGCCTTAAGCTACAGACGATTTGATACTTCTGAACGCATTCAGTATTTGTTTGTTGTGTCACTCCCCAACGCAACTGCTGAGCAGTTGGGCATGCCTACCGAGTCTCAGCGGGACAACTCTCTCGCAGGCGAGGGTACCCCCTGGATGATGCGATCGGGTACTTCGGGAGCGCATTTGATGATACCTGTTAACGGCACTGAGTATTCCAACCAATAAGGTTCAGCTGGGATTGCTAGGGAAATACGCTGTGAGTGATGATCAGACCGTGCGACTATCTCATTGGCGCCGCTTTCTTGTTGACGTTGGGTTTCGACCTCCTCGTCATGAAAAAGACGCCTCGATGGGAACATTTGCCGGCGATACAAACCATCTGGTTTTCGTTGATTGAGCAAGCGGCGTAGGGGATGCCGCGGCTGTACTAAACGCTAACAACATCCTGTCTGTGCATCAGGGGGAATTTGGTGGCGAAGGCGATGACTACGCGTTGATTGTTTGCTTCCGGCACGCCGCGACGGCTCTGGGCCATACCGACGCCATGTGGCAGAAATTCGGAGAGGTGTTCAGCCGTGTGACCAAGCTATCTGCTCCCAGAGAGGGAAGCCCACTCGAGGTTAATCCGCTTAACCTTGAAAATACGAATTCCGACAACATTGGTAATACGCTAGGCCATGCGCGTTCGCGTGGCGCCCGCTTTGCAATATGTAATCGTGCGACACACTCCGTGTCTCGTCGACTATCTGCTGTCCCTGGGCAGTCTGCGGCGGGTCATTATGCTGAGTTAATTCAGGAAAATATATCGATGAGTCAGTTTGTGCCGGCCGGCGTTATGGCCGCCACTCGGTCGCCGGAGAATCGCTACAGCCTGCTTTACGCTGGCAAGCCAAACGCCCGAGACAAAATGTGATTTTAAAGGATACATAAGAGACTCCCCGGGAGTCACGTTTGCTTCGGGACTATCTTAATCCGGTTTGTTGAAATACTGAGTGGAATTTACTCCAGGTTTCTATAGAAGTTGCGGATAGGCTCGAATGGCCCAATCCGATGTTGCTTGACCGGGAACTCATCAGCATATGGCGGATATGGACTGTCGACCGGTTTATTTTTTAAATCAGGATAGTCAACTTCTAAATTATGCCGCTGTGGTCTTTCATGAGAGTTCATGTACGCCGCGACATCAAAAGCCTCATCGTTGGTCAGATCTGGTTTACCCAGAGGCATTCTTGCTTTGATGAATCGCGCTGCTGTTAGAATTCGTGTCATGCCTGCGCCGTTGTTAAAACTGTCTGGCCCCCAAAGGGGTGGAAACAGATAGCCTTCTGATCTATCAGTCGAAGCCAGCAGTCCTTCACCGTTAACGCCATGGCAGGCCACGCAGTTGGCTTCAAAGACAAGCTTGCCGGCAGACACATCTGCTGCCCGATCGGGTTCCGAAAAAGCGGGGGGCTCGTCAGGTATTCGACGAGTCTCCCCCATAACGGCGTACTGTGCATTTAGCTGCCTAATATACATTTCTATCGAGCGGATCTGGACGCTTTCCCGATCTAGTTCCTGTCCGTTCATACTGCGCGTCATGCAGCCGTTGATACGGTCCCTGAGATCTCCTTCTCCTCCATCGCGGCCTGAAAACCGAGGGTAGCGCTGAGCTGCTTGCAGCAGCGATAGCGTGCCGGGCCTGGTTCCGGTATCAAGGTGACAGGAGGCACAGTCCATTGAGGTTCCCGTGAAGCGCATGCTTGGAACTTCATGCGCCGGTCCCATATGCCGTGCCGTATCGCGAACAAGAAGACGTCCATATTCCACGCTCGGCTCAGCGTATAGCTCGGCTGGCGGTTCAGTCTGTAACAGCAGCGTTCCCGTGAAGACGCAAAGGCCAATTCCGCAGGCGATCAGCAATGTGGTTGGCGCAGCGTCCTGCTGCTGGTGAGTTGTTCGATCTTGAATCATGGATCGCTCTCGTCTGGTTCTTGCCGACTATCATACGCTTCCAGCTGGCGCTGGAAAATGTGCTTTGGCCGCTCAACGCTTTGTCGCCAATTAGGTTTCAGCCAGTAAAGCATACTGTAGCTCAGGACGGCTGCAATCGTGCCATAAACGATTAGTGCGCTGATCATTCGCTAGCCTCCTTTTCGGGTTGATAAAGAGTCTGCAGATAGCTCGCGACTGCATGCATCTCGTCTGCGCTGAGTCGGGCTCCCCACGGAGCCATGGTGGTACCATCAACTCCCTGATCCAGTATCCGAAGGCTGGCTGCCATGCTTAATCTCTCACGGGTAAAGTCGGTCGGTGGGATCGGAATAGGTAGGTTCGCGACCGCAGAGCCGTTGCCGTTACCCGCCTCGCCATGGCACCCCGAACAGTGTGTCTGAAAGACCTCAGCTCCGAGCACAATATTGCCGGCCCTTTGGCTTGGTTCTATGTCGCTAAAACCTTGAACGACCTGAATCAGCGCGGCCAGTTGCGCCGGGGTGTGATCGCGCCATCCCGGCATTGAGCTGCCGTACACGCCATTCCAAAGAATGTCTGCAAGTAAATCTGAGCGATATTCATGCTCTGTCAGATTGACCGGAGCAGGCTGGAGCCAGGGTGCGGCTGGACCGTCACCAGTACCGTCCTCTCCGTGACAGCCTTTGCAATTTTGCGCCCATAACCTGCGCCCTTCCTGGGCAGGCGTCTGAGCCTGCAGGCTCGGCGCGTTGCCGCGAGGGCGAGTGCGTGCCGGGTGCGCATTTAGTTGGCGGGCGTCAAGTGACATCAGGGTCCACTGATCGTTCCCTGTCGCCTCACGCATGGCGATTTCACCTTCGGGCCACGCGAGCTCCCGACTCCGACCAAGCGTATTAAGGTAAGCAACCAGATCCAAGGCCTCCTGGCGAGGGCGAGTCGGTGAGCCTTCGAAAAACTTCTGATAGGAGGGCATAATTGAAGTTGGTACCACACTTCGAGGCGCAAAGAGATGAGCAAAGTGCCACTGGCCCGTTCGGGTATTCGCGGCCCTCGACAGATCGGGCCCGATGCGTCGTGTTCCAAGCATGTGAGGAGTTTCCATGCTGTCTTCCCATGCCAAAGTAGCTGCACCAAAGCGCTCGATGTCGGCGTCGATAAATCGTATCTGCTGTGTGTGACAATATGCGCAGCCTTCTTTGGCATAGATTCGCCGGCCTCGGTGTTCAGAAACGGTCAATTCCAGATTGGCTACCGGCGCTAGAGCTTCAATCTGATCTTTCAGGGTCGACTTAGGCAGAAGCCCTAGCAAAGACACCGAGAAAATAAAGAAGGTTACCCCTGCAACTGAGGCCGCAATATAGGACATACGCAGTGCTTTGAGCGGACTCTGGGGGCTATCGCTTGAGTTTGAAGGCTGGACCTGATTGATCGCGACCTTGGCTTCGGCAAGCTCTCGCGCACCGGCCCCCTTCGGCCCTTTGAGTAAGCCGTAAAACAACAGTCCGAATCCGGTGGTGATAGGGATAGCGGAAAGAGTTCTTATTATCCAGTATGGCTCAGAGGCTCGCAGAGAGGCTACCCAAGGAGCGCCTGCATTCCAGAGTTCCCCCTGCACGAGCCCGGCGAGCGTCAAGTCACTGACCATCACGGTGATGCCAGACGTGATTAGCCAGTACGAGGCGTTTATGGCTCCGGCGTGATAGGGCGCATCGTCCAATTTTTGCCATGCATGAAGCAGGCCCGAGATACCGGCAAACGTCGCGAACCCAAGCATTGCGAGGTGAGAATGCCCGATGACATAGTCGGTGAAGTGGATTGTCTGGCTGAACCCCATATTGGCTTGTGCTGACCCTTGCAAGCTAACGATGAGATAGAAAAGCACGGATGTCGATGCGAAACGCAGCGCTGGATCTTTCGCGAGCCAACCTGCGCCGCGCAGGGAAAGCATCAGATTACTGACAACGACAACGACAACCATACCCAAAATTGACGAAGCAAGAATAGCGACCGTCTGTGTGGCCATGGGTATGGCCGAGTATATATAGTGGTGGGTTCCGTTTAGTGGGTAGATAAAAAACAGGCCCCAGAAACCTAACATCGATAAGAAATGACTGAAAACCGGCCTGCCCGTGCTTGCAGGTATTACATAGTAAAGAATCGCGAGCGCCATGGGCGTCACAAATAAGCCCACAGCATCATGAATCCAGAGTCCGCTGAAGGCGGCACCCGCGGCGCCTGGAATAAACTCTGGGGCTATGTTGCCCATCGGGAAGCTCATCAGGGAGAACACCAAACCGCCAATGATGTACCAGCTTGAGACATAGAGGGTTTCACACCCTCGACTGAAAAAACCAGGTAAGAATTGAACGGCCGCAAGAGATAGACCTCCAATCATCACGGCATCGACCAGCAGGGGAAACTCTGCCCACTCAAGTGGCTGGCTGTAGCCATTGAGCACTAAAAGCCATCCAGGCAAAAGTACGCCAAAGTTCCATAAACTAAACAGAAACCAGCCAAGCTTTTCGCTGGTGACAGGTCGTCCACTCAATATAGGCACGGCGAAGTAAAGAAAAGCGATAAATGAGTTGCCAAGCCATCCCAGCATGATGCCCTGTGTGTGTGCGAAACGTAGCCGACCCCAACTGGCGATCTCACTGGTTAATTCTGGCAGAACGAACTGTAAGGAAGCCAAGATTCCAAAGGCGACCGCCAGCATGAGGGCGGTGAATGCAGCGATCCCGTGGGCACGAATGAGGGCGCTGTAGGTAATTGGCGACGATGTTGGCCTTTCATGCTCTCTTGGACGGAGAGGAGGTATGGGTGCGGTTACGGTGTCGGCGTAGAGTACTTCAGACAAAGGAATTGCTCTCTTTGCAAACTTTAGCGAATGAGAATAATACTAAAATCATCGCAGCCAAGGAATCCAAATCTGTTATTGTTTGCGCGCAAAGTGCTGATTGAAAAAAGACGTTACAAAAGGTTATAACTTGCGTCCGAAAGCGTATTCTATTTTTTCACGGAGCACATCGAGTCAGGAATCGCTTTGACGCACCGCAGAGCACGGGTTTCGCAGTGATCTGGACATCGAACGCGATCCGCTGACTTGTGACCCCTTGGGCTGCACCCGACCAATGTTAATCGATCAATGACGAAGCAGAGCGACGAGTATTAATGCTGCACTTTAAATCTCACTATGTGTTTATTTTTTTGGGAGGCGTGTTATTTTCGAGTGCCGTGACGGCGCAATCGACGCTGATTGACGAACTAAGGCCTGGTGTAACGAAGCAACTGGCGGAGCATCGAAAATCAGTCCTGAGCGGCCTGAGTTATGATCTCACCTTCGATCTTCCTGCGACTATTGATCAGGGCATTTCTGCATCGAGTATTATTGAGTTTGAACTCTCAGACGTCAGCGAGCCGCTGATCCTCGATTTTCGGGAATCCGCAGAGAAGATCAGCTCCGTCGTGGTCAATGGTCAAAGATCGGATTATCGATTCGATTCCGAGCACCTCATTGTTCCTGCCCGAGAGCTGCGTGTTAGCCATAACAGGATCAGTTTGCAATTTACTGCTGGCGACAGCTCACTCAATCGTAACCCAGAGTTTCTTTACACGTTATTTGTCCCGGATCGGGCGCGAACCGCTTTCCCTCTCTTTGATCAGCCAAACCTGAAAGCCCGATATACGTTGACACTGACCATGCCCGCTGATTGGGAGGCCATCGCTAATGCACCACTGCGACAGCTGGAACCATTGGGCGAGAGAAAGCGCCTTCGTTTTGCTACCACAGATTTGATCAGTTCCTATCTGTTTTCTTTCGTCGCGGGGCAATTTCAGCGCGAGATTCGCCGAGTCAACGGCCGTGAAATGGTTATGCTTCATCGAGAGAGTGATCAGCGGAAGGTCGCGCGGAATATCGATGTGATTTTTGATTTGCACGGCGCAGCACTGAGCTGGCTGGAAGAGTACACGGCTATTGATTATCCCTTTCAGAAATTCGATTTTGCGCTTATTCCCAGTTTTCAATATGGAGGTATGGAGCATGTCGGTGCCATCCAGTATCGTGCGGACAGCCTGTTGTTGAATGCGCAGCCGAGTCAGACAGAACTGCTCAGCCGGGCAAGTCTAATCGCACATGAAACAGCCCACATGTGGTTCGGGGATCTCGTAACTATGGATTGGTTCAATGACGTTTGGACTAAAGAAGTCTTCGCGAATTTCATGGCGGCCAAGATAGTGAATCCGAGTTTTCCCAATATTAATCACGACCTCAACTTTCTGGTCAGGCATTTTCCCAACGCTTATGCAGTCGACCGAACGGAGGGCGCCAACCCTATACGCCAGGACCTGCAGAATCTTAACGAGGCAGGGACGCTGTACGGCAATATTATCTACAACAAAGCGCCAATTATGATGCAGCAGCTGGAGGCTGTGGTTGGTCAGAGTGAGTTTCAGTCAGGCATACGGGAGTATTTAGGAGCTTTTGCGTATGGAAATGCAACCTGGCTGGATTTAATTGGCATTCTGGAACGCAAGTCGGATGTTGATCTGCGAAGCTGGAGTGATGTGTGGGTTAACACAGCGGGCCGGCCGCATTTTTTGCTCGAAAAAACGGCAGCGAGTTCAGGTTTGACGCAGGTTGACCCTGGCGGAACAGGTCGCGTTTGGCCCCAGCAGTTTTCAGTGAGTGTCCTGGCCAACGGTAGTTGGCTGTCTGAGTCGGTCGAGAGCGGACCATCAGCTTTCCAAGTATTCTGGCCAGAGGCATCTGCCGGCCTGCTGAATGCTGATGGTAAGGGCTA
>TARA_B100001057_G_scaffold453221_1_pt1 | contig 11306 bp, 9 predicted proteins | sample TARA_B100001057 | Tara Oceans TARA_B100001057 (sample SAMEA2621839) | marine metagenome | biome: marine biome (ENVO:00000447); feature: surface water layer (ENVO:00002042); material: "saline water (ENVO:00002010), including plankton (ENVO:xxxxxxxx)" | depth 5 m | reverse complement strand
TTAATAACTGCTCTTTTCAATATGACTCAAATTCAAAAATTGATTTTGGATCATTTACTATAAAAAAAGGGGAGAAACTAGCTGTAGTGGGTCCAAGTGGAAGTGGCAAATCTACTTTAATTGATTTGATATTAAGATTGTATGACCCCATCAAAGGATCAATTTATTTAGATAATACAAATATTAAAAATTTTAAATTAGATAATTACAGAGAGTTATTTGGTCTAATACCACAAGAAGCTCAACTTTATAACGATACGATAATTAATAATATTTTGTGTGGTAGAAAAAATATTTCTAAGTTGCAGGTTGTTGAAGCAGCGAAATTAGCAAATGCAGATAATTTTATTAATAAAAAAAAGAAAAAATATAATACAATTATTGGTGATAGGGGTGTTCTATTGTCTGGTGGGGAAAAACAAAGAATAGCAATTGCAAGAGCCCTAGTTGGTAATCCAGAAATATTAGTTTTTGACGAGGCTACCAGTTCTTTAGATTCTAAATCAGAAAAAGAGGTTCAAGAGGCAATAGAAAAAATTTTAAAATATAAAACAGCTATAATTATTGCTCATAGATTCAGTACAATTAAAAAAGCTGATAAAATAATAGTTATGAACAACCATAAAATAGAAAATATTGGTTCGCATAAACTTTTAATAAAAAAATCTAAAACCTACAGGGAATTACATAAACTACAATCCTTGTGAGATATATGAAATATTGCAAAAAATGTCTACAGCCAAATACTAGACCAGGAGGAAAATCTTTTGATAAAAATGGTATATGTGTTGCATGCAATTATTATATTGCATCAGAATATGCAGACTGGGAAAATAGAATAGATATCCTTAGAGAAATTATAAGAAAAAATAAAATTAAAAATCAAAGACATTTTGATTGCATAATTGGGGTTAGTGGTGGAAAGGATAGTACAAGACAAGCTCTATGGGTAAGAAATAAGTTGGGATTGAGACCTTTATTAGTGTGTTTAACTTATCCACCAGAACAAGTTACAAAATTAGGTTGTTCAAATATTTCAAATTTAATTAACCTTGGCTTTGATGTAGAAATTATTTCATTATCACCAGAAACATGGAAAAAAATTATGAGATATTCATTTTTAAAATTCTGTAATTGGGCAAAAGGAACTGAGCAGGCCTTAATAAGTGCAGTACCAATTATTGCTATCAAATATGATATTAAATTAATATTTTGGGGAGAAAATCCTGGATATCAATTAGGAGATTTAAAATCAATTGGTAACACCGGTTATGATGGTCAAAACATAAAAAATTTAAACACCGTTGCGGGAGGAAAATTGAATTGGCTTTTAAAAGGTGGGTTTAAAAGAAATAAAATATTTAATTATGAATTTCCAAATAAAAGATTATTTAAAAAAAAAAAACTAAATATAATTTACCTGGGTTGGTTTTGGAAAGATTGGTCACTTAAAGAAAATGGATATATTGGTTATTTAGATGGATTATCATTAAGAAAAGAAAATTTTAAATTTTCTCAGGATCTTTATGGAATTACCTCGTTAGACGAGGATTGGGTAGTTTTAAATCAAATGATTAAATACTATAAGTATGGATTTGGAAGAGTTTCTGATTATATGAACGAAGAAATCAGAAGAGGACTGATATCAAGAGAAAAAGCGATAAAGATTTTAGAAAAGTACGATGGTAACTGCCAAAGAAAATATATTAAATCTTTTTGTAAATACATTGAAATCTCCGAAGAAAAATTTTGGAAAATTGTAAAAAAATTTACTAATAAAAAATTATTTAATATCAGCAAAAATAACATTAAAAGGAAATTTAAAGTTGGAAAAGGAAACTAAAAAAAAATTAATTGGAATACTAGATTATAATTGCGGTAATATTAATTCACTAAAATCAATTATAAAATCACTAGGATATTCTGCATTTATCTCAAAATACAAAAAAGAACTCTCTTCAGCAGATTTAATAATTTTACCTGGAGTTGGAAATTTTTCTTATGCAATGAACAACCTAAAAAAAACAAAAATCATAAAATTTATAAAAGAATATTCAAATTCGAAGCCTATAATTGGTATTTGTTTGGGAATGCAAATATTATTTACACAAGGAAATGAGACAAAAAAAACTAAAGGATTGGATTTAATCAAAGGTGAAGTTAAAAAATTTAAAAACAACAAATGCAAAATTGGTTGGGATACGTGTAGAAATAAAAAAAATTTCTCTAAAAACTTAATAAATAAAGAGGAATTTTACTATTTTAATCACTCATTTTATGCATCTACAGATACAAATTATATTTTATCCTACTCTTTATTTGAAAAACAAAAATATGCAGCCATAGTTAAGAAAAATAAAATTATTGGTTTTCAATTTCACCCTGAGAAAAGTCAATTCAATGGAAAAAAACTTTTAAAAAATTCTATAGATCTATTATTAAATGACTAAAAAAAGACTGGCAACATCAGTTGTAATTAGAGATAACCTTGTAGTTCAATCCTTTGGTTTTGAAAGATATTTACCAATAGGCAAGCCAGAAATTGTAGTCGAAAACTTAAGCTGGTGGGGGTCAGATGAAATAATAATTTTTGACATAATCTCAGGATACAAAAAAATTTATGAGCCAAATTTCGAAATGATTAAAAAAATTTGTAATAAAAAATTGAGTACACCAATTACTTTTGCTGGCCGGATCAAAAATACAAAAGATGCGGTAAGAGTTATAAATTCTGGAGTTGAAAGGGTTGGTTTGGGAGATATTTTATTAAATGACCATGATAAAATTAAAAAAATTTCAGATGCAATTGGAACACAAGCAGTAGTATTAATTTTAAATTTACTGCTCATCAATAGAAAACTATACGTAAGGGATATTAAGAGAAAAATTAATATCCCTTATGAAAATATTGAAAATTATCTTTTTATTTTAAAAGACTACTATAGTGAAATTTTAATTGTTGATACATTAAATGAAGGATCAAACGGTAATTTTAATATTAAAATACTGGAGAAAATTAATATCAAGAAAAAAAAAATTTTATATGGTGGCATGTTTGACATAAATAAAATAAAAAAATTACTAAAAAATAAACTTATTTCAAGTATTGCTATAGGTAATCAATTTAATTTTAGAGAACATGCATATCAAAAATTGAAGTTAAAATTAAAAACTCAAATGATAAGACCAGAATTCTATAATAATTAAAATGATTAAATATTGTAAATTATGTCTTTATTCTAGTGCCCACCCACTGGGGTTAATAATTAATAATGATAATATTTGCTCTGGATGTAAAATCCATGAAGAAAAATATACATTAGATTGGAAATTAAGATTCGAAAAATTAAAAAAAATAGTAAAAAATTATAAATCAAGAAAAAATAATTACGATTGTATAGTTCCTGTTACTGGTGGTGGTGACTCATATTTCATTGTTCATACTGTTAAAAATATTTTAAAACTTAATCCTTTATTGGTTACTTACAATAATTACTATAATTCACCTTTAGGCATAAAAAATTTGGCTAATTTAAGAATGAAATTTGATTGTGATATTTTAATAAAAAATATAAATCCAAACTCAGTAAAAAAGATTACGAAATATACATTAAGAAAATTTCATAGTTTATATTGGCATTCATTAGCAGGCCAAACAGTATATCCAGTCCAGGTCGCTCAAAATTTTGAAATTCCTCTAATTATTTGGGGCGCTCATCAGGGAAACGAACAAGTTGGAATGTTCAGTCATGAGCATGAAGTGGAAATGACAAGAAGGTACAGAAAAGACCATGATTTGATGGGTTATGAGGCAGAAGATTTGCTAGCAACAGAAAACGATTTAAATGAAAATGATATTAACGAATTTATTTATCCTAGTGATCAAAACATCAATAAAATTGGCATTCGCGGAATTTATTTATCAAATTTCATTCCTTGGGATCCAAAAAAACAGCATGAAAAAATGATAAGGCAGTTTAAATATAAATCTTGTGATTTTAATAGGACTTTTGAAAAATATGATCATACTAATTGTAATGTTTATATGAATATTCATGATTACATCAAGCTTTGTAAAAATGGTTATTCAAAAGTAACCGATCATGCAGTTAGAGAAGTAAGACATGGTAGACTCAGTAGAAATGACGCAATTAAGTTAGTAAAAAAATATGAACTTAATGGAGTTAAATACCTTAATTTATTTAATAAGTGGATAGGTGTCAAAGACGAGAATATAGCTTTTTTTTACGACAAATTTAAAAATAATAAATTTTGGATTAGAAATGGAGTAAAAGAGTATATTTTTAACGGACATAGCAAAAATTTAAAAATTTTAAAAAATAAAAAAATTAAAAAAATTTATTATATTAGCAATTCTAATATTAATTTGAATGATTTTCCAAAATATGTCGTTTTTGGAAAAGGAATAAATTAAAAAATCTGGTGAAAAAAACAATCTTTTTTATAGAAAGGTCAAATGATTTAAGGTTTTTTGGTTCATTGATAAATTTTTTTTTAAAAAAAAAAATTAAAATAGAATTATTATATTTTTTAGGAAATACCGATAAAAGTAATTCAAAATATTATTTAAATCCAAAAAACTTAAAAACCCAATTAACCAGACATACAAAAATAAAAAAATTTACTGACATAAAAGATATTCAAAATTATTTGATTACCAATAAAGACAAAATATCTTTTATATTTTCATTAGTTTTTTTATCAAAAAAAAGATTTTATATAACTAGTAAATTTTTAAATGCTGTTGATAAAAAATGGTGTGTTATTAATCATGGACTAGATAATTATACTCAATTTAAAGACGAGGATACAAATTTAAATTATAAATGTAATTTTTTTTGTGATTCAAAATATTTTTATAAAAAGGGCCTTGAGTGGAGTGATAAATTTGCAAAAAAGAAAAATATACTTAATAGCAGTAATGTAAAAATATATTTTGTAGGTAGCAGTATGTTTACGAAAGAAATATTTTTAAAAAAATTCTCAGTCAGAAAAAAACTTATTTACCTACCATTTCCTTTTCTAAGAAAAAGATACAATTCTGACTTTTCTTTTCAAGCTGCATTTGCTGGAAAGTTTATAAATTACTATTCTTTTTTAAAAAAATATCACAATAAAAATTTTTTAAACTCAATTTTAGAACAGTGTAAACATTTTATATTAAATAATCTTGAAATTATGAAAAATATTAAAAAAATTAAAAATTATTATTATTTCGAAAACGAACTTCAAGTAATTAAATCAATAAGAAAATTTTGTGACAAAAATAATCTTGAATTTATAGTTAAACCTAGACTTAAATTTGCCTTTTGTTCGTATACGGGGGCTATGGCAGATAGAGTAATTATAGACAATGAATCCTCCCAATTTCCAACTATGTTTCAAAAAGAAATATCAAATGCAGAAATAGTTATCGGATCACTCTCCTCTGCAATTTACGAAACTGCAATGTTTAAGGTTCCTTATATTAATATAGAAATACCAAATATAGCTTTTAAATCAAAATCTGATCATAGTTTTTATAATTATAAAAAGAATTCAAATTATAATTTTAAAGGGGTTATATATAATAATAAAATTAAGCATTTGATCAAAACTTTAGAATTCAAGAAATTAAGTGATTTTAGGCTTGATAAAAAAAGAAGTCAAAAATATCTTCAAAAATTTTGTGGAATTAACAAAAAAGATTTTGGTGAACGAGTTTACGAAGTCTTAAAAAAAAAATTATAATGAAAATTGGATTATTTATTCTCTGTCACCATAAGCCGTGGCTTATTAGATCATCTCTTTTATCCATATTATCTCAAAAAAAAATAGATAACTTAAATTTACATTTTATTTTAATTAAAGGTAATGGTGAAAGTAATAAAAATAAGTATTACAAAAAATATAATTTTTTAAAAAAAAAATACGGTTTAAAAAACACTCAACTCTCAAATTTTGACAAAAAAATTTTGAAAGAATTAAAAAAAGTAAAATGTAAATTTAAGGTTCATGAGGTAAATAATGATCATGGTTTAGACTCAGGTGCCTGGGTTAAGTTTGTTAAATCAAATCTATGGAAAAAATATGATTATACTATTCTTCTAATGGAAGGTTTTTTATTCACTAGTAAGAATGTTCTTAGCTCAATAGAAAAATTTATTTTAAAAGAAAATCCAGATTTTATTTCATCTGGACATGAAAAAAGATTTCTAAAAATTGATACAAAACAAATTAATAAAAATATAAATAACAAACATCACAATTACTTTGTTAATAATATTTGGAATGAATTGTATAAAATTAACATTTTTAAAAAAATTATTAACAAACAAAAAAATTATACGTTAAGACATGGTAAAAAATTAAGAAATTTGACAGAACATCACACTAAAGATTATTCTTTAAGTTTTATAGATAAAGTTAAATTAAAAATTAAGTCAATACTATATTTTAATCACTGGTATAAAAAAAATAGAAGTGTTCTAATAACTTCCAATCGTAAATTTTTCATAGATAAAAAGGAAATAAGTAAAAATTTTAAAAGCATTGAAAATATAGATTATCATTTGGATCAAAATCCTTTTTTTTATGGTTGTTCATGTCAACACGTGTTTTCAAAAAAAATGATTAAAGAAATGAATATTTTTTTTAAAAAAAATAAAATTTATAGATTGTCAAAATACCCTTTTTTTGGAGAAGTTTTTGAGATTGTTTGGGGGTTTTTGCCAAATTTGTTAAATAAGAAAAAATGGTTTTTTAATGGAATTCATAGAGTTAGAAAAAATTTTATTAATTATAAAAGAGAGGACGATATTTATGGAATGATAAAGTATTTAAATTTTTATAACAAGGGTCGAATAAATTTTTATATAAAAAACAATCAAATTAAATATAAATTATTAGATAAAGAATTGAATAATTACTTAAAATTTATCAACTGAATATGATTAAAAATAATTACCTCGGTAAAGATGCCATAGTGATTTTAGGTGGCACCTCTATAAATTTTTATTTAGAAAAACTTAGAGATATTAATAAAAAAAAATTTATTATTTTTGTTGAAACTAAATGTATATCAAAAAAACTCTACGATAATAAAATAGATCCTGATTATATAATATGCCCTTTTTCAGTTAAGTTAAAAGATAATTATTTTCAGAATTTTGTATATAGATCTTTTATGAGAAAAATTGACATAAAAAAATTTATTAAAATTGATTATCATGAAGAAGTAGATTATCTAAAATTTAATTTCGAAAAATTCTATGAGACCTGGAGGCCACAAAAAGGTGTAAATAAAAGATTAAAGTATAAAAAAGATATATTTTTAAATAATTCTCCTTATGAAAATTTGCATCTATTTCCTAAATCAAAAATAATAATTAATCAAAAGGACTATTTTAATAATTTTTCAGAATTTAAATTTAATAATCAAATAATTAAAATTGATTTTAAGACTAATGATAAAGAATTTAATATTGAAGATTATTACAATGTTGAGCTTGAAAATGGGACTTTATGGTTAAGAGATACAAATTTTTTAAATTCGCAAGCAATATGTCATTTTCCAATATTACAATATCTTGGATTTAAAAAAATTTATTTTTTAGGTATGGATATGAATTTTTTAGGATCATATGAATTCGATTTTAGAGAAATCTTTATTAGCAAATATCATTTATATTTATTCTTATTTATTATCAGGAAAACATTAAATGGTAATTTTAGGATGAATTTTCCAATATATTTAAGACCAAAAGATGAATTTGAGAATCTTAGTAATATTATTCCTGATCAAAATAATTTATTTAGAGTTGTAAATTTTAGTAATTACAAATCATTGCCAAAAATAAACGAAATCGGGATTACAGAATTTCTAGAGAATATTAAATAATTAAATATGAAAATATTAGTAACAGGTGGTGCAGGATATATTGGAAGTAAAGTAGCACTGGATTTAAGTAATAATGGACATGATATATTTATAATTGATAATTTATCTAACGGTTCAAAAAAATTAATACCGAAAAAAGCAAAATTTTATCTTATTGATATTTCTGATTCAATTAATATTGAAAAAATTATAAAAAAAAACAAAATTGAAGTAGTTTTTCACTTTGCTGCATTTATATCAGTTGAGGAGTCTTTAAAAAAACCAAATAAGTATTTGAAAAATAATTTCATTAAATCAAAAACGTTTATAGATATCTGTACTAAAAATTATATTAAATATTTTATTTTTTCTTCAACCGCAGCAGTATATGGAAAAACAAATAAAAAAGTTAAAGAAAATTTTTTAACTAATCCTAAAAATCCATATGGAAAATCTAAACTTAAAACTGAAAATTATATAAAAAAACTTCAAACTAATACTAAATTTACAATATTACGGTATTTTAATGTAGCAGGAGCAGATAAAAATCTTAAAACAGGCCAAATAGGCAAGCATAAGCAAACTCATGTTATTAAGAAATTAACAGAAGCTGTTATAAAAAAAAAAACTTTTGAAATTTTTGGAAAAAATTATAATACTAAAGATGGTTCAGCTGTTAGAGATTTTATATATCTAGAAGATTTGTCAAAAATACATATCAAAATTTTAAAATTTATGATGAAAAAAAGTACACCACAAAATTTAACCTTAAATTGTGGATATGGTTTGGGTTTTTCAATTTTAGATTTAGCTATAAATGCAAAAAAGCTATACAAAGACTTTGAATTTAAATTTTCACAAAAAAGAAAAGGAGATTTACCATTTGTTGTAGCCGATAATACTAAGCTAAAAAAAATTCTTAAATGGAATATAAAAATAATCACAATCAAAAAATTAATTAAATCGTCTGTGGAATGGGAAAAAAGAACTTAAATAAAAAAAACTCTATTGCTGTATGGTCTTGTGCTAGATTAACTAGCGAGAGGTGCCCTAGGAAGATGACTAAAAATTTTTGTGGCACTTCATTAACTGATATTTTTCTTAAAAAAATGCAAAAATTGCAGAACTCTGGTGTAAATGTCTTTTTTGGTGGTTATGATAAAATTTTTGAGTCTAAATGTAAAAAATATAGAATACCTTTTGTTCAAAGAACAAAAGAATCATCAAATAGCGAAGTAGCAAATGAAATATATAACTTTTTAAATGAACAAAAATTTGAATATTTACTGCAAGTTAATGCATGTATGCCACTATTAAAGGTTGAGACAATTTTGTCTTTTCTTAACAAATGTAAAAAAATTAAAAAACCTAGTTTTGGTGTATATGAAGTTAATAATTATTTTATGAGCAATACTAATAAACCGTTAAATTTTAATTCAAAAATTAAAACTATAAATACTAAATATGTAGATAAGGCTAAAGAATTTGCTCATTGTTTTTATTTTTTCAGAAAGAACTATTTTACTCAAAATGGATGGTATTGGGATTGGAATAAGGTAAATTATATTAGTATGCCTAAGACGATAGAGACTTTTGATATTGATACACAGGAAGATTTCGAAATTGCAAAATTATTATATAAAAAATTTAATAAAAAAATATGAAAAAATTTATAGTTTTAGGTGCAGGGCCGTGTGGTCTTGCTACTGCATACGGTTTAGCTAAAAAAGATATTAGTGTTGATGTCTACGAAGGTAGAGAAGTTGTGGGTGGTCTTGGTGGAAGTGAAGAAATTGATGGAATGATCTATGATTATGGTCCACACATATATCATACACACGATCAAGAAATGAAAAATTTCTGGCTTGAAGATTTTGGAGATCTTCTTGTTCAAAAAGAATTTTTTGCTAAAAACCACAAAGATGGTGTTTTATACGACTATCCACTTTCTGAAGAGTCCATAGAGAAGTTTCCAGAAGAAATCAAAAAAAAGGTTAAAAAAGAATTAAAAGAAATTAACCCTGAAAATGTTATGAGGGCCCAAAATTTTAAGGAGGTAGTTACAGCAATAGTTGGACCCACATTGCAGTATTTATTCTTTGAAACTTATCCAAAAAAATTATGGGGAATACCAACCCATGAAATGTCTGCTAAGTGGGCACCAAAAAGAATTGAAATAAGAAAAAAACACTCCTCGTTTTGGTATAATCAATTCTCGGCTGCTGGAAAAAAAGGGTCTGGAGCAATTATGAATAGAATGGCATCGAAAATCCAGGAAAAAAATAAAATATTTCTCAACCATAAGGTAAAAGGATTTAAATACAAAGATAACAAAATTAATAAGATTATTTTTGAAAATAATAATGAAGTTAAAGTTTCAGATGAGATAATTATTTCAACTCTTCCAGTTACAAAGACTGCAGAATTTTTAGGTTATAAGAGTTCTTTGCAATTTAATTCATATATTTTGGCTTATGTTGTTGTCAATCAAAATGAAGTATTTGCTAAAGATATTCATTCTATTTATTTTGCACATGATGAAAATTATTTCCATAGAGTTTCTGAGCAAAAAAAATATTCTGATTATAGCTTTCCTAAAAATAAATCATTATTAGTTTTTGAAATCTCATACAGAACAAAACCACATTTAATTAATGAAAAACCTGAGAGTTTAGCTAAAGAGGTTTTTAAACAGTTCTGTGACATGGGGTTTTCAAAAACAAAGTATTTTGAAAAAGGATTTACAAGAGTATTTCCTTGTATTAATCCAATAATGACCAAAGGTTATGAGGAGGAATTAGCTAAGACTAATTCGTCGATACATCAAATGCAGAATATATACTCAATTGGTGGAGCTGCAGAGTTTTCCTATGGAGACATGCAAGTAATGTTTGCTAAGGCCAAAGATACCGTGGAACTTTTTAGTTCAAGCCACTACAAAATAAATAAAAATATTAAAATGTCTAGACCCTTTAAGTTTAATGAAACAGTTCAATTAGGCGACAAAATTGTTGGAAATGATAATCCAGCATTATTGATTGCAGAGATAGGAATTAATCATCAAGGTAGTAATAAAATATTAATGGAACTTTTGAGTGAAGTTAAAAAAAGTGGCTGTGATTATGCTAAAATTCAATCTTATGCTCAAGATAGTAGAGTTTCAAAGGTAGCAAAATCTGCAAAGTATGCTGATAAGACACTTGATATGGAAGAGAATATGAGTGAAATGTTTGAGAGACTAAGGTTGAGTGAACAACAACACAATTCTGTTTTTGATTGGTCTAAAAAAAATAAATTATCTCTTATATCAACAGCTTTTGATGAAGCATCTTGTGAAATGCTTATGAAATACAATCCTGATGCATTTAAAATTGCCTCTTTTGATGCTGTTAATTTACCATTAATAAAATTCGTTGCCTCAAAGAGA
>TARA_B100001057_G_scaffold462331_1_pt1 | contig 11307 bp, 9 predicted proteins | sample TARA_B100001057 | Tara Oceans TARA_B100001057 (sample SAMEA2621839) | marine metagenome | biome: marine biome (ENVO:00000447); feature: surface water layer (ENVO:00002042); material: "saline water (ENVO:00002010), including plankton (ENVO:xxxxxxxx)" | depth 5 m | reverse complement strand
TCGATAAAAATTGAATTTTGATTTGTAAACTTTGGGGAAACATAATTATATTTTTTTGCTGAAAAGGCAAAGCTCCATATACAATCGAGAAATGAAATCTCATCAGAGATCAATTTTATGATACTTAAAAATCTTTGGAGTTTTTGTAATAGATCTCCATATAATTTTTCCTCAAGAAATTTTATTTTTTCCTCAGCCCCAAATATTTTTGATTCGAATTCTTTCAACTCTTGAGAAATATATCTCTCAGCATTAACTAATGTTTGTTTTCTTATCCAACCCTCAGGCACTTTATCTTTATGTGTATTTCTGACCTCAATATAGTATCCAAATACATTATTATATGCAATTTTCAATGAGCTTATATTAGTTCTTTTTATATCATTTTTAAGGAGATTATCCAAATTAGATTTTGTACTTAAAAGTAGATTTCTAAGTTCATCTAATTCATTTGAAACTCCATTTGCAATTGTATTTCCTTTGGATAACGATACGGGAGCATCAGAATTCAAATTATTTTCCAGTAAGTCAATCATTTTTGTAAATGAAGGAAAACTCGAAGATTTCTTAATTAAATTTTTATCACCACTATTTTTTAATAAGTTTAGAATTTTTGGAATAATTTTCAATGAATTATTAAACTGTACCAGGGTTCTTGGAACAACTTTTAATGTTGAAATCTTTGCCATTACCCTTTCAAGGTCAATTATTTTTGACAAATAATCCTCTAAAGCTGCAAATACTGATTCATCATTAATTATTGCCTTTACAAGCTTTTGTCTCAAGACTATTTCATTAATATTTTTTGATGGAAAAGAAAGCCAATATTTCATTTTTCTGGCTCCCATTGATGTCTTAGTATGATCCAAAATTGAAATTAATGATACTCCATCATGATTGGTTGGGTAAAAAAGTTCTAAGTTCCTGATCGTAAAGTCATCCATCCAAACATAATCAGAACTTACTAATCTTTGAATTTTAGTTATGTGTTTAATTTTGTTATGATGAGTTTCACTGAGATAATGTAGAATTGCACCTGCGGCATTTATCCCCTGAGATAAGTCACTTACGCCAAAACCCTTTAAAGAATTTGTTTCAAAATGAGAGGTTAATTTTTCAACTGCAAAATCATTTTCAAAAGCCCAATCATCAATAAAAAAAATCGGAAAACCTAATCCAAATTCTTTTTCAAAAGATTTTTTTTGATTTTTAGAGATTAATATCTCACTTGGTGAAAAATTTTGTAAAAATTGAGAGATAACCCCTTTATCACCTTGCCCAACAAAAAAATCCCCAGTTGAAATGTCAGTTAATGAAATACCAATATTAATTTTTCCGAAATTTACTGCACATAAATAATTATTTTTTTTATGATCTAAAACAGAATCACTCAATACGACACCTGGTGTAACTAGTTCAGTTACACCTCTTTTGACTATTTTTTTTGTTAATTTTGGATTTTCCAATTGCTCACATATTGCTACTCGAAATCCTGCCTTTACCAATTTTGGCAAATACGAATCCAAGGAATGGTAAGGAAATCCAGCCAGAGGAGTCTCACTTTCTGTTCCTGCACCTTTTTTAGTTAATACAATATCAAGAATTGAAGATGATTTAATTGCATCATCACCAAATGTTTCGTAAAAATCTCCCACCCTAAACAATAGTAATGTTTCGGGATATTTTGACTTTATTTCGTTGTATTGTTTAATTAAAGGAGTTTCCTTAATATTCTTTTGCACCTTAATTCTTTTTACTAAAATACACTTTTATAAAACCAAAAAAAGAAAATATAAACACTATCCTAATGAATTGTTTAATTTTGAAAATGCGAAAATTAAAAAATAGTGAACTTAATAGAAAAACTATTTCTGAGTTTAAATCATCAAAAAAAAATCCAATTATAATAATTTTGGATAATGTAAGAAGTATGAATAACGTAGGATCAATATTTCGTACTGCAGATGCATTTTTAATTGAAAAAATATATTTATGCGGAATAACTGCTACTCCTCCTCATAAAGATATACATAAAACAGCATTGGGATCAACAGACTCTGTAAAGTGGGAATATTGTGAATCTACAACTAAAATTGTTAGTAAGCTAAAAAAAAATGAAATTGAAATAATTGCAATAGAACAAACCGACGAATCAGAAATTTTAAACGATTTTAAACCAATTACTAATAAGTCTTATGGATTTATATTTGGCAATGAAGTTAAGGGTATTTCTCAGGATGTTCTTGATATTGTTGATAATTCGATCGAAATTCCTCAATTAGGAACAAAACACTCTCTAAATATATCTGTCTCAGTTGGTATTATACTCTGGGATTTTTATTCTGATATAAAAATTTAAATAATTTTCTAAATAATTTTTGTTGCCCCTTTTTTGAAGTGAGCTCTGATACTTCCCTTGAGTTAATAACAATTAGTAAAAAATTTTGTTTTTGATTAAAAATATTTTCGTACTCTTTAGATATAGACTCCAAATATTTTTTTGAGATGTTTTTTTCATAAAATCTTCCTCTTTTTTTTATTTGTTTTTGTAATTGATCTGTTTTTTGTTGAAGATAAATCACTAAATCAGGCATTCTTAATTGTTGAACCTGACTAAGATATTTAGACTTAAAATCTGAAAATAAAATATCAGTTAGGTTATTTTTTGCGAATACCAATGATTTCCCAATCCAATAATCACTAATAGTTTTTTTATTTTTATAATTCAGAAAATGACTCTTAATTTGTTTAGTTCTTTCAATTAAAAAAAAATTCTCAAGTTTTGAAGAAAATAACTTTGAGTTCAAATAAAATTTTTCAAGATGAGGATTTTTTTTAAAACTTTCATTTAATGAATTTATTTCAAAATGACTTTTGAAAATTTTGGTTAGGGTTGTTTTTCCAACTCCTATATTTCCTTCAATTGATATAAAAGAACATTTATTCCAAAATGGTATATAATAATTATTCTGCTTTATCTTTTTTAAACTTTCCTTTTCAATTGATGCTGAAAGAATTTTAAAAATAGATTTCTTTGTCTCTGGGTGAATAAAGTTCGGATTAATATCGCATAGTGGAATCAAAACAAATTTCCTGTAATTGATCCTTGGATGCGGGACCGTCAATCCTTTGGACTTTATAATTACGCTGTCAAAAAATAGAATATCTAAATCTATCTCCCTATCTAAATAAACATTACTTTTTTTTCTAACTCTACCAATTGAGGATTCAATTTTTAATAAGGTTTTTAATACAATCTTTAATGAGTATTTTGTTTTTAAAACAAAACATCCATTATAAAAATCTCTACTTTTAAACCCCCATGATTTTGATTTGTATAAACAGGAAATCTTATCAATTCTTCCCAGTTGTATCTCAATCTCTTTTAACGCCTCTGTTATATATTTTAACCTGTCCCCCTTATTACTTCCAAATGAGATATAAACTGTATGAAAAGAATTTTTATTCATTAAACAAATTTACAAAACCCTATCTTTGTTTTATGATCGTAAACCTAAATAAGAATATCATTTCATGAAAGCAATTGATAAAATATTTGCTGAGAAAATCTATATTTTTCTTGGGGCACTTTTCATAACATCTTTAGTAGTATCTAATATCATTTTTCAAAAATTCTTTTATTGGTATCCGATTGATGTAATAATATTTGACCAGCCACTTTTCGAATTATCTGTTGGTTTGCTTCCTTATCCAATAACATTTCTAATTACTGATTTAATATCAGAAATATATGGTAAAAGAAGAGCAAATATGATCGTTGTTACTGGAATCTTTGCTTCTTTTTTCTCCGCTGGAATTTTGTTTCTTGGAAATATTTTACCAGCTGTAGAATATTCACCAATAAATGATGAATTATACAAAAAAGTTTTTTCTCTATCGCCTATAGCTGCTCTAGCCTCAATGATAGCTTATCTTATTGCACAATTCGTGGATATAAGGATATATCATTTTTGGAAAAAATTGACTAAAGGAAAAAAACTATGGCTCAGAAATAACTTTTCAACTTTTGCATCTCAATTTCTTGACAGTGTTACAGTTGTTGGTCTTTTATGTCTTTTTGATGTTTTGAATTGGGAGAATTTTTTAGGACTTTCAATGGCATCTTTCATTTTTAAAATTCTAGTTGCGTTAATTGATACCCCATTTCTTTATTTATTTGTTTATTTATTCAGAAAAAGATTTTCGCTTAAATTAGGAGAAGAAATCGATTGGAATAAAAGTTGATGGAGAAAAATACTCGATTAAATAAATTTTTTAGTGAAATTGGTTATTGCTCTCGTAGGTCAGCTGATAAACTAATTGAACAAGGAAGGGTTTTAATTAATGGTCAAACTGCAATCATTGGTCAAAAAATTAATAAAAGTGATTCAATTGAAGTTGATGGAAAACAAATCGATCAAAAAATAAATAAAAACATATATATAGCTTTTAATAAACCCAAAGGAATAGTTTGCACTACAGATACAAGAGTCGAAAAAAATAATATCATTGATTTTATAGATTACCCTAGTAGGATTTTTCCAATTGGCAGGCTCGATAAAGCCAGCGAAGGATTAATTTTATTAACCAATGATGGAGATATTGTAAATAAGATTCTTAGGTCAAGAAATGAGCACGAAAAAGAATATATAGTTACAGTTAACAAACCTATCACAAAGGAATTTATCAAAAGAATGGGTTCAGGGGTTCCAATTTTAGATACAATTACAAAAAAATGCTTAGTTAAGCAAACACATAAAAAAAAATTTAAAATCATCTTAACTCAGGGTATAAATCGTCAAATAAGAAGAATGTGTGAATATTTTGAATACAGAGTCCTTGAATTAAAAAGAATTAGAATTATGAATATAAATTTGGATACCGAAACAGGAACATATAGAAATCTTTCAAAAGAAGAAATTAAATTTTTAAAAACAATAACTGAGAATTCAAAAAAAAATAATTAATCAAAAGAAATTAATACTTCTGTACCCTCATTACTTCTTACATTAAAAACACTATCATCTTCAAAAATTAAATATTGACCTTTTATACCGGTAAGCACTCCTTCATAAGATGACTTTGATAAATTCAAACTGCTCACTTTTTTTGGATAATTATCAATTGGGAATATAAGATCAGTTACTGTATTATCATTTAAAATATATTGCTTTAATTCATTTGAAATATTATCAATTGCTTTATTTCTGGCAACTGTCCAATCAGCTATTTCTACATTATTTTGAAGCATTTTTCTCCAATTTGTTTTGTCAGAAAAAACTTTCTTTAATTCTAATTCAGCGATACCAGCAAGGTATCTGTTAGGAACCTCTAAAATTGAAAGCGCGCTTTTAGCCCCTTGATCAATCCATCTTGTAATTACTTGTTCTTTTCTTGTTACACCAACTTTTAAATGACTACTCAGAGATAAATACACAATATGTGGTCTTATTTGAATTTTTTTTTCATATCCTAGGTCACGGTCCTCAATTCCAAGGTGAGCTTTACTTAATTCAGGTCTAATTATCCATTCTCCAATTTTTGGAGAATTAAAAAAACAATTTTTACAAAAGCCTTGTCTAAATATATCTAATTTCTCGTTACAGTTAATACATTGTTCACCAGTTTTGGTAATTTTCAATCTCTTTCTAATACATTGATTGATTTCGATAAAGTCATTATCAAGTGTTAAAAAATATCTTATGGGATTACCATTTACGGTAAGCATTTTTTTCAACACACCCTTAAACATAAAACAAAGTTTTTAAATTTACTATATAAATATAAGCATCATATGCCAAATCCATTATTTCATTCAATTGCATCTTGGGCATTAAAAAAAAGAATTACTCAAATTGAATTATTTATAAAATACCCCCATGAAACTCAACAGGAAGTTCTTTTTAAATTATTAAATACAGCCAAAGGTACTGAGATTGGGATAAAATATGAGTTCGCTATAATTAAGAATTACGAGGATTTTAAAAATAAATTACCAATAGTTAAATATGAACAAATATTCGAATCAATTGATAGATGTAGAAAGGGTGAACAAAATATTTTTTGGCCATCAACAATTAAATGGTTTGCTAAATCAAGTGGGACTACGAACTCAAAAAGTAAATTTATCCCTGTAAGTACAGAAGCACTGGAGGATTGTCACTACAAGGCAGGAAAAGATATGCTTTCACTTTATTTGAACAACAATAATGATTCTCAGTTACTGGCAGGGAAGTGCCTCAGGTTGGGTGGAAGTGGAGAATTATATGAAAACAATAGTAGTTATTTCGGAGATTTATCAGCAATTTTTATTGACAACTTGCCTTTTTGGGCAGAATTAGGAAGTACACCAAGTAGTAAAGTATCTCTGATGTCTGAGTGGGAAAGTAAAATGCAAGCAATAATTTCAGAAACTGCAAATGAAAAAGTAACTAGTTTAGCAGGGATACCCTCATGGATGTTGGTTCTATTGTGTAATGTAATGAAGAATAAAAATACTCAATCAATAAATGAAATATGGCCACATATTGAAGTTTATTTTCACGGAGGAGTAAATTTTAAACCATATAAAAATCAATTTGAAAATATCCTAAAAAAAGAAAAAATAAAATTTTATGAAATATATAATGCCTCTGAGGGGTTTTTTGCTATCCAGGATAAAAACAACAGTTCTGATCTACTGTTAATGCTTGATTATGGTATATTTTATGAATTTATTCCAATGAATTTATTCAATTCATCAATTGAAAATGTAGTTCCATTATGGGAAGTAAAAATAAATGTAAATTATGCAATTGTAATTACAACTAATGCAGGTTTATGGAGATATTTAATTGGTGATACAGTCAAATTTGTTAGCAAAGATCCCTATAGAATTAGAATTACGGGTCGAACAAAACATTTTTTAAATGTTTTTGGAGAAGAATTAATAATTGAAAATGTCGAGGAGGCAGTGAGCATGGCTGCAAAAAAATTTAACTTATCGATTATAAATTACACTGTTGCACCAGTATTCATGAAAATAAACTCAAAAGGAAAACATGAATGGTTAATTGAGTTTGAAATACCACCTATGAATATTAAAAATTTTTCTAGATTTCTTGATGAAAAATTGAAGGAATTAAATTCAGATTATGAAGCAAAAAGACACAAAAATATTACACTAAAAAGTCCTTTAGTCACGATTGCTAAAAAAAATCTGTTTTATGATTGGCTTTCAAAAAAAAATAAACTTGGAGGTCAAAATAAAATCCCAAGATTGTCCAACACAAGAGAATATATTGATGCTTTGTTAAGGCTTAATGTTTAATTTAAGAAACTGCTTTTAGTTTTGTAATCTTAACTTTCTTTAGTTGATCCTCAGCATAAGATTTTGTGACTTTCAAAACTTTGGTATTAGATCCAGGAAGTTCAAACATAGCTTCATTTAACACCTCTTCGCACAAAGACCTTAATCCTCTTGCACCTAAGTCATAATCTAATGCTTTTTGAACAATAAAATCTAAAGCCCCGGATGTGAATTCTAATGAAATATTATCCATTAAAAACAACTTTTTATATTGTTTAATTAATGCGTTTTTAGGATCAGTTAAAATAGACCTTAATGTTATTTTATCTAATGGATTCATATAAGACAAAACTGGCAACCTTCCTATGATCTCTGGAATAAGTCCAAATTTTCTGATATCTTTTGGAATTGCGTACTGAAGTAAATTATCCCTATCAATTTTTTTGACCTCAAGTTGATTCTTATAACCTATAGCCTGCAAGTTTAATCTGTTCTTTATTATTTTATCAATTCCATCAAATGCTCCTCCAGATATGAATAATATATTAGACGTGTCAACCTCAATAAATTTTTGATCTGGGTGCTTTCTTCCACCTTTTGGAGGAACATTTACTGTAGTTCCTTCCAATAGTTTTAATAAAGCTTGTTGTACTCCTTCACCAGAAACATCTCTTGTAATAGATGGATTATCTCCTTTTCTAGCAATTTTATCAATTTCATCAATGAAAACTATTCCTTTTTGAGTTTTTTCAATATCGTAATCAGCTGCTTGTAATAATTTAGTTAAAATTGTTTCTACATCTTCTCCCACATATCCTGCTTCAGTGAGAACCGTGGCATCAACAATAGCTAGTGGAACCTCTAAAAATCTTGATATAGTTTGTGCCAAAAGAGTTTTCCCTGTTCCAGTTTGTCCTATTAGCAATAAATTACTTTTTTCTATCTCAAGGTTATCACCAGAATTATGATTATTGAGCCTTTTATAATGATTGTAAACAGCAACACTCAAAACTTTTTTTGCTGTCTCCTGGCCAATAACGTAGTCATCGAGAAAAGATTTAATTACTTTAGGAGGTTTTAATTCGACATTAAAATTGGATGAGTTTTCACTTGTGGTTTCCTCATTGACAATATTATTTGCCTGATCAATGCATTTCTCACATATGTGAGCATCGAGCCCTGCCACAAGAATTTGAGTTTCGGCTTTTGCTCTTCCACAAAACGAACAATTCAAATCACTTTTATCCATATTATAAAAATAAATTACTTGACAGATTTTAAGACCTCGTCAACCATACCATATTTTTTTGCTTCTTCTGATTTCATCCAATAATCTCTATCACTATCCTCTGTAACTTTTTTAATTGGTTGACCAGAATGTTTTGCTATTATTTGATATAATTCATCTTTTAATTTCAGGATTTCTCTTGCAGTTATCTCAATATCAGATGCTTGACCTTGCGCACCTCCCAATGGCTGATGAATCATCACTCTTGAATGAGGTAAGGCAGATCTTTTACCAGCTTTACCTGCACTCAACAAAACTGCACTCATGGAGGCAGCAATTCCAGTGCAAATAGTTGCAACATCAGGGGTAATAAATTGCATTGTATCATAAATACCAAGACCAGCGTAGACACCACCTCCAGGTGAATTTATGTACATTTGAATATCTCTTTTTGAATCAGTACTTTGAAGAAATAATAGTTGTGCTTGAATCACATTTGCCACATTATCGTTTATAGCTGTTCCTAAAAACATGATTCTATCCATCATTAGCCTGGAAAACACATCCATTTGCGCAACATTCAATTGTCTTTCTTCAATGATATATGGGGTCAAACTACTAACTATTTCATCGTAATACATAGAATTAACACCATGGTGTTTTGTTGCATATTTTTTGAATTCCTTTCCATAATCCATATTATATCAATTTAAAATTTATTAAAATTAGTTAAAAAAAAATTACGCCTTTGGATATGCTTCTTTTATGAAGTTTTCTAAATTTACTTTCTTAGTTTTAAAGGGTGCATTATCCATGTAATATTTAAGTATTTTTTGACTAGTTATTTGATCTTGCAATCTTTTTACTTCATCTTTGTTTGATAAAATTCTTGTAATTATTTTATTAATTTCTTCATCAGCCGGAATCGGCTGACCGTATTGATTCATTTGTGAAATTATCATATTTCGAGAAAACTCTTTTATTTCATCAAAATTTACCTGTAAATTATTTTCTGAGATAATTTTCCCTTCTATTAGTTGGTACTTGATTCCTTTTTCTGATTTATTATACTCTTTTTCAGCCTTCTCTATTGTTAATTTATCTTTTCCAGAACTCTGAATCCATTTTATTAAAAACTTTTTTGGTAATTTTATTTTTGTGTTTTTAATTAGAAACTCAGTAATATCATTTAATAACTTTTGATCAGACTGTTGAGAAAATTGTTTTTCAATTTCTTCAGCAATTTTTGATCTCATTTCCTTTTCTGATTTAACAGAATTAGGTTTATAAATCTTGTCAAATAATTCTTGATTTAGCTCAGATAATATTCTTTCATTAACCTCATTTATTTCGATTATTACATCTCCTTTGAGTTTAGAAAGCTCCTCATCATTAATTCCAAAAACTTGCTTTGCTTTAATCGGATCATTGAAAAGATCTTTAATTTTAAATGAATATTTGTCTCCTATTTTTAGATTCTGAATTAAATCCTTATTTTTTTTTCCTTTAATATCGCTTATAGTAAAATTTGTTTTTGAATCAATAGAATTTACCTCAGAATTGAATGATGCTGTGATCTCATAAGTTTCTTTTATGTTATTTTTTGAAACTATTTTACCATACTGCTTTCTTATATTATTTATTTGGTCATTAATCATTTTTTGATCGGCAATAATTTTAAAATGATTGACTTTTTTAACAGATGAAAGGTTGATCTTAAACTTAGGTGAAAGACCAACTTCAAAATCAAACTCCAATTTGTCAGATTTCCAGTCTAAGTCCTCTTTTACAATTGGCAAAGGATTTCCTAAAATATCAATTTTCTCCTTGTTTAAAAAACTATTCAATTCTTCTTGGAGAATTTTGTTTACTTCCTCAACGGTGACAGATGTTTGGTATTGTTTTTTTATTAGTCCCATAGGAACAAAACCTTTTCTAAAACCAGGAATATTAACACTTTTGCGATATTTCTTTAAAACTTCATCGACTTTTTGGGAAAAATCTTTTTTATCGAGTTTTATAGTTATTACTGAATTCAAAGAATCAATTTGATTTCTGGAAATATGCATTATATTTTGAGATTTAGGGTGCAAAAATACAATAAAATAGTCCCTTGTGCAATCTGATTTCATTAATTAAATACAACTTCTTGAGAAAAAATTAAAGTTTATATGTTGTCCTAAAAAATAAAAATCATATTTTTGCCAGCCAATTCATTAATAATCGAGGGTCGTGAACCTTCACAAATTAATATTATGCCTGTTAAAATTAGACTACAAAGACACGGAAAAAAAGGAAAACCATTTTATTGGATAGTAGCTGCTGACTCCAGAGCAAAAAGAGATGGTAAATATCTTGAAAAAATTGGCAGTTATGATCCCAATACAAACCCAGCCTCAGTAGAGATTAGCATGGATAAAGCCATAAAGTGGCTTGAACATGGTGCTAAACCAACAAATACAGCACGAACGCTACTCTCATACAGAGGTGTGATGTTAAAACACCATCTTAATGGAGGTGTAAAAAAAGGAGCCTTTACACAAGAAGATGCAGAAGAAAAACTAAATTCATGGCTATCTGAAAAGGACAAAACGATAAATGCAAAAATTGACAGCTTAAATAAAAAAGATTCTGAATTAAGAAAAGAATCTCTCAAAAAAGAAAAAGAAATCAGCCAAAAGCGTCTTGAAGAAACCGCTAAGGCGAAACTAGCGGCTGAAGCAGTTCCTGCATCTGAAGAAGTACCTGCTGCTGAAGAAGTACCTGCTACTGAAGAAGCTCCTGCTACTGA
>TARA_B100001057_G_scaffold501263_1_pt1 | contig 11308 bp, 8 predicted proteins | sample TARA_B100001057 | Tara Oceans TARA_B100001057 (sample SAMEA2621839) | marine metagenome | biome: marine biome (ENVO:00000447); feature: surface water layer (ENVO:00002042); material: "saline water (ENVO:00002010), including plankton (ENVO:xxxxxxxx)" | depth 5 m | reverse complement strand
TTTTTTCGTTCTTAGTGGTACTTTCTCGAAAACTCTTGGTGAAAACGCCAGTTTATTGGGGACGATCATTCTTGCCTTGGCAGGTCTACTGAACGTACTTGATCAACTTTTCGAATGGTCTCGGTTGAAGATTGATCCCGAGGGCTTTCACCTGCGTAGTTGGTGGAGGAAGGAAAGTTTCAGGCATGATGAGATCAAGGATTTTGAGCTTGAGACTTACGTCAACCGAATGTTGGTCGTCGCTGTATTGAAGGAAAGTACGGTGGAATCCAGGGGACTGCCTAACGAACGCTTGTCATTTCCCTGCACCTTCGGCAGGCCTGCCGAACCCATTTTGAAAACCCTCAAGGATAAACTGAAAAAGCATTCCGGAACCAAGCGGGCGAAGGGCAAAAAAAATTTGGAGAACTAGGTTCCCGTCTCGTTCGGGGGTGGATTGGAGAGGATTTCGATGAGTTTTTTCGCTAGCATGATCACAAAATTCACCAAGGCGGGAAGATAAGCAAAAGCAATAATGGCCAATTGGGACAAGATGAAGAACATCAAGGAATTAAAGGCCTTGTCCATAAACCCATAGGAATGAAGACCTACTCCGAGCATATTGGTTCCGAACCAAGACCAGGCGGTCACGATGTTTCCAAAAATGGCGATGGTGGCAAGCCCTCGGGTACGAGCGATCCCGGAAAACCTGGCGTGCAGAAGTAGGGCGTTCCAAATGACAATCAGGAGGGCCCCGTTCTCTTTGGCATCCCATCCCCAGAACCGGCCCCATGATTGATCGGCCCAAATTCCACCGAGAACGGTTCCGACCAGGCTGAACAACAAGGAGAAGCAAGTGATTCCGAATATCATGGATTCCAGGGTCTTCTTCAGTTTTCCTTCCCGTTTCCCCAAAAGAGTAGCCCCAAGATAATAGAAGACATAGGCAATTCCCAGGAATCCAGCCAAAAAGGTAGTGGAGTACCCAATGGTTATGATCACAACGTGGGTAGCCAACCAAAAATTGGAATCAAGCACCGCCCGCATCATTTCCATCGTATCGCCTGTAGGGTTAAGCGAAGAATCGAGGCTTAAGTTATAGGCAATGAGCAAACTGCCCGCTCCGATGATGGAGCCCATTGCCGAGGCAACCCCCAATCGCAGGTATTTTTCCGTTGCAAAACATAGCAGAACCGCACCCCAACCGATGAACAAGGCCGAGGAATAAAGGTTGGTAACCGGGGGGCGACCTTCGATGTACATTCTTCCGAAGAGACCAAAAGTGTGTGAGAGCAGGACGATCCCCGTGAGGATGTAGGCGCAGTCGCGAAGCATCTTGGACGTGCGGTCGCTTTTCCCTACGGAGTTCGAGTAAGTGGCGGAAAGCCAGGAGCAACAGGCAATGATGAAAATAAGAACGTAAGCAAGGGAACTGCGGTAAAAGGGCTCGAAACCGTTGTAAGATTTCTCGAAGTGAAGGGTTGAGCTTGCTTCGCCTGCTCTTTCGGTGGCGAGTTCGTTCAATTGTGAAACGGTGGCATTAAAAGCCGCGACGTTGTTGGCCCGAAAACTTATGCCAAGTTTTTCGTATAGGCCGATGACGGGATCCACCTCTCGACGAAGCTTGATGGCTTCGGCGTATTGGGAAGCAAAAAGGGCAGTGGGATTCATTTTCTCGGTTTCCCGAATGGTCGCTATGCGTTTTCTCAAATCATCAGGAGAAAGCGAAACCAATTCCCGAAGAGTCGAGATGAATAGCCTTGGTTCCATCTTGCGTTTTTCTTTGGAATCAAGAGGTTCCTCACCAACTAAGGACTGTCCAACCGTAAGCCATTTTTCGAGTGGATCGTTGACTTCAGGAGGAATGGGGAAAAATTCCGACCACATATTGGCTCGAGAATAGTGATCAAGGAAAAAGACGATTTTTGAAAATTCCGAACTCCCCATTTTGATCAAAGATGGATCTTCGACAACGACACCGGTCAAGGCTCGGAACCGCTGATACTCGGCGGTGCGATCCGAATCTTTTTCCGGGTCGAAAAAGACTTCGGTCACTCCAATCTCCTCAAGCATCTCCGAGCTTTCAGAAGGGACGGGAGGAGGAGCCAAGGTGTTCTTGAGTTTTCTGTAGAGCAAAAGGCCGCGGTAAAGTTCGATTGCATTTTGCTGAAAGCTGTCTTGGTTTTCCCGTTCGGTTTGACCGGCTTCCCTCGCGCTGGACTCGATTTCGCCAAGGTGCGGCTCCAATTCGGCATAAGAAAAATGTTTTCCATCCTTGGCCAGTTTCTTTCCCATCAGACCAAGAACCTGATCGTGGTCGATGAGGAAGGTTTTAAGTTGATCCGCCTGTTCGGGAGCGAACAGAACGCGGGCAAACCATTCGATGGCGGGGACTTTTTCATCGTTCTGATCGAGAGCAGTCCTTTTGTTGCGCAAGACTAGCAGGGTGTTTCGGGCTACACTGTCGATCGGTTTGACTCGACCGCCACGCAAAACAGGTATGCGGGAGAAACCGTCCAGGTCGAAAGATTCGGTAGGTGCGGAAGGAGGACCCTTGGCGAAATCAAAAAGGGAAGCCGTACCGAGCTTTTTATAAGGGAAAAAACAAACCCAAGCTCCAGCTAGGGTGAGGAAGATCAGGATACCGAGACGGACGGGCGTGTGTTTCTTCATGCTTTTTGGAGGGAATTTTTACGAAGGAAACGAACGAGGTGAAAACCAAACTGCCAAAGCAGACCGATGGAAACAACAATGCAGGAAATATAAGGCACGAGCCAACTCGGGTTGCGAATGACTTGAAAAACCGTGTAGTCTGCGGCTTTGTTCATCTGGTATTGGTAAAAAGTCTTTCCTTCATGGCGCAAAGGAGTGTTCATGTAGACCAAGGCACGCCGTCCTTCGTTGCCGTCCATGTTGATCAAGACGTCACTTTCGAAGTTGAAGGGAGTTTCTGTGCCTTGGTAAAATTCGTTCTCTATTCCCAGCAATTCGATGGAGTAGGGCAGGTATTCCCGTTTGGACCGGAGGGTCAAACCCCATAACTTGCCCTTGTGTCGGATAGGTTGAAAAGCCAATCCGGCTAGTTTTGGACTTTCTTTCCACCAATGATTTCCTGCGGGGTGAGAGAGGGTCAACCATGTCCCCAAACTACCCGTTGCGTCGGTCAATTCGAAAACCAAGTAGCCGAAATTCATCGCTTCGCTACTGTAATCTTCACTTTTGGGCTTGATGGACAAATTAGCTGAAAAACCGACCCCTTGATCGACTTCTTTGCTGACGCCTACCCGTTTGTCCTTCGAGCCTACTAGGTTGAAGTCGCAATTGGAGCCGAAAGATTTGACACTGACTCTAAACGGCAAATCTTCCGAAGAAATTGAACCGCCTTCTTCAAGAAGTTCCTGCGGGATGCTTACGACGGTTTCTTGCTTCGGGTCAGTTACGTCGATGAGGGCCAATTCAACCCCGTGAAATCGTTCTATGTAATTGCTCGATTCGCCTTTGTTAATCTGCATGCGGGACTCCTCTTGAATGGCTTGCGTAACCAATTGTCCACCCAATAGCATGATGATACCAAGGTGAATCAATTGAATACCGAATTTCTTCATGGTCCACTGAAAGCGAATCAAGTAAGCAGCCGTCAGGTTCATGATCAGGAGACCTCCGAGCAGCCAACCACCTGGAATCGGAATAGGGATAGAGTTGAGATACTCACCACCCCAAAACTGTATTGGGTAATGCCAAATGCCGAAAAGCGATTCAAAGTATTTTGCTTGAGCTCCGCGTATTCCAATTTCCACTTGCTCCAAGGTGGCGATGAAGATGAGCACCATGGAAAGACTGAGCAGAGTAAGAGTCAGTCTCAAGCTTGCAAGGGGCACGAGCCACGGAAAAAGCGCCTTTCGTTTGGCTAAAGTGCTTTGGCCTTTCTTGGTTTTGCTTTCGGTCGACATTTGAAATCAGGGTTTATGGAAACAAACGGAATCGAGGAACTCGGAGAAATTTTCTTTTTCCTTGAGGGCCAAGTTTTTTCCCCCGGTTAGCTTGAAAAACCAAGAACTGTTGTTTCTCTTGAGGATTGCCGCATAAAAAGTCTTGTCGGTAGAAGAAGCTTCGACCAATTGGGCCGCCATACCATCGATCGTAATAGAGCTGACGTAATGTTTCAAACCCACCTCGTCGGTCGATTCAAGGCCAATTTGGCCAAGCCAACGGTTCACGTTGGCGAGAAGTCCGCCAACGTCTCCGGGAAAAGTGGTGACGGAGAAATCAAGCTCGTTTCCTTCCTCATCGCTGACCTTGTAGCTCGCCAACCGCATGGAGGATGACTGTCCGGGTGCCCAATGGGTAGGAATGGACCATTCAGGGGCAGAAGGAGTGGGTGGTGCGGACGAGGAGGGTGGAGATGCGGGTGGAGCAAGAGCTTTGACGGGTTCCTGACCTGCCCGCAAAACGGTTGACTCTAGAAAAAAACAAAAGTTTTCGAGTTCGTCTTCGATTAGTTTGCTTTGGGCAATGAATGGGAACAACCAAGTTTGCGAATCCTTTCGATGCAAAGCAAGCAGAACTGTTTTGGGGGCTTCGGTGGTTCTTTGTTCCTCCAACCTGATCAACTCAAACTCTCGGTCACCGAGGGACTTTTTTTCAAGAAAGGCGGCAAGTCTTTCCTCGTCGAGCAAGCCGTAACCGATTTCCCGGGCGAACATATTGGCCACCTCGAGGCTCGAAACCGACTCCCTGAAAGGCATGATTCCGATGCGACCTTGTGGACCTTCCTTTGTCTTTACGTGGAAAGAACCAGCCATTGGACCTGCAAGGGCGGGGTTTTCACCCCAATTTTCAGGCAGGACCCAAGTGACGACGGGTCCGGTGTATTCCGATGCAATTACGCTTTTCTTGACTGTTGGTTCATCCGAACAAGAAGAAAGAGAGACGAGGATTGAAATCGTCCCGCAAAAAAAATGAGTCTTCGTCGGAATCAAGGAAGAACGGATCATTGAAAAAAGCGGATGTAGTACAATGGAAGCTAAGAATTACTAGATGTGGGCAACTAAAAAAATATCCTAAGCGAAACTGGAAAAGAGGCAAGATGGGAGAGCGGTTTTCAGGCATTGCATTTGAAGAGGACGACGTCCCCATCGGCAAAAACGTACTCCTTGCCTTCGAGGCGAAGTTTGCCCCCATCGCGTGCCTTTTGCATCGACCCGGCCTCAACAAGATGATCATAAGATACGACTTCTGCCTTGATGAAGGACTTTTCGAAATCAGTATGAATAACCCCGGCGCACTGAGGAGCGGTCATTCCATGGCGGAAAGTCCAAGCTCTGGCTTCTTTTTCTCCCGCAGTCAGGAAACTGGCCAAACCGAGTAAATCGTAGGTGGCATTGATCAACGAGGTGACTCCGGAATCCTGCACGCCCATGGCCTCGAGGTATTCCTTTGCATCTTCCTCGGAAAGTTCGGAAAGCTCTTCCTCCATCTTTGCCGAAATTACACAACAATTTGCGTCCTGCTGGCTGTCCGCCCATTCCTGGAAGGGCTTTAGAAAAGGGTTCGATCCAGAGTCTGCAATTTCTTCTTCCTTGAGGTTGCAGGCATAAAGCATTGGTTTTCCGCTCAGGAGGAAGAATGCTTTCAATCGTTCTTTTTCGTCCTCGTCCATTTCCAATAAATTGGCCGGGGTGCCTTGGTTCAGGTGTGGGACCAAGCGTTCAAGCAGGGAGACGTTGGCGGCGGCGTCCTTGTCGTTGCCTCGGGCTTTCTTGAGGTTTTTTTGGAGCTGACTTGCAACCGATTCCGAATCTGCGAGAACAAGCTCCGTCATGATGATCTCGGCATCTCCGACCGGATCGACCCGTCCCATATTGTGAATGACGTCTTCGTCTTCGAAACAGCGTACGACATGGACGATTGCATCAACCTCTCGGACGTTGGCCAGAAACTTGTTGCCCAAGCCTTCACCCTTACTCGCTCCTTCTACCAGTCCCGCGATGTCTACCATCTCCACTGCTGCAGGAATGATCGTGGAAGTTCCGACTAGTTCAGCCAAAGGCCCCAATCGAGAGTCCGGGACCTGCACGACTCCCACGTTCGGGTCGATCGTACAGAAGGGATAATTCGCCGCTTCTGCCTTGCGCGACTTGGTGAGGGCATTGAACAAGGTGCTTTTGCCTACGTTTGGAAGGCCTACTATTCCTGCTTGTAGCATGATGTATTGGTTTGACTGAAAAGGAGTAAAAATGAATCAAGAAGACGAAATGGTCAAGGATCCTCGCCTTTGCCGCCCATCATTTCTCGTTGACGGAATACCCTTCTTCTTTAACCTGTGTTTTCTTTGTGGCGATAGTAGCTCAGTTGGTTAGAGCACCGGCTTGTGGTGCCGGGGGTCGCCGGTTCGAATCCGGTCTATCGCCCCATATCTTTTTTTATACCCTTTTCTTTTTGATGATTTTGCCGCTCACTACTGGAGCGGAAAAAGGGACGATCACCGAAGCCCTGAACCTTTCTTACGGAGATAATGACAGACAAGCCTTGGACGTCGTCAGTTCGGACACCTGCCGATCCGCACCGGTCGTTCTTTTCTTTCACGGTGGAAGTTGGCGTTGGGGGCAAAAGGACTATCATCGCGAAATAGGCAAGCAGTTTGCCAAGAAAGGCATAGTTTTTTGCACTGCCAATTACCGCTTGTACCCAGAGGTACGGTTTCCGTCCTTTGCCCAAGACGTTGCCCTTGCCGCCTTTTGGGTCAGGAAGAATATCCGAAGCCATGGCGGGGATGGCAAAAATCTGTTCCTCATGGGCCACTCTGCGGGTGCTCACAGTGCCTGTCTGGTCGGACTGGATCCGATTTATTTACGAGCTCACGGGGGTGGTCCGAAATGGTTGAGGGGAGTGATTTCAATGTCCGCCCCCTACGAATTCGACCCCAGCAAGGAGTTTCTTTACCGGGATCTTTTTCCATCCAGCCTTGACCGAAATTCCACCATGCCCATGTTTCAGGCCGGACGGAACGAAGCCCCTCCTTTTTTACTCATGCACGGAAGGTTCGATCCTCTCATCAAATACGAATTGTGTGAGAAGTTTTCTGAATCGTTGAAGCAGGCTGGAGGAGTCGTCGAAAGAAAAATCTATGCTTCGCATGGTCATTTTTCTTTAGTTCGAAGAACCAGTTCTTGGCATGTTTGGCCAAAACCTTTGCTTGGCGACGTACTTGGATTCATCGAACGCTTTGGTATTCCCAAACGACCCGAATCCTCCGAATGACGGCAGTTCAAAAAGCCCCAGCGAGCATATCCGGACCTAACCTGTATGCTCCGTTGAGCAAGGATTTCAAGGTTTGATCTCCGTGATTGCCTGTAAGGCTCCTCTGATGATTTCGAGGTGTTCTTTTTCGGGGTCGACGAGCGTTCCCCTGAATGCGCGTTGGATCTGTTCGGGGTTTTCTTCGTTTGTTTGGGAAAATGCCTGCTCGATGATTGCCTGGTCCGATGCCGACATGGATGACCTGATACAGAGGACTTCGGTTGGTACTGTTCCTAGTTCCTGAAAAATTCGTACTTGGGACTTCAGCTTTTCGCTCAATTTTTCGAATTCATGGTATCCTGCGGCGGTGGCTTCCACTTCGCCATTGAGGACTTTTTCAATAATCGTTTCGAATTTGTCTCCATACAAGACTTGAGAGAAAAAATCGGTCAAGGCACGGTCTGACCCAATGAGGTCTCTGCTTTTCAAATCCCCGATTGGAATCAGGCAACCGGGATCACTTTTCCTTTTGGCAAAGGCGATTGCTTTGCCTTTTGCCTCCGATATGTCCGCGTAATTTTTGTCTTTTCTACATATCCAAATGCTCTTGTCGGGATTGTCCCCCGAAAGGCGTACGAGGAAAGCGGATGCAACTTTTTGATCTATAATGGGAACGGCATCCCGAGGGTTGAGGTAGGCGAGATCGATCTTCCCCGTGCGGAGTGATTCGTAAAGCTCGGACGGATCCGGAGCGATCCTTGTTTCGACCGCCCGTTGCAGTTTTGCCGAGAGAAGGTTCTCCAGTTCGCTTTTGCGAGGCAAGGTTTTGTCGAGTCGGTCGGTTGATTCGAAGGCCAGGACAACCTTTTGCAAGGAGAGCTCGTTGGAGGGTACCGGACCCTTTTTTTCCTCTTGCTCGGATTCGCATGAGAAAAAAAGAAAAAGGGAGCAAATAAACAAGGGAATGGTCGTTTTATGAATGATGTCTTGTTTTTTCGTCATGATGACTCTTCTGTTCAAAGTTAAATTCTCGGCTGACGCTTGGCATTGAAATATTGGGGCCGAGCCAGGCTGCTGAAACTGGATCGGGTTCAATCAAGACGCCTCTGCCTCTTCCAAAATCTCTCGGAGGATTTCCATAGTCGTACCGGTTGGGGATCCCTGCTTTCTGACCCATTCGAAGCACGCCTCACGGGCTTCGGAGTTTTTCTTTTCATCTTCGGCGATTTCACGAATGAGCGTTTTCGCGAATTCTTTTTTATCCGCCTTGAATGCGGCTCCGTGGGAGAATAGTTCGGCGCAGCTTTCCCTGAAGTTTTGATAAGCAGGCCCAACGACGAGGGGTAGGCCTATGGAGATTGGTTCCATTGGGTTTTGTCCACCATTGTTCGGAGGCAATGTTTTGCCGAGGAAGGCAATATCTCCCGCCCCGATCAATTCCGGTAATTCTCCGGTCGTATCGGCAAGGTAGACAATGGTGCCTTCCTTCGCTTGGGGTGACTCACTTCGCAGGTTGAAAGGCAGACCGGATGCGGACAAGTGTTTTCTTATCTCTTCGCGTCTTTCGGCATGGCGAGGGATGAGCAACAGGCGGGCATCCAAGTTGTTTTTTCTTAGTTCACCGATTGATTCCAAAAGAGTTTCCTCTTCGCCCGGCCAAGTTGAAATCCCTACGAGTACGAAAGATTTTCCGGAGAATCCGAACTCGGATTTGAGTTTTTGTTTGGTTTTCTTCGACGGGGGGGATTTGGATGCGGAATCGACTTTGAGGTTTCCGGTAACCTTTACTTGCCCGGAATCAAGCCCCAAACTGAGCCATCGATCGTGTTGTTTCTCCGATGATGCCAGAATACGCATTTTCGGCGGCAGTAAAACACCGTGCAGGAAGCGGAAGAACTGGAGGCGCCTGAAGGAACGATCGGAAAGGCGGGCGTTTACGATGACAAAAGGAACCTTGTGTTTTTCAGCCTGATGCATGTGCTCCGGCCATAGTTCGCTGTCCACGGTTATGGTCAGATCCGGTTGGATGCGCGACCAGGCAAGCCTTGCAAAAGGAAGCCAATCAAGAGGGAAGGGGCCTTGAGCAAGAAGCTTGGAACCGTACTTTTCTTCTGCAATGGCCAAGCCGGTACTCGTGGTTCCGCTGAGTACGACCTCGATATCCGGATCAGCCAAAAGGGCTTCCAAAAGTTTTCCAATGGATGATAACTCTCCCACGCTAACGGCCTGAATCCAAATTCTTCGGCAACCTGTTTTCTTGCGTGGTAGTTTGGGCCAAAGTCCTAACCTGAACCTCATTTTTCGGGCGTATCCGCCTCTTTTGATCATCCGCCGCAAATAGTAGGGCGAACAGAGCAGACTCAATAAAGGATAGAGTAAGCGGTATAACCAAATCACGACGAAACAATGACTGGGTTGAGCTTTACCGTTGCAAAATCAGCTCTGCTTTGGGAATGATTCACATTTTCACTTATGGATAATCCTGACCGAATCGCGAAACTTTTCTCGGATTGCAAAGATAATGGGCGAGCTGCCTTTGTCGGATACGTGTGCGCATGCGACCCAGATTTCAACACGTCCCTGGAGATTAGTCGATCCTTGATCGACAACGGAGTGGACTTGCTCGAGCTTGGGGTTCCTTTTTCGGATCCGCTTGCCGATGGCTTGACCAATCAATTGGCCGCCCAACGGGCCTTGGAATCGGGCTCGAACCAAAGCGACGTCTTCCGGTTGGTCGAGGAAATCAGGAAGCATTCCGACGTGCCCATTGTTTTTTACACCTATTACAACCTGATTTTTTCCCAAGGCATCGAAGAGTACGTGACTCGCTCCCGGGAGGTCGGTGTCGACGGTTTGCTCACTTTGGATCTTCCGCCCGAGGAAGCGACCGAGTTGATTGAAGCTTCGAGAAGTCAGGGGATGAAGAACGTCTTCATCATCGCGCCCACCACGCCCGAAGACAGGATTCCTTACATTGTCGAGCAAGCGTCGGGCTTTTTATATTATGTTTCTCGCGAAGGCGTAACCGGGGAGAGAAAAGATTTGGCGGGAGACTTGAGCGAGAGGGTGGAGACGATCCGAAAGTATACCGCATTACCAATTGTCGTGGGTTTTGGCATTTCCACACCCTCGCAAGTCCGTTCCGTGGGTCAAGTGGCAGACGGGGTGGTTGTCGGTAGTGCTTTGGTCAACTGTATCTCGGGAAACCTGCCCGATCCGGCTTCCATTCCGGGGGTAATTGGAGAACGGGCGGCCGAACTGGTTTGCGGTTTGACTGCGGGTTAATCGTTTTGTGACCATGGGGTGTTCGTGATGGGAGAGTGTCTTTACTTTCTCGCAGGGGTTACTTCATCCGGGAAATCCGCCTTGGCCATGAGTTGGGCGGCGAGTCAGAATGCGGAAATTCTATCTTGCGATTCGATCGCTCTTTATCGGGGAATGGACTTGGGGGCGGCCAAGCCCTCGGCTGAAGACAGAAAGAGGATTCCGCACCATGGCCTTGACTTGGCCGAGGTGACCGAGGGTTTCGACGTTTCCAGATACGAGCGTTATGCTCAACGAGTGGTGTCCGAAGTGGCCTCCAAGGGGAAAAATTTGCTTGTGGTCGGCGGAAGCGGTTTTTATCTGCAGTCATTTTTCGAGCCTATTGTGGACGAGGTTGTGGTGACGGATGAAATTCGGGAGCAGGTTGAGAACCTCTACGAAAGCGAGGGTATTGAGGGATTGCTCGACCATCTCGGGAAATTAAACGAAGGCGAAACTCTTGGATTGGACGAATTGAATCCGCGTCGACTTCTCCGGGCCCTCGAACGATGTCTTGGCTCGGGCTTGAAACTATCCCAATTACGGGAACGGTTCGAGTCGATGCCCGTCCCTTATGCCTCCTTCGCCAAACAATGTCTTTGGTTGGACCGCGAGAACGAGGATTTGGAAGCAAGAATTGAATCCCGTACCGTAAAAATGATCGAAATGGGTCTCGTCGAGGAGACTGAAACCCTTCTTGAGCGGGGTTTTTTAGCGAATCCTGCGGCTTGCTCCTCGGTTGGTTATCGTGAAGTTTGTTCCTATCTGCGTAATGAAATTACACGGG
>TARA_B100001057_G_scaffold352334_1_pt1 | contig 11311 bp, 12 predicted proteins | sample TARA_B100001057 | Tara Oceans TARA_B100001057 (sample SAMEA2621839) | marine metagenome | biome: marine biome (ENVO:00000447); feature: surface water layer (ENVO:00002042); material: "saline water (ENVO:00002010), including plankton (ENVO:xxxxxxxx)" | depth 5 m | reverse complement strand
GGGGATGTGGCAAATACCATTTTTCCTTAGTACGAGATCATCCGAGTGGAGTGACCTCAGGCTCAAACCGACTTATTTCGAATCAACCCAACGGGAAAGAGCTTCAACCTTCCATGATTGAATATTTCCCGCAACTTCGGTTTCGACTACGTTACCGATTTTTTCACCCAAAAGTTTTTGGCCAAGAGGGGTCAGATAAGAAAGGATATTGTTGTCGGGATCACTGTCCCAAGCACCCAAAATAACATATTCTTGACTCTCTCCATTTGCCTGGTCGGTTAAGTTGACTACCGAGCCAATCCCAATGGAATCTTCCGGAGCATCGGTAAAATCAGTTGGTTTGGCCCGCATGATCTCGCTTTGCAGTTCAGCCTGCCGGGCCAACAACAATTTTTGTTCATCCTTGGCCATATGGTATTCTGCATTTTCCCTGAGATCGCCATGCTCTCTGGCCGTTTCAATGGCCAATGAATTGGCGGGGATTTTTTCCTTGGCCAACTCGTCTAGATCCGCAAGTTTCTTGTCGTAACTGGACTGAGAAACCACAAGTGAATCATCATTTATCGTGGAGGAAGAGGAACCCGAAGAATCTTCACCGTCCAACATCGATTGAATTCCAGGATACCTTTTGATGAAACGGGCAAGAAGCGAGCGTTTGCTCAAATCCTCGAATCCCGGATTGAGTAAAAGGGCTTGGGCCAGATCCTTGGCGTTTTCCTCGGATCCTTTATCTAAAATTTGGGGCAAAAGCTCTCGGTCATCAGAAAGAATTTCAGCTAATGGAATTCTTCGGGTTGTAGCGGACTGGAGAGATTCGTAGTCAATTGCCGAGAATACTGCAGTAAGCAAGCGAGGTCCAATTAGGCTCGATAGCAAATCTTTGAATTTGGCCATTTCTCGAAATTTCAGAATCCAAAGAAGAACAGGAGATTTCAGACTCTGCTCGTCCAACCAAGTTTTCAGAGATTTCTTAAGTAAAGCCGATTCTTCCTGATCAATGAGGAAATGGGCACACTCTCCGGAAAACTTGAGGGCGGTATTTTGAAGCAGGGAGACAATGATCTTCTTCCACTCATCGGGGTAAACCCGAGCGACCAAATCCAAGAAACGAGTGTGAAACTTGGTCGGCATAAGATCGGCCAAGCCCGGCAAATCATCTTCGCATTCCTTCAAAATGGAAGCAGAAGTGGGTTCGAGTTTCTCAACGTCTTCTTCAACGTCCCGGGCCAAATTGTTCCTTACCCATATGCCATAGAGTCTGTCTGCTTGACTCAAATTACGGGCTTCCATAATTGCAGTAGTAAGTTCCGAAAGAACTTGAGGAAGATCCGCTTGCAGATCCTCTTTCTCGGTTGCGAGATCGAAAAGCTTTTCCGCCAAGGCGATCTTGACCTTCGATCTTTTCTCGTCGAAGAAATCCTGCAAAACTTCCTGTTCAGGTTTGACTGGCTCGTCGCGAAGAACATAAGGTTCGGTCTTTTTGTTCGGGACTGCAACGCGAGGATCTTTGACCAATAGTTTTTTGGTCGCCGTCCACCATTTCTTTGCCTTCGGGGATCCAAACAAATAACCCAAGATTCTTTCGATCTCACGAGTGGACGAACAGCCGTCTTCGCATCTTGACAAAATATCTATAATCAAGTCGACCGGTTCCTTTTTCGCCATCTTCTCGATCTCTTCGCGATTAGCCCGATGGCGGCTCAAAATATGTTCATCGTCAAGTACTTCGAGTTTCCCCAAACAGAATACAGGATCCATTGGGTGGCTCTTGACCTCGTCTTCCTCGAAATCAACAAGTAGCATTCCTTTTTCGGATTCAAAGCCAGCAATTTTCCCAAACCCCCAACTTCTGTGTATACAGCAAGCTCCCACTTTCATCGCTTCAAGGGCTGCACGTGATGATTCAAGGGCCGGATCTTGGTCGATCAGTCGATCGATGATTTCAACATTCATTCAGAGGGGGCTCGCAAGGTACAAGGTTAGAACTATTCTTGATTACAAGAGTACAAATCGTAACGAACGGAAGAATAAAAGCGAGAGAAAAGGAAAGGGAAATTGCTTGTTTTTTACCTTCTCTCCAGATTGGGTTGAGGAACACTGAAAAGAAAAACGGCAGGAATCAGTAGAAAAACAGCGCCCAGAAGATAGGCCAAGGAGGAACCGAACATAAAATAAATCCAACCGGCAAGCAAGGGACCGCATGCCCGAGCCAGTGATCCAGACGAACGAAACACCCCCAAATGGAAACCTTGGTCAGTTTCTTTCGAATGGAGCGAAGTCAGTGCCGTCAAGGTGGGACTTATGAAAGCAACGCCAGTGGACATAAGAAAGAGGGAAAAATAAAACCAAGACTCCCCATGAACGAATGAAATCATGACAAAAGCGATAACTCCAATTAATATCCCTATCAGACCCAGTTTTTTCTCTCCAAGTCGTCCGACAAATCGACGGACGAAAAAACCTTGGGCTAAAATCAACGTAAGTCCGATCAGTAGAAACATCTTGGCTATATCGGAGGGCGTGTAATCGAAGCGTTCTACGGCAAGAAAGGTGAGGGTAAATTCCATTCCACTAAATGATATCATGTAAAAAAGATAAGAAAGGCATGTTTTTCTAACAGGAGTGTTGGCAACCCTCCCGATCTGAAAAATCGCCGGTCTGGGAGCGTCTACAACTGCTCTTTTCTCAATGGGCAAGGTTTCCTTGAAACGGCTCGCCAACCAAACCCAGTTTAGAATGCCCAGTGCCAAACTGATCACTGCGGCCATGGAAAATTGATTCAGGGCGAAAACACCATGCGTACCTTCACCCAATGGGGTCATGGTCGATGCCCATCCGCCCAGCGCTGGTCCGAGTATAAAACCCAAACCAAAGGCAACTCCGACTAAAGCCATCCCTTTGGAACGGGATTCTCGGGAAGTGACGTCGGCTATCGACGCAGTGGCTACGGAAAGATTCCCACTCGCGATTCCACCGAGTACACGGGAAAGGACCAGAACCCAAAAGTTCCCCGCAAAAACCCACAATCCATAGCCGAGGCAAGTTCCGCCAACGGTAATCAAAAGAATGGGGCGACGACCGAACTTATCTGAAAGCCTCCCCCAAACCGGTGCAAAGAAAAACTGAAGGATGGCATAGAGAGATCCCAACACACCTCCGAAAACTACGGTTTCAAACCGAAGGAAATTATTCCCGGAATCCTCTGAATCGAAGGCCATCTCGTCGATCATGGAGACGAAATCCGTCAACACACCTCCCCCTTTTTCGATCTCACGATCAAGATAATGGTCCAGCATGTCGGGGAAAAGCGGAAAGATGACCGAAAAGCCAACCATATCAAGAAAGATAATCAGAAAAACTACACCAAAGGTAGACCTTTTCCTCTTTGCAGAGGTTTCTTCTTCATTACTCATGATTTCTATTACCCTGATGTTTTGTTCTTCAGGCTTAGGCTGCGGAGGGCATCCAAGACATTGCGGGGGACCAAGTTGGTCTCTCGGTCACCATAAAGGTGAACCTGCTTGATCAATTGAGAACTCGTATAAAAATACTTTTCGTTGGGCATGAGAAAAATCGTTTCGAGCTCAGAATCAAGATGCCTGTTCATCTGAGCCATTTGAAACTCATACTCGAAATCCGAAACGGCACGCAAGCCTCTCACCAATACGCTCGCGCTTTTTTTGCGTGCGTAATCAACTAGAAGACCTCCAAAAGATTCGACCTTGGCATTAGCGTGCGATTCCAAATTCTCGCGGACAAGTGCAACGCGGGTTTCCAAATCAAAAGCAGTTTGCTTGGGAGAGTTTTCAGCGGAAACGGCGACAATCACTTCATCAAAAAGCCGGCATGCTCGTGACAAAACATCCAAGTGCCCATTTGTTACTGGGTCGAAAGTTCCTGGATACAAAGCGATACTCATTTGGGTATCAACTTAGCGATCATAACAGCGAAGTCCATCCTCAAGGACAAATTGCCTTGTGATTGCAAAAATCAACCAGCCTGTATAAGTAGTGCCCCTTCCGAATGAACCTTCCCAATTTAATTACCCTTTCCCGAATCCCCTTGATGCTCGCGGTGATCGGACTTCTCTACCCTTGGACTGACGAGACTTGGTCCTGGATCAGAACCTCCGCTCTGTTGCTCTTTCTTTTTGCTGCCCTCACCGACTGGTTGGACGGTTGGTTGGCTCGGAAGTTCGGACAAGTCTCAGAATTCGGTAAATTCATGGATGCACTGTCCGATAAAGTTCTCACCTTGGGCATGTTCGTCAGTCTTCTTGCTTTAGGAGAACTCAAAGAATGGGCTCTATTTCCAGTTTTACTTATTCTTTCAAGGGAGTTCCTAATCACCGGACTGCGTTTGGTTGCGGCAGGAAAAGGCAAAACCTTGGCTGCGGAGAAAGTTGGTAAGCTAAAGACGATCGTTCAGCTTACTTGTATTTCTCTGTATCTCGGAAAAATCGCGCTTGAAGCGGATTTCAAAAAGTTTTTTGTAGGCGAAGAAAAACTGCACTTTGAGCTAGTAGAAGTACTCGAGTATTCCGGCCACCTAACCCTCCTTGCCGCTACGTTCATTACGGTTTTCTCGGGAATCGTCTACCTTTCGAAATATTGGAAGTTTTTCTTGGACGAGGATTCCTAAGAATGGATAAGCTTATCGTTTGCCTTGCTACCCTCGGACCCGTTGGCCGAAGATTACCGGCACCAGGGACGTTTGGATCCGTAATCGGCCTGTTGGTTTTTGCGAGTCTGACATCGATATGGGTTGGAGAAGAAGAGAGCATCGCCCCAATAATCATTCATTGTAGTTTCGTCCTTTTGGCCTTGTTATCGATTCCCATTTGCACGATAGCAGAACACATTCTCTCAAAAGAAGATCCACCCGAGGTGATATTGGACGAATTCGTGGCACAACCTTTGGTGTTTATTGGGGTCCCATTGAACTTCCAGCAAGATTCAATTCTTCCGAGCGTCCTTGTTCTCGCCTGTGGTTTTACACTTTTTCGTTTCTTTGATATCGTTAAACCGATTGGAATTAGCCGTCTGCAAAAACTTCCCGGAGGGCTTGGAGTGGTAGCCGACGATGTTGCCGCAGCTTATGTCGCTGGTCTTGGCCTTTGGTGCTTTTCATACACTTTTTCTTTGTCTTTTCCATAATTTCGCACTCTTATCGGTTTGAAATGAGCGAATCGGGAGAAAAAAACGGGCAAAATCCGTCGCACTTTACATTGGAGGTTGCCAACAAGATGGGCATTCATGCCCGTCCTGCAGCCATGATCGTCCGAATAGCTTCCCGTTTCAATGGAGAAATTTGGATAACAAAGGAAGATGAACGAGTTAATGCAAAGAGCATCATGGGAATAATGATGCTTGCCGCAGCCAAAGGAACGATCCTCAAATTCGAGGCATCGAAATCCGAGATTGGGGAGCTAAAGAAGGATATGACGGCACTTTTCTCGTCCAAATTCCAAGACGAATAAACAACACCGACTGTTCTTCACTCATCCAAGGTCTCTTTTACTTGATCAAATCAGAAACTCTTTCCTCGTAGAAATCTTTCAAACTTTGATTGATTTCAGAGGGCCTCTTCATTTCCAGAATATGGTCCGTTAGTTTTCTTGCTTCCGCCAAAGTAAAACGTCGGGCAAAGAATTTCAATTCCGGCAACATCGGAGAAGCTGCACTCAAGGAGTTTACCCCGAGGGCAAGAAGCAAGGGGAGGAAATGAGGATCCCCCGCAATTTCTCCGCATACGGTTACTTCAACACCATACTCCTTTCCTATTTCAAAGACTCGCTTCAACGAGCGAATGACTGCTGGGTGATGAGGTTCGTAAAGGTAGGCAATCTCGTTATTGATTCGGTCTACGGCGAGAAGGTACTGAACCAAGTCATTCGTACCGACACTGAAAAAATCGACTTCGGAAGCAAGTATGTCGCAGATCGTTACAGCGGAAGGCGTTTCAATCATACAACCGACCTTGATCTTTTCGTCGAATTCGATTTCCTTTTCCCTTAACTGCCTCATTGCCGTCGAAAGAAATTCCTTAGCCCGGACGAGTTCTCCTACTCCGCTGACCATGGGGAACATGATTTTTACAGTACCATGAGTACTCGCGCGCAAGATCGCTCTTAGTTGATCAAGAAAAACATCGGGATTGCGAAGACAATATCGAATGGCCCGGAACCCCATGAATGGGTTCTCCTCTTTTTCCCGTCCAATCGAGTCCAGGATCTTGTCTCCTCCGAGATCCAGGGTTCGTATGGTGACGGGGAGCGGGTTGGCGGTTTCAACAATTTGACGGTATTCGTTAAATTGATCTTCTTCAGAAGGTATTTCGTTTTTACGAAGAAATATAGACTCCGTACGAAACAAGCCCACACCTTGGCAATCATGACCATTGGACTTGCGAACCTCCTCCCGAGAATCCGCATTGGCTAGAAAAACGACCTTTTCTCCGTCCTTGGTCAAAGCAGGTAGGGATGCTTCCTCCAAAAGCAAATCCTTCATCCTTTTTCTGCTTTGCCCGACCTTGCCATAGCGGAAAAGAGTGGTTTCCGAAGGATTGACTATGGCAATCCCTTCGAATCCATCGATTAAGAGAGTATCCCCTTCGGAAAGTTGATCCGTCATTTGCCTCAGTCCTACCACTGCAGGCACACCGCTTGATCTGGCCATGATCACAGCATGACTTGTTCGCCCACCCGCATCCGTAGCGATACCTAGGATCTTGTCTCCGTCCAAGGATGCAGTATCGGAGGGACTGAGGTCTTCGGAAACCAATATTCTGGGTTCATCCAAAAAGGCAGTCCCGGCAGCAGTCGCACCAACCAAGTTCCCAAGTAATCTTTTTGAAATGTCTTTCAAGTCGGCAGATCGTTCCCGTAAATACTCGTCTTCCAATTGGCTAAAGTAATCGATGTACCTTTGGGTAACACGGTGGAGACACTGCTCGACGTTGTCTCCGGATTTCCGGATTTCGGCAACAACGTCGTCAATGACCGCTTTGTCTTCGAGAACCATAAGGTGGGCATCAAAGATGCCAGCTTCTTTTTCTCCAAGATTCTTGGCGACCTCTCCTCTGATCCTCGTAATTTGATCCTTTGTTTGAGAAAGGGCATCTTCGAATCGGGAAATTTCCGAATCCTGATCCGCTTCCTGAACCTCGTATTTGGGTACTTCAACCTTCCCATGAAGAAAACGGAAGACCTGCCCACGAGCAACCCCGGGAGAAGCAGGTATCCCATAAAAAACTTTTTCCTTGGATGAAGAATTCACTGAAAGAGAGGGAGAGGAGGAGTTTCAATATTTAGTATTATGTCATTTTTTTCTTTTTTGTGAAACAAAAAGCAACTTTTCGAATCATGACCGAATTTGTTGATGAGCAACGAAAGCCCCATGACCCCAAGCATCTTTGACGAAACCAAAGACTTCATGGACGGGACAATTGTCGGGTACGAAGGCAAAGCAACAGGAACCGCTGCCCGATAGCATCGAACGAACCCCGAAATGACGGAAAAGAATATCAAACAAAGGTCGCACAAAAATATATTTCGATAGAACAACGCCTTCCAAGTCATTTGTCATCAATTCTTCTGGGTCTGCCTCGCCCTTCTCCCAGGCTTCAATCCTTTGATACGCAGATTCTCTGGAGGAATAGCCATCTTCTTTTTGATTCAACCCTGAATAAACCGCAGCAGTGGAAAACCCTATTGGTGGCTTGAACAAGATCAGCCTTTTGCCGTCCAATCGATCATTTGCTTCTTTGCTCAAGGGTCTCACCTCTTCTCCTCTACCACTTGCAACGCATGCCCCATCGACCAAAAAACCAGGACAATCGGACCCCAATTGGGTTGCGATCTCATTGAGTTCTTCTATGGGCAAAGGAGCAAGGTTCCAAAAGTTCAACGCTTTCAGAGTCGCTACCGCATCCGAACTACCACCACCAAGTCCAGCCATCGCGGGAATTCTCTTTTTAATGGTAATTCGGAACCCTGAATCATCCCCGGTTGCCTGCCTCCACAATTCGACGGCGCGCCAAGCTAGGTTTTCCTTACCATCGAGGCCATCCTCCCCTACGCAAATGCAGGAGGTCTCCCCTTTCGCTTCCGTTCGCTCCAGAGTGACGAGGTCGCAAAGATCGATCTTGGCCATCAGGGTAAGAAGCTCATGAAACCCATCCGAGCGTGGACCGAGTACGGACAAGCAAAGGTTTACCTTGGCCGGGGCAGTTAGAGAAACGCTTCTTATGGCCGTTTTCCGGTTCATGATCAACTTCACACGCTAGCCAAGGCGAGCCCTGGTGGCGATGAGAAAGATTAGGATTGGCTCGAGCCTGCAGGAAAGCATGATGAAGTAATGAATAAGGTTCCATCAGTCATTTTAGCCTTGGACGTAGAGGACAAAGACAGAGCTCGCTCCATTCTCAAGGCAACCGGAGACAAACTCGAATGGGTGAAGATCGGATTGCAAACCTATTTGCGGGATGGACCTGACTTCGTTCGGGAAGTTGCTGATTCGGGCAAGAACGTTTTCTTGGATCTAAAACTTTACGACATTCCGAACACCATGGAAAAGGCGTTGGAAAGCTTGGCGGATCTTCCCATAGGAATGCTCACTCTCCACGCATCAGCGGGTCCCGAAGCACTTCGCAGATGCGCTCAATTTGCTGAAGAATCGATGCCCAACGTACTCCTTCTGGCCGTAACCGTTTTGACCTCAATGGACCAAGAAACCCTTTCCTCCATTGGCGTCGATTCATCGGTTGACAAACAAGTCAACCGGCTTGCTTCACTAGCCTCCGGGTCAGGTATTGGCGGCATCGTCTGTTCTCCTCTCGAACTTTCCCAACTTCGACCATTGTTACCCGAGAGCGTCAAGTTGGTAACCCCTGGAATCAGACCTTCCGGCTCGCAAACAGGAGACCAAAGGAGAATCATGACTCCCGCCGAGGCACGAGAAACCGGAGCCGATTATCTTGTTATTGGTCGCCCAATTCTCGCGCACGAAAAACCAGCTGATGCCCTGGATGGAATACAGAATGAACTCAACCAATTGACCAACGGCTAATGCATGCAGCTATCCTATTGGCAGGGGGAAGCGGAAAAAGAATGGGTTCCGCCATCTCGGACAAACTTCTTCATCCGATCGGCTCCACCAATGCCTTCAGGTTATCCTGCGGGGCATTTCTTCAAGCTTCTTCAATCGATCTTTTCATTTTGGTCTTCCGTGATGAACCACAAAGGATAAAACTTCACAGGGAATTCGAACGAGCCTCGATAGAAAACGAACGACAAGCCCATTGCCTGCAGGTCCAAGGCGGAAAAGAACGACAAAATTCAGTCTTAAACGCACTTTCAGTCTGTGACAAGTCCTGCAAGTTCGTACAAGTGCATGACTGCGCACGCCCAATGATACGACCAGAAACAATCGACCAACTCTCAAGAGAGGTTTCGGAGTCCGGAGCAATCGCTGTTGCCCGTCCCCTCACCGACTCGATTAGAAAAACTTTCCAACCCTCTGAAAACCCTCACGTCCCCCAAAAAACCGAATGCTTGGATCGGTCTGACCTTTGGCTCATGGAAACGCCCCAAGCCACGCGCAAGGATTGGTTGGAAAACGGATTACAGATGGCCGAAAAACAGGGAATCACAATCACGGATGAACTTGCGGCAATCGAGTTAAACAAACGAAAAGTCGCCTTCCTCAACCCGGGATATCCAAATCCAAAAATAACAATTAAACGGGATCTTGCCTATATCAAATATCTTTTGGAAAATGAATGAACTACCTTTTCGAATAGGTCATGGTTATGATCTACACCGCTTGGAAACCGGGCGCAGATTAATCCTTGGAGGGATTGAGATTCCACATGAAAAAGGATTGCTCGGTCACTCGGATGCGGATTGCCTGGCTCATGCCCTTGCCGATGCAATATTGGGAGCTCTCGGACTACCCGACATCGGTCACTATTTCCCGGATGATCTGGCTGAAAACGAGGGAATGAACTCAATGAAAATCTTGGCAAAAGCGGTCGAAGAATGCCTACTAAGGGGTTACTCCATTGGAAACGTTGATCTTACGATTCTAGCCCAAAAACCAAAAATGGCTCCCTATATTGAATCAATTAAAAAATCATTGTCTCGAACTCTGAAAGTCCAACCAAGCCAAGTTGGTATCAAGGCCACTACGAACGAGGAGCTTGGTCCCATCGGACGAGAAGAAGGCATTGCGGCCTTCGCCGTCTGCCTGCTTTCGAAAAAATAAACCTGATTATCCGCAGATCTGATCCGCCTCGAAAAATCTATTTATTTCCACTAAGGCTGACTCGGGACTGTCCGAGGCGTGAGCAACGTTCTTCATACGATCAGTCCCCAAGTCTCCGCGAATAGTGCCGGAGGGCGCGGTAGTCGAATCGGTGGGACCGAGTAAATCCCGAACCCCCTTGATAACGTCCTCGCCCTCGAGAACAAGAGCAAGAACAGGACGAGAACTCATGAATCCGGCAATTTCCGGAAAGAACGGGAGGTCGGCGACGTGAGCGTAATGTTCGAGCAGTAATTGCTCGTCTAATTGGATCATCTTAGTGGCGATGATAGAATAACCTTTGTCTTCGAAGCGGGTGATAACCTGCCCGGCTACTTGTTTTTCCAAACAATCTGGTTTTAATAGGATGAGACTTCTTTGCATGGTTTATATCATGATGGGGATAAAACCCGTATTCTAGATATATCGGGTTGGAAAGAAAAAAAGTTAAAGGATCAGGAATCAGATTTTTTCTTATCCTCGTCAGATGAGGGAATGGAAACTTTGTCCTTCCCGGAATCTTGAACAAACTTGACTTCATCTTCGTTATCTTCGTCCAAAAGTACATCGATGGGTTTGGATTTACGGAGATTGCCCGAAAGAAGTTCTTCCGCCAACTTGTCTTCAAGGTACTTTTCAACCGCTCGGCGAAGAGGTCGGGCGCCAAGCTTTTTGTCGTAGCCTTTCTCGATCAAAAAATCCTTCACGTCATCGGATATACGAAGCTTTAGCTTTTTCTCAAGCAAACGCTCGGAAAGTTTGCCTAATTCAAGGTCAACGATGGAACGCATGCTTTCCTTGGCCAAAGGTCGGAATATAACCATTTCAGTCAAACGGTTGAGAAACTCCGGCTTGAAGGTCTTTTTGGCTTCGTCCATTATCTTGCTCTTTGTATTTTCAAAATCCTGTTCGTCGCCTCCCACGGAAAAACCCATGGAAGTCCCACGTTGCAAGATATGGGCTCCCACGTTCGAGGTCATGATCAGGATCGTGTTACGAAAGTCTAC
>TARA_B100001057_G_scaffold427243_1_pt1 | contig 11317 bp, 12 predicted proteins | sample TARA_B100001057 | Tara Oceans TARA_B100001057 (sample SAMEA2621839) | marine metagenome | biome: marine biome (ENVO:00000447); feature: surface water layer (ENVO:00002042); material: "saline water (ENVO:00002010), including plankton (ENVO:xxxxxxxx)" | depth 5 m | reverse complement strand
AAACGCGATTTTGAATCGCGCGCGTCTACCAATTCCGCCACGCCGGCTTGGGCTGGTTGGGGAGTCTTCCGGGCGCCTTACCGGTTGTCAAGCGGGCCGAGCTTGGAGAGGCGTTGCTGTCCTCTGGGCGTTCCAAGAATTTCTCCGAGGATGATGGCATCCCGGGCAGCGCTCGGGGTTGCTAGTTGCTCCCGGATGGGGCGGCGTCGCAGGGTGCGCGACGTGGGCCTAGGCTGGGTTTGCGCCTTCTGTAACCTTTCGAGGGCTTTAGTCTCAGCGGGGCTGAGGGTGGGCTTGGCAACAGGCTTAATTGCCGGCACCGGATCCGGATCGGGTGTGGAAGCTACCGTGGGACCGGCAGAGGGGAGAGGTGGAGGAGTCTGTTTGTCAGTCCCCGGGGTGTCTACCGGGACGATGAAGTCAAGAATGCTGAGCTGTTGTGGTGCGCTTCTAGGTGCCTGTTCCGCTGGGGGAACTGCCGGAGGGCCATTGATGCGCTGCTCGTTCAGAATTTCCTCACGAGTGGCTTCGTAGTCGTAGGGATCTGAGGGATCCTCCAATTCGGATTCGCCGTTCTCACCCTTGAGGTTTTTCCCAATAAACTTGAGAAAGGCAATCGCCATGAAGACCAGCAGGAAAATCGCCTGAGGGTTTTCAAGAAGCTGGTCCATAAAGTGAGGGCCCGATTTTGGAACGTGGTCCCTGAGTTGAGAGGAACTTTCTAAGAAGCCGGTCCGTCGCTACTCGAGGTGCCATCATCGGCGATAGACTCTCGCATCTGGGTGTCTGCTTCGACGTTCTGGTAGCGGACGTAGTCCATAATGCCAAGGTTTCCGGAGCGAAATGCTTCTGAAATCGCAAGAGGAACCTCCGCTTCTGCCGCGACCACGTTGGCGCGCATCTCCTGAGTTCGAGCCGCCATCTCCTGTTCTGAAGCCACGGCGGCAGCACGACGCATCTCGGCCTTGGCTTGGGCGACCTGCTTGTCTGCCTCGGCCTGTTCGGCCTGGAGGCGGGCACCGATATTGTCGGCAACGTCGACGTCGGCGATATCAATCGAGAGAATCTCGAAGGCGGTGGAGGCGTCTACCCCTTTTTCGAGAACCAGCTTGGAGATATTATCGGGGTTCTCGAGAACGGCTTTGTACGAGGCAGCGGAACCCACTGAGGTGACGATGCCTTCGCCGACTCGGGCCACGATGGTCTCTTCGGTCGCGCCACCCACAAAGCGGTCGAGGTTAGTACGCACTGTCACACGAGCCCGGACATTTACGCCGATGCCATCTTTGGCCACGGCGGAGATTTTGGTTACTCCAGCGCTTGGGTTCGGGCAGTCGATTACCATCGGGTTGATGGATCGGTTTACCGCCTGTTCGACGTTCTTTCCGGTGTCTTTCGTGGCGAGGTCAATGGCACAGGCTCGGTCGAAGGTGAGGTCGATCCCGGCCTTGTCGGCTGCGATGCAGGCATTGACCAAAGCAGTGACGTCGCCACCTGCGAGGAAGTGAGCCTCAAGCTGGTCGCTGGTGAACGGTAGACCCGCTTTAACCGCAGTAATCCTGCTATCGGTAATCATGCTGTAGGGCACCTTTCGGAAGAACATCCCGATCAGGCTGCTCCACGGGACGGTGGCGTTGGCGAGCCGAGCTCGGAACCAGGTGGCAAAGAACTTGAGGAGGACCATGGCCAGAATAAGGGCGACTAGGCCTCCGGCCAAAAGGACTCCAATCACGATCACGTTGCTGTCGGTATTTGCCAAGGGCAGTTGTTGAATCAGGTAGTGCATGAAACTAGTATTGCCTTAACCATAGTGGAGAGGAGCTCTGATGCAAGCCGGGTTGCGAGTTTTCAGTTTGCAGAGCGAGCCTGTCGCGATTGAATCAGGCCGTGTCGGAAAAGCGAACGGTTGGAGTCATTGCAGGTCGAGGGATTTTTCCGGCGACCTTCGTAGAGGCTGCTAAAAGGAAAGGGGTCAGAATTGTGATGGCCGCATTCAAGGGAGAGACGGAACCGGAGGTCGCCGAAGAAGTGGACACTGTTGAGTGGTTTCGGGTTGGCCAGCTCGCCAAGCCAATCAAATTTTTCCAGCAGGAAGAGGTCACCAAATGCGTGATGATTGGACAGATTACCCCGGGACGTTTGTTTGACCTTCGCCCCGATCTCCGGGTGATTAAGATTCTCGCCAGCCTCAGCGAGCGGAATGCGGAGACCATGTTCCGTGCTGTAGCTGAGGAGCTTGGCAGGGAGGGGATTAAAGTGCTGCCTTCCACGACTTACCTAGAGGAGTATCTCCCGGGGCCAGGTCCAGTGTTTGGTCCAAAGCTCGACGAGGATGGATTGGTTGATGCTGCATACGGGATGCGCATGGCCAAGGAAGTCAGCAGGCTCGATATCGGGCAGTCTGTGATTGTGAGGGACGGAACGGTGCTCGCAGTAGAGGCGTTCGAGGGAACAAACAAGTGTGTGCGGCGGGGAGGAGACCTAGGGAAGGGGAAGAATGTGAAGCTGGTTAAGGTATCCAAGCCTGGTCAGGATCTTCGGTTTGATGTGCCAGTGGTTGGGCCGGATACCATTCGAGCGTGCCGGGATGCTGGGGTCTCGACGGTCGTGATCGAAGCTCGCCAGACGCTGGTCCTAGGGATCAGGGAGGTTAAGGAGCTCTGTGAGACGCATCGCGTCTCGCTCCACGCACAGGAGGAGGTCGATCAGCCCGGATAACCATGGGCTTGCCCAAACTCGTGGGCTATTGCTGCCCGTCGTCGACGATCTCTTTGGCTTCCAGTTCGGCGAGGCGCTGCTGTTCTTCCTCCACCGAATGAATTCGCAAGGTCACTTTGATCCCCTGACGTTCGGCGGCGGCACTCAGGACGCTTCGGATGGCCCCAGCCGTGAATCCGCCGCGTCCGATGAGCATTGCTACATCGTTATGGTCTAGAATCAGGCGGAAAGAGAGGTGGTTCGAGTCTATTTCGGCAACCCGCAGCTGGGCTTGTTCAGGGTAATCAATGAATTGAAGGGCGATGTACTGAAGAAAACCGCGGATTTGGGTGGTTGCCTCATGCATAGGTTTCGCTGGGTTGCGCCCTAACTTGCGTGAGATACAGGCTGTGTCGAGTCAAACCTCTTCACCTGTGATCCTGAGCTGCGGATAATTGACAATTTGGGCCTTCTGGCAGGACGGAGCGCCTGGGAGCCCGGTTTGCCGAGGTGTCAATTGATGGGAATATCCCGCTTTTTCGCGGATTCCTTCTCCGGAACTACAAGAGCAAGGATTCCGTTCTCGAGCTGAGCGCTCATAGCTTCCGGATTCAGATCAGGGTGGAGGCGCGTCTGCAAATGATAGCCTTCCGGGGCTCTGCCACTGGAGGGATCCTTGTCGGGATGGAGTTCGCCAGAGGCACGACTTCCGGTGACGGTCAGAAGACCTTTTTCCAGCGAAACATTCAGGTTATCCCGGGAAACACCCGGGAGAGCGATTGTGAGTTGGAAGGCTCCCTGTTCTCTTTTTACAAGATAGGAAGGGCGGGGATAGGTCGGATGTTGCTCCCTGTTGCTTACAGTGAGCGTGTTGGTTGAATCGTAATGAGTGCTCATAGGGTGGATTATGTTTGTGGGTTGCTAGGGTCTTTCGGAAAGGGAGTTAGTTGACCTTAATTTCGATTGGGCCATTCGTTCCTACGGTGGGCTTGGGGATTGTAACTTCAAGAAGACCATTCTCGAGGGTTGCGGAGAGATGTTCTACCTCGAGTTCCTTGGCTACCTGAAAGCTACGTTCAATCTTAGATGGAAATCCGTCGGTCGGATTATCTCGTTCCCCCACAAGGCGTAGGGTGCCCTTCTGGAACGACAAGGAGACGTCCTCCTTACTAAATCCCGGAAGGTCGGTTTGAAGAACCCAGGCAGCGTCCGTTTCGACGATACTGACCCCGTGAGAGGTGTCATTGCGATACGGATCTCGGGGCGAGGTTTGTAAGGCGCGGTGTAGTTCGGAGAGAACGTTCAATGGGGTGTGGTAACGAGGGTAGAGATGCATAGGTTATATCTTGTTGTTTTGCGTTTCTCTTGCAGTTGGTAGTCCAACCTCGCCTTATATCCCACAAACATCTAACGATTAACAGGTTATAAAACCTTACAGGGTCTCCATGATTACGAGTGGAGAGGAGCAAAACGACCCGATCGAGACGAAATGTCCCGACGATATGGCGCAGTCAGGAATATTGACGGGTGCTTGGCCTAGCTCCGCGCCCTGCCCTTTTTGAACGCGAAGATCGCCGTCGCGACGAAGGCCACGACGACTACCGTGAAGAGAATAACGGCTCTCAAAATGTGCCCAAATTGAATTTCCGCCGGTTCACTTTCTGGAGGGAGCTCGCTTGGCTCTATGGAAAGAGTAAGGAACCCCTCTTCCAAGGCGAGAGAGGTTAATTGGCGCATCCAAGGACCAACTCCCTCTTCGTTAGCGAGGTAGACTTGAGCTGGGCGGTAGGGGGAAAAGACTCCTACGAATCCGTCCGGCACGGTCTTGCCCGGGACTTCGATCCGATCAACATTGAAGAAGATTTCACCACCGCTCAGCTCCGGTTGCGTGATCATGGTTCCATTCAGATAGCGATAATCGTCTGAATTTAATGGGGATCCCCGCATCCTGAAGGAGATTTCGATGTGAAGCTCTTCCTTCGTAATCTTTTTCACCGAAAACGTCCTGCGAAGTTCTCCGAAATCCTCGAAGGCTGCGAGAGCGAGGTTGATGTCTTCCGGGCTGAGTCGGAGGGTCGCGGCTCTTTTGTTGCCGGCCTCGGTGCGGAAGGTTTCCAGAGCAGCGTTCAACTGAATCATCGCAGAGGCATTGCTTTCGAGATCGGGGAGGGCGATTTCCTGCGGACTCGTTCCTGTGAATTTCGTGATCTCGCGGTGCTGCTTGAATAGACTCCAGACCCCGAACCCAATCAGGAATGCGAGCGAGGTCAGCGCTACGATCAGGATGATACAGCCTGCGCCGGGATTCTGAGCTTGGACCGGGTCGGGTTCTTTTTCCTCCTCATCGGCTGGAAGCGGGTCCTCAAGCGGGAGGTCTGGCTGGGAAGGAGTTTCGGGCACGGGTTTGGGCTTAAACTGATTGGGGCTGGTTGGGAACTTCTTCTTGAGGGAAAGGTGGAGTAAATGGCTATGGAGTTGGCGGGGAGAATGCTAGGGTCCAGCCGTGGCGCGTATCCTTGTTGGCCTCTCTGGAGGAGTTGATTCCTCCGTGGCAGCCGCCCTGCTTCTTGAGCAGGGTCATGAGGTGGTCGGCGCCTACATGAAAAATTGGATCAACGATGAGGGTATTCCGGGCGACTGTCCCTGGGAAGAAGACCTCGAGGACGCCTCATCAGTGGCTGAGGCACTTGGAATTGAATTTCGAGTGGTAGATCTCATTGATCAATATCGTGAGCGTATTGTGGATTATCTCCTTGAGGGGTATCAATCGGGGGTGACGCCGAACCCGGATGTTCTGTGTAACAGAGAAATGAAATTCGGCGTCTTTCTGGATTACGCTCTCTCACAGGAATTCGAGTCCGTGGCGACTGGGCACTATGCGCGCCGGAGGGAGCTGGATGACGGAACCGCGGTTATTCTTCGTGGGGCGGATCCTAACAAGGATCAGTCTTACTTCCTTGCGTTGATGACTCAGCATCAGATCAGTCATGCTCTGTTCCCTGTGGGGGAAATGCTTAAGCCGCAAGTGCGTGAGGTCGCTGAGAGGTTTGCCTTGCCCACCGCGAGGAAGAAGGACAGCCAGGGGATTTGTTTTATAGGCAATATCAAGATGTCGGAATTTCTCCGTCATCATGTACCAGATAGTCCGGGTCCTATCGTTGATCTCTCGGGGAAAGTTGTCGGGCGGCATCGCGGCCTTCACCTTTATACTCTCGGTCAACGCAGAGGGCACGGGGTAGCCTCTCCTCGGGAGGGAATGGCCTATGTCGTAGTGGCGAAGGAGCCCGCTCGGAATGAGTTGGTTGTGGGCTGGGATGAACGCACGACTCGAGGTCTTTACGCGCAAGAATGCACGGTGACGTCGCTTTCGTGCGCGGGGCGCGAATTCGTGCCGCAGACCGGTAGGCTTAGCTGCTCGGTGCAGCCGCGCTACCGCTCACAGGCCGAGTCCGCCCATGTCGAGCGGTGTGAAAATCGGATAAAAGTGCATTTTGACCGTCCTCAGCGCGCCCTCACACCGGGCCAGGTGTGCGCTTTTTATGAGGGTGGGCAGCTCCTTGGTGGGGGGATCTTTGAGAGTATTTCTCCGTCCGCCCCTGAGTAGGATTGTGATTGGCGCCTGATTTCAAGGGTGGCGAGGGACGTGGTAAAGATAAGCTAAATATTGCGCCCGCCTTAGTATCCGGAGCCGCTAACAAGTGGTGAAGAACAAAGGTATTTACCGCCTAGAAGAACATGTGCTTCGATTGTCACGCTTAGTTCAATTTCACCCTTACACGACTATGCAAGCACAACACATCTCAGCACAACAATCCGTCGGTGCCGCGAAGTCCGCGGCAGAAATTTCAAAAAGAACACAGAATCTCGCGCAGGTTTATTCCACCCTGCAATTTCTCGAGCGTTGTGTTTCTGCTTGTGAAGTACTGGCCGATGAGCTCGGTCCGGAAACCTATACTCATCCCCTGCATGAGCATATCAATGAGTGCATAGTGGCAAGCGAGAATCTCTCCGGTGCCATGGTGCGGGAGTCGCGCTTTTCAATTCAGTATGCAGAGGTCTGCATCGCGGCATGTGCGAATCTTGCGAACGAGTGCGTGCACGCGGAAGCTGTTACCGCATTGCGCTGCGCAGAGCTTTGTGGAGACGCGATTGACATGATTCGCGATGACTTTGCCATCGCAGCGTCCAACTAGAAGACTACGAATTTCACAGGCACAACCCCCAGAAAGGGCAGGGCTTCGGCCCTGCCTTTTTTAGTTCAGACGTTCCCGAGGTAGTGGATTCCAGATCCAGAGTTGTTGAGCTCAAGAGTCGTCCTTCTCTGGCGGGGTGCTGAGGCGTGAGCGCCAGTATTCAAGGCGTTCCTTGATCCGCTTCTCCAGTCCGTTTTCGGTGGGTTCGTAGTAGTGCCTTCCCTCTGGCAGGTAGGCTTGAGGAGTGAAGTTGCCCTCGTAGTCGTGGGAATAGAGATACTCCATCGCAGCACGGTCTGCGCCGGACTCTTCGGCAAGCTTCTTCCTGAAACTGGTCCGGAGGTGCTCCGGGACCGCGAGCGTTCGCCTCTCCTCGATATCCTGCATCGCCGCCCCAAGGGCCGCATAGGCGCTATTGGACTTTGGTGCAGTAGCGAGGTAGACAGTGGCATGAGCCAGAGGAATGCGCCCCTCCGGCATGCCGAGGAATTCAAATGCCTGCTGGGCGGCAAGGGCCACTCGGAGGGCGTTGGAGTCTGCGAGGCCGATATCCTCGGAAGCAGCGATCACCAACCGCCGGGCAATAAAACGAGGGTCCTCTCCAGCGTGGAGCATTTTGGCCATCCAGTAGAGAGCGGCATCAGGGTCTGAGCCCCGGATCGATTTGATGTAGGCGGAGATGGTGTCGTAGTGCTGATCCCCGTCGGAATCATATACCACGGCCTTGTGCTGGATGGATTCCTCCGCCACCGCGAGGTTCAGATGGACGGTGCCTCCTTCGTCCGGAGTGGTGAGAATCGCGAGTTCCAGGGCGGTCAGTGCCTTTCTTGCATCGCCGTCAGCCTTTTCGGCCAAATGCTCAAGGGCATCCTGGTCCGCGGTGATCTTGTGAGAACCAAAGCCTCGTTCGGTATCGGTAAGAGCTCGCTGGAGGAGGAGAAGCAGGTCTTCGGTTGAAAGAGGCTCCAACTGGAAAATCTGAGAGCGGGAGACCAGAGGGGAATTGACGTAAAAGTAAGGATTGTGAGTCGTGGCACCGATAAAGCGGACAGTGCCTTTTTCAAGGTGAGGGAGGAGGACGTCTTGCTGAGCTTTGTTGAAGCGGTGAATCTCATCAATGAACAGGAGAGTACTCTGATCTCGGAGTTTGGTGTAGGTGCGGGCCTGCTCGATCTTCGCTCGAATCTCAGCCACATTGGACTCCACTCCGTTTAACGCTTCGAAACGAGAGCCGGTCGAATTAGCCACGACCCATGCGAGGGTGGTTTTTCCGGTTCCGGGGGGTCCGTAGAAAATCAGGGATGTGAATCGGTCTGCTTCAATGGCGCGCCTGAGGAGTTTGCCTTCTCCGAGGATGTGTTGCTGTCCCGCAATATCGGCGAGCGAGAGGGGCCGCATACGGGCCGCCAGTGGTTCCTGGCCCCCAGGTGAGGTCACCTGCGGATCCTCGGGTGATTCCATGAAGAGTCCGTCCACTTTGGCTAGGTTAGGGAGGAGTTCCGCCAGTCACAATCATGGAGGGTGCCCGAGAGGTTGATTCTTAGTGAAATGAGTGCAAACCCGGGGTATGGCTCCCCATATCAATGAAAGATAGATCCGTAATATCAGCGATTATCTCGTCCGTCTTGGGTTTGCTCCTCCTTGCCCCATCTCTCTCCGCTGAGCTCAAGGTGGAACGGGATGTCCGCTATGGGCCTCATCCTCGCCACGTGATGGATGTCTACTGGAAGGCCGAGTATAAGGACGCTCCCATCGTGTTCACGATTCATGGAGGTGGGTTCAAGAACGGAAGCAAGGCCTACTGCAACAAGGACATGCAGGATCTTTATATGAGCAAGGGGTGTATTGTCGTTTCGCCAAACTATCGTCTGATGAAGCAGGGTTCATCGATAAACCCGAGCGATTGCGTCCTCGATGTGGCGATGGCAGTGGCTCACATGCAGGCCAATGCGAAAAAGTTTGGCGGCGATTCTCAAAAAATCATTTCGACCGGGGCTTCTGCTGGAGGGCATATCAGTGCCCAGATCGCCTACCGTAAAAAATGGGACTGGCCAACGGAAGCCAAGCACAAGCCGGAGAATCTCAATATCGTGGGGTGGTTTGGGAATAGTCCCGGATTGTCTCCGGCGCTCATCAAGCAGGTGGGACCAGGAGATCCTCCCGGGTTCGTGATGTATGGAGGAAGGGAGCACCCCAAGACCCCAGCGTCACAAGGCCATCAGATTCAGGCAGCCCTGAAGAAGCACAAGGTGTGGAGCAAGATGGTATATATTGCGCATATGGGACACGTGCCCGCCAAGAGGGTGCTTTTCAGTCCCAAGACCCGTGACAAGGAAACTCATCAGTCGTTCAGTCAGTTCCTTGACATGGTTTGCCACGAGAAGGGAAAGCCAGAGGGTGGTGACGTGATCAAGGTGAGGAAGAAGTAGCGGTAAGCCAAGGGCTCCTGTTGCCTGTTTGCAGACCGAAATAGGGGTCGGAGTGGTCTATTTGATTCTATCGGTTTTCGCCAGGTAGCCAGGGTCGATCTTTACCCCGAGACCGTGGCCATTGGGTGCGGTCATGGAACCATCCTTGACGGTGATCTTGTCGCCGGTCGATTCCCAGGGGAAATTGTCGCTCAATCCTTTGTATTCCTGATGGTGTCCGGGGTTGGGACAACATGCAGCATAGATTCCCATGTAGAGGAATCCAAGGCCGCCGCTGGAAATGTGAGGGGTGCAGTCAAGGCCCTTGGCTGCGGCCATCCGGGCAACACGTAATGAGCGGATCAGGCCACCGTAGTAGAAGAGGTCGGGTTGAAAAACGCGGACGCCGCTGTTCTCAACCATCCATTTAAAGCGCCACTGGCTACTTTCCTGCTCTCCCCAGGCGACAGGAATTTCCAGTGCGTCGGCGACCCGTCTCGTCTCGTCGAGGTAGTCGAAGGGTACGGGCTCCTCATAGAATGCGAACTTGTTTGCCTCCAGTATTCTGCCGACTTCGATGGCCTTTTTGACCGATAGATAGGAGCTGTTGGCATCGGCGTAGAGGGTGCATCTTTCGCCCAACGCTTCAGCGACCATGGGGATCAGTTTCTCGGTGCGACCAGGAACCTGGTCGACCACTTTCATCCGCCCTCCGATTTTGATCTTCAATGCTTTAGCCTCGATTCTAGCCACTGATTTGGTGATGCGGCGCAGGGATTCCCGGGGATCCTTGGAACGATGGTTGTTGGCAATATAGAGGTCGACCTTCTGGCGCCGCTGTCCGCCTAGGAGGTCTGCCGCCGAGCATTTGGCAACTTTGCCCAGGAGGTCGAGGATTGCGAATTCGGCTGCCGCAAGAGGAACCCAGAACAGTTGCCCCTGCATCTTGTAATTGCTGCCGCTGAGAAAGACGCCATCGACCAGTTGATCGAGAGCCCGTGCATCCTTGCCACGCATGTAGGGGGCGATCACTCTGGTAAAGATACGCTGGCTCAGTTCCATCTTGCCGGGATGTCCAACCGACCAGCCTTCCGCGCCGTCCTTGGAGCGGGCACGGATGAACCAGTTGCCATCCCGTTCATGGAGATCAAGGGAATCGATAATGACCGGACCTGGAAGGTGATCCTGCTGGATGAATGGATCGAAGGTGCCGATTGGATCCGCAGGTTTGCTGTGACCTTGAGGGATTGCACCCACCAAAACAGCAGCTGCAGGCATACTGGTAGAGAAGAGAAAATTCCGCCGGTTTACCGATGCCGCCATGGGCGCATGATAGGGCGAGGATTGTTGAATGGAAACTTGTTGATGTGGTAAATTTTCTCGAGAAAAAGCTTCGGGTTAGGGGCTCGCAATCCGAAATGGGTCGCTTATGATTAAAGGTGTTGAAAGCGCAGATCCCAGTTCCTTCTCTGCTGACGCTCGTTGTGCTGTCGACGCTAGCCGATTCACGGCCTAATATTCTGTTCTGTATTTCAGATGATCAGTCTTACGCCCACACGGGAGCCAATGGCGACCCGGTGGTCAAGACACCAGCGTTCGATAGGGTAGCCCGGGAGGGCCTCCGTTTCACTCATGCCTTCTGCGATGCTCCAACCTGTGGGCCTTCCCGCAGTGCGATTCTGACCGGTCAACCGATCTGGCGCCTTGAAGAGGCGGGGAACATTCACAGCACCTTGCCGAAGAAGTTCATCACCTATACTGAGGTATTGGCCGAGGCGGGTTACTCGGTGGGTTATACCGGCAAGGGATGGAGTCCCGGACGCCTGCAGGCCGGAGGCCGCGATTCGAACCCGGCGGGGAAAGAGTTTGGGGAGCGGCGGTTAAAGCCTCCCTTCAAGGCGATGCGAAACACGGACTATGCCGCGAATTTTGATGACTTCCTCGCCCAGGTGGAAAAGGAACAGCCGTTCTGTTTCTGGCTTGGGACCAGCGAGCCTCATCGCGGATTCGAGGCGGGGG
>TARA_B100001057_G_scaffold89195_2_pt1 | contig 11325 bp, 11 predicted proteins | sample TARA_B100001057 | Tara Oceans TARA_B100001057 (sample SAMEA2621839) | marine metagenome | biome: marine biome (ENVO:00000447); feature: surface water layer (ENVO:00002042); material: "saline water (ENVO:00002010), including plankton (ENVO:xxxxxxxx)" | depth 5 m | reverse complement strand
TAGAAGAGCCAAATCCTTTGTCATTTTACCTGATTCAACCGTTTCAATACATACTTTCTCTAATAAATTACAGAAAATTAAGAGTTCATCATTACTATCTAATTCAGCCCTGTGTATTAAACCCTTTGTCCATGCAAAAATAGATGCAATTGGGTTTGTTGATGTTTCTTTACCTTTTTGATGTAACCTGAAATGTCTTGTAACTGTCCCATGAGCTGCCTCAGCTTCCATAGTTTTCCCGTCAGGTGTTAGTAGGGTAGATGTCATTAACCCTAAAGATCCAAATCCTTGAGCAACTGTATCAGACTGAACATCGCCATCGTAATTTTTACATGCCCAAACAAAACCACCTTCCCATTTCATAGCAGCAGCAACCATATCATCAATTAAACGATGTTCATATGTAATTCCAAGTTCTTGAAACTTATTTTTGAACTCATTTTCAAATACCTCGTGAAAGATATCTTTAAATCTTCCATCATAAGCCTTTAATATTGTATTTTTTGTTGAAAGATATAAAGGCCATCGTTTTGAAACAGCTCTGTTCATGCACGACCTGGCAAAACCATAAATAGAAGATTCAATATTATACATGCCCATTGCAATCCCATCCTCTTGAAAATTATAAATTTCCCATGTCTTTTTATCATCTCCATTTTCAGGTATAAAAGTCATGGTTAATTTACCTTTTCCATGAGTTAAAAAATCAGTTGCCTTATACTGATCTCCGAATGCATGTCTACCGATACAGATTGGCTTAACCCAACCTTGAACATACCTCGGAATGTTTTTCATTATGATTGGTTCTCGAAAAACAGTACCGCCGATGATATTTCTAATTGTTCCATTTGGAGATTTCCACATCTTTTTTAAAGTATATTCTTTAACTCTCAGTTCATCAGGTGTTATTGTAGCACATTTGATACCTACGTTAAACTTTTTAATTGCATTAGCAGCATCAACAGTTACTTGATCATCGGTGAAATCTCTATTTTTGATACTTAAATCAAAATATTTTAAGTTGAGGTCAATATAGGGAAGGATAAGTTTTTTTTTAATATAATCCCAAATTATCCTGGTCATTTCGTCTCCATCGAGTTCCACGACTGGGTTTAGAACTTTAATTCTAGACATGTAAATTAGTTTTTATATTCTTTAATCCTGGCTTTTTTACCTCGAAGCTCCCTAAAATAGTTAATTCTGGACCTTCTGACCTTACCTTTTTTGTTAATTTCAATTTTTTGAATTGTTGGAAGATTCAGAGGAAATATTCTTTCAATACCTACAGTGCCAGACATTTTTCTAACAGTAAATGTTTTTGTTTTTCCAGTTCCTTTTATTTGAATTACTACTCCTTTAAAAAATTGTGTTCTAGATTTTTCACCTTCCTTTATTTCATAAAAAACTGTAATAGTATCTCCGGCTTTAAAAGAGGGATGCTCTTTTTTTTCTATTAATTTATCTTGAACGTATTTTAGTAAAGGTTTCATTTTTTATTATTAATACTTAACAATATTACAATTATCTATTAAGCTGGCGAATTTACATATTTTATACCTAAAAAAAAACTATTATGTCGAATTATGGTCTTAAAAGGTTAGACCGTTTATCAGACATCATTTCTCTCCATTCACTAATTTTTTTTTTATTTCCAGAAATTAGCACTTTAGGAACATTTAAATTTTTATAAGATGATGGTCTAGTGTAGACTGGCGGAGCTATTATATCATCTTGAAAAGAATCTTCAAGTGCAGATGTTTCGTTGTTTAGCACACCTGGAATTAATCTTATAATTGAGTCACATAACACAGCAGCAGGTAATTCCCCACCCGAAACAACATAATTACCAATCGAAAGCTCCATGGTGACTAAATTATCTCTAACTCTTTGATCAACTCCTTTGTAGTGTCCACATAAAATAATTAGATTTCCTGAAATTGATAATTTATTTGAAATTTTTTGATTCAATTTCTTTGCATCTGGTGTCATAAAAATTACTTCAGAGTAATTGTTTTTCTTTTTCAGGAAATTAATACAATTGTCAATCGGTTCAATCATTAAAACCATTCCAGATCCACCACCATATTGGTAGTCGTCAATTTGTTTTTTCTTTGATGATGAGTATAATTTTAGATCATGAATATTAACTTGGACAATTTTTTTCTCAATTGCTCTTTTTATTATTGAACCAGAAAATGGACTTTGTAAAAGTTCAGGTGTAGCACTTATAATATCAATTATCTTCACAATTAATTAAAAATTAATCTTTCCTTTTCACCATTTAAATCAATAAATGTCATTTGAAAAATATTTTCATTTTCAAAATTTTTAAGTTCATCAGTGGATGTAATTTTACTATCATTTATTTCTGATAGGACATATCCAGATCTGATTCCCATTCTAAAAAGAGTTGAATTTCTATTAATTACTACCACAACTCCATTGTTTATATCTAAATTATCTAATTCATTTGGGCTTGCATCTTTTAGTTGCATTCCATAAAATTGAACATAGGTACTTCTTTTTAGTTTAACTTGAATTTCAATAGTTTTATTTTCCCTTGAGATAACTACATTTAATTTATCACCAGGTCTCTTAGAGTTTAAATAACCTGATAAATCTGAGAATTTATTGATTCTAACATTATCAATTTGTTGAATGATATCACCTTTTTTTATTCCTGCAATGTGTGCACCCATGTTTGGGTCAGTATCGTTTACATAAAAACCTTCTGTGGTATTAATACCCAATTCTTTCGATCTTTCAGAGTCAAGACTTTGACCTGTTACTCCTAACAATCCTCTTTGAACATCTCCAAATTCTAAAATATCCTCAAAAATTTTTCTAGCTATATTGCTTGGAACAGCAAATGAGTACCCAATGAATCCAGTATTTGTACTTTGGATTGCAGTATTAATACCGATTAAATCACCATCTATATTAACTAATGCTCCGCCACTGTTTCCGCTGTTCACTGCAGCATCAGTTTGAATAAATGATTGATTTTTGGAGTCGTAATCATTCAAATCTCTGGATTTAGCACTAATTATTCCAGCTGTTACCGTAGAAGTTAAATTAAATGGATTACCTACAGCTAAAACCCATTCACCTATTTTAGTTTCATCTGAGTCAGCAAATCGGATGTAAGGAAATTTTGCTTCCGAATCTATTTTTAAAACGGCAATATCTGAATTCTTGTCAGCACCAATTAATTCAGCTTTAAAAGACTTATTATTATTAGTTGTAATTTCAATTTCCGTTGCTTTTTCAATTACGTGATTATTGGTAATAATATATCCATCTGGTGAAACAATCACACCTGAACCTGTACCTATTGTTGTTCTCTCTCTATTATCACCATAAAAAAGATCCCATAAACTAGCATTACCAGATCTTGATGATGTATTTTTTACATGAACAACACTGTTTATTGTTTTTTCTGCGGCAATCGTAAAATCAGGGTTTCTAATAACATAATTATTTTTTTGAGTAGGTTGTGAACTTATAAAACCTGAACTTAAATTAGTATTAATTGAGTCAAACTGTTCAAATGAATTAATTTTCTCTCTTTTTAAAATTATTATCAATATGAAAAGAATACTTGATGCTAGTAATATATTATATAATATTTTTAATTTTTTCATGAACTGTTTTTTTGTAAAATTATATTTTTAAATTTTTCTTTTTTGTTATTTAACTTCATTTTAACATGATAAACTATATTTACAAAAGATTTTGTGAAAATAACTTTTGTAAAATATCATGGTTGTGGTAATGATTTTATTTTGATAAATAATATATCAAATACCCTTCCAAAATTTTCTGAAGAAATCATAAAATGCCTTTGTGATAGGAATTTGGGTATTGGTGCTGATGGATTAATACTAATTAATTATTCTGAAACCGAATCCTTTGAAATGGTTTACTTTAATAATGATGGTAAAATAAGTTCCATGTGTGGAAATGGAGCTAGGTGCGCAATGCATTTTTCTTTGCAGAATAAAATTGCAGGACATAAATCAAATTTCTTAGCATGTGATGGTGTTCATAATGGAGAGATTAATGAAAATTTAATAAAAATATCTTTGCAAAATGTAGAAGGTTATAAATTAATTGAAAATCAATTTTTTATTAATACTGGTTCGCCCCATTTAGTAAGAATTGTTGATGATATTTTTAAAATAGACATATTAAAATTATCCCGTGAAACCCAAAAATTAAAATATTTTAAAAATCATGGTGTTAATGTAAATTTTGTTTCAATAATTGATAATGATAAAATACAACTGAGAACTTATGAAAGAGGTGTTGAGGATGAGACACTTTCATGTGGCACTGGTGCAGTAGCTGCAGCTTTATCATTAAGTTTGTATAGCAAATCAGAGATTCAAAAGGTAAATGTTAAAACCTTGGGTGGCGATTTAACTGTAGAATTTAAACGTCAGAATGACAATTTTTATGATATTTACCTTATTGGAGAAGTTAAAAAAGTTTTTGAAGGAACCATAGATTATGAAAAAAATTAAATATCTGATAATAATTTTATTTAGTTGTTTTGCAATAATTTTTGTTTTGGGTTCATACAAAATATACTTTATGAAGAATACATCTTTTGTAAAAGATGTCGTCTACTTGAAAATTCCATCAAATATCTCTAAAATCCAGTTAATAGATTCTTTATCTAATTACTTATTAGATATAGAATCTTTTGAAAAAGCTGCATTGAAAAAGAAATATCTAGCAAATATAAAATCGGGTAGATACTTAATTAAAAAGGGATTTAACAACAATCAAATTATTAATTCGCTTAGATCAAATAATTTACCTGTTAAAGTAACATTTAATAATATTGAAACTTTAAATGAATTGGCAGGAAAGATTTCAAAAAAAATTGAGGCTGATAGTTTGAGTATTTTAAAGGTCTTTCAAAATAAAAGTTTTCTTCAAGATCTCAACCTGGATTTTGATTCTGTATTTAGCCTATTTATTCCTAATACCTATGAATTTTTTTGGAATACTAGTGCAATTGATTTTAGAGAAAGAATCGTTAAAGAATTTAATGTTTTCTGGACGGATGAAAGATTACAAAAGATTAGAGAAATTAATTTAAACCCAATTGAAGTCATGGTTTTAGCTTCAATAGTACAAAGAGAGACCCCAAAAGTTGATGAGAGGCCAACTATTGCAGGTGTTTATTTAAATAGATTAAAAAGAAATATGAAACTACAAGCAGATCCAACTGTTGTATATACAATTAAGTCAAAAAAAGGATTTGATAAAGTTATTAGAAGAGTTTTATACAAAGACTTAAGGATAAAATCAAAATATAATACATATTATTACAAAGGTCTTCCACCAGGACCAATTGTTACACCCGATATATCTTCAATAGAATCAGTAATAAATTATTCGAGAAATCCTTTTTTATTTTTTGTTGCTGATGTTTCCAACCCAGGATATCACTTATTTGCAGAAACTTTGTCTGAGCACAATAAAAATAAAAGACAGTATACAAAATGGTTAAAGGATCAAAAGATAAAGAGATAATATGCTGAAAATCAAATAATTAAAAAAATCCTTATGTTTGTGGCGTTAATGTAAATTAAAATTTTAATTTATTTAATATGTTTTATAACATAAAACATAGCTTAATTTCTTTTTTAACTGTTTTCATTCTGAGCAGTTCAGAACTCCCAACCCCTTTCTCAACATTAAATTATTCTGTAAAATTAGAAATTAACTATGAAATAAATTATAGACCAGTTCCTTTTACTATCAAAGATTTCGTTGGTTTTAAAAACTTTTTAGGTTTTTTTGAGTCAGGCTCCAATTATGCTAAAGTTAACCGTTTTGGATACATGGGTAAATACCAATTTGGAAAAGGAACCCTAAATATTTATGGTGTTAGAAATTTAATTAATTTTAAAAAGAATCCAATGCTACAAGAAAAGATTTTTTTAATGAATGTTAAAAGAAATAAATGGATTTTGCGAAGGGAAATTTTAAAATATTCAAATACTCGTATAGGAAATTTTTACATTACTGAATCGGGAATCATAGCTGCAGCCCATTTATCTGGCCCAGGAAATGTAAAAAAGTATTTGCGTAATATGTGTCATGAAAGTTTCAATAAAAAAGATGCTAATGGAACTTCAATTTCAGACTACATAAAAATTTTTAAAGGTTTTGATCTTAAAAATATAAAAATGGATAGAAAACCGAAATTAGAAAAACAAAATTATTAAATCGAAAATTTTTTTTCCAACTCATCTACGTATTTTCTGAATTGTTTATCTGTAAATGCAAGATTATCAACTGTCTTACATGCATGTAAAACTGTTGCATGGTCACGTCTACCAATTTTTGTTCCTATACTTGCTAGGGAAGCTTTAGTAAATTTTTTAGAAAAAAACATTGCTAATTGTCTGGCTTGAACTATATGTCTTTTTCTAGTTTTTGATTGTAAAGTTGAAACATCCATTTGAAAATAGTCTGATACTACTTTTTGAATGTGGTCAATGGAAATTTCTTTTTTGATATTTTTAACAAATTTTTCAACTATTTGTTCTGCAAGCTCCAACGTAATATTTTTCTTATTAAATGAAGATTGGGCAATTAATGATATAATTGCACCTTCTAACTCCCGAATATTAGTTTTTATATTTTTAGCAACATAGAAAATGATTTCATCATCAATTTCTACACCGTCACTTTGTAGTTTGTTTTTAATTATAGAAACTCTTGTTTCGTAATCAGGAACTTGTAGTTCTGCTGAAAGACCCCATTTAAATCTCGAGAGTAATCTTCGTTCAATTTCTTGCATATCAACTGGGGCTTTGTCAGATGTAAGAACCACTTGTTTGCCATTTTGGTGTAGGTGATTAAAAATGTGAAAGAAAACATCTTGTGTGCCAGATTTTCCAGAGAAAAACTGTACATCGTCTATGATAAGCACATCAATTAATTGATAGAAGTGTATAAAATCATTTCTGTTATTCTTTTTGACAGATTCAACATATTGTTGTGTAAATTTTTCTGCAGATATATACAAAACAGTTTTTTCAGGAAATTTTTTCTTTATATTAATTCCAATTGCGTTGGCTAAGTGAGTTTTACCGAGCCCTACACCGCCAAAAATTAAAAGAGGATTAAATGACGTACCTCCAGGACGATTAGAAACTGCAAATCCAGCTGATCTAGCAAGCCTATTAGAATCGCCTTCTAAAAAATTTTCAAAATTATAATTTGGGTTTAATTGGGAATCAATTTTTAAATTTTTGATTCCAGGAATGATGAAAGGATTTGTGAGTTCAATGCCAAAATGGTTTGAATTTGAAGATAAGTTTTGTCCTTGTATTTTTAATTTTTCGTTACTTGGAATTTTTTCTGTAAATGATTTACTAGAGCCGTATGAATTTTCCATTTTAATGACATAAACAAGTTTTGCCTCATCACCAAGTTCTTTTTGAAGGGCAGTTTTAATTATTTTTATGTAATGCTCCTCTAGCCACTCGTAAAAAAACTTACTTGGTACTTTTATGCTTAAAATATTAGCTTCGAGTTTTATTGGTTTAATAGGTTCAAACCATGTTTTGTAAGCTTGTTCCTGTATATTATCCTTTATAAATTCAAGACAATTATTCCATACAGATTCTAAGCTCATATTTAATATAATTTTTAAATTGTTGTCAATAAACACTTGAACCGGAGTAATGATTCAATTGTTAATTATTCAAACAAATATGTACATTTTTTTTTTAAAAAAAAATCATTTTAGTATTGAATTTTAAAAAAGTTTTTTTGATATTATACAAGACTTAAGAATAGATGAATTTAAATCAAAAAAAAAAATTTATAACAAAAATTAAGGTTAGATATTCTGAGACTGACTCAATGGCATTTACACACCACAGCAATTACCTAAAGTATTTTGAAATTGGTAGATTGGGATGGTTTAATAGCATTGGTTTTTCTTACAAAAAACTTGAGGATGAGGGATTAATTCTCCCTGTTATTAGGGCAAATATTGTTTTTAGAAAACCTGCATATTTTGAGGATGAATTAACTTTAGAAACCACATTAATTACTTTACCAACAATGTCAATTGAGTTTGGGTATAAAATTTTTAAAAAACAAGTTTTAATTAACGAAGGGTATACTAAACTAATCTTTTTAGACAAAAAAAATAATAAACCCGTAAGGTGTCCAAAAAAAATAATTGATAATATTATCTATTAAAAAATATTTGGACCAAATCATCTTTTAAATAAAAAGAACTAGAAGGTTTCAAATCTAGCTTAGGAGCTTTTATACCACCATTCAGTCTTTTATTAGAACTAATTAATCTAGCTTCATCCCAGCAGTTAGATTTAATAAAATTTTCAAGTGTATTTTTTCCACCTTCAATAATTATAGATTGAATATTTTTTTTAAATAAAATATCATTTATTTCATTTACGCTTAATTGTCGGTTAGTTGATATAATTTCAAAGTTTTTATCTTCTATTTTATTTTTCTTTGTTAAAATAAATTTTATTGGATTATTATTATCCCATTTTCTTGAGTCTAAGATAGGGTTATCAACTTTATATGTATTCAATCCTACCAATATTGAATGTTCTTGACTTCGCCACTTATGCACAAGTTGTCTACTATATTTATTAGAAATCCAAAAAGGTCTACCCTTTTTATTTTTTGAAAGACCTATATAGCCATCATGAGTTTTAGCCCACTTTAATATAATATAAGGTCTCTTTTTTTTATGAAATGTGAAAAATCTTTTATGTAAGTCTCTACAATCTTTTTCCAAAATTCCATATTCAACATTAACTTCTTTAGATTTTAAAAAATTAATACCTCCTCCATTAACAAGTTCATTAGGATCCTTACATCCAATAACTACATTTTTAATTTTTTTATTAAAAATTGCATTACAGCATGGGGGAGTTTTACCAAAATGTGAACAAGGTTCAAGGGTAACAAACAATGTTGATTTTTTTAAAATATCACTATCATGTATCTTATTTATTACATTTATTTCAGCGTGGTTTTTTCCGTATTCGCTTGTGAAACTTTCAGATATTATTTTACCATCATAAAAAAGCAAAGAACCAACATTGGGGTTGGGGTAAGTTTTTCCTAAAGCTTTTTCTCCTAAATTAATGCATCTTTGCATTAGTTTCTCATGGTTCATATGAGTATTTGGTTATTTTTATATCTAATCCTAATTTAATAAAATGAAAATTGAAATTAGAGAAATTAAAGACAAAGATAATGACAAAATAAAACAAGTACTGATCAGCGTCATGACTGAGTTTGGAGTTCCAGATCATGGTACTGCGCTACAAGATGAGGAACTAAATAGTATGTATCACGCATATAAAACTGAAAATTCTATTTATTATGTTGTTACGGCAGATAATATTGTTTGTGGTGGAGCTGGAATTGCAAAGCTAAAGGGTACAAGTAAAAATATTTGTGAACTTCAAAAAATGTATTTTCTAGCTAAAATTAGAGGCTTAGGTATAGGTTCAAAACTCATAAAGAAGTGTCTTTATTTTGCAAGGAAAAAAAAATATAATCTTTGTTATATAGAAACAATGTATAATATGAAAGAAGCACAGAGACTATACCAAAAAAACGGATTCATTTACATTGACCATCCGCTGGGAGATACTGGTCACAGTTCATGTCCTGTTTGGATGACACTAGAATTATGAACTTAAAGTTTTTCAAAAAATATTTTCATGATGAGCTAATAAATTTATACTCAACAGAGGAATTGAATTCTCTTTTTTTTGTTTTAATAAATTACTATTTAGAAATATCTAAAATTAAATACATTCAAAATCCTCAAAAGCAGATTAATAAATCAAAAATTAAAAAATTGTTTAGCAAAATAAAATTATTAAAAGAAAATATGCCAATTCAATATGTTATTGGTGAAGTGGTTCATAAAAAATTAAAATTTTATTTAAATAAAAATGTGTTAATTCCAAGGCCAGAAACTGAAGAATTATGTAACTGGGTAATATCATCTAAAAATAAAATTAATCGTATACTAGATATTGGAACAGGATCAGGTTTCATAGCAATAATCTTAAAAAAATTTATTAATGATTGTGAAGTTGAAGCATGGGATAACTCTAGAGAGGCTCTGAAAGTAGCCAAAAAAAATGCTAAAAATAATAATGTTAAGATTAATTTTAAACACAGAGATATTCTTGACAATGATATTCCATCTTCACGGTTTGATGTGATAGTTTCAAATCCACCTTATGTTGATTACAGTGAAAAAAATCAGATTAATTCTAGAGTTAAGGATTTTGAACCACATGATGCAATTTTTGTTAATCATGACGATAATATGATTTTTTATAAAAAAATTATAGAAAAATCCAAGAGACTATTAAACCAAAATGGCGTCTTATATTTTGAATCGCATTCATCTAGAATAAATATTTTAGAGAATATGCTAAAGATTAATAACTTTAAAAGAATAATAATTAAAGAAGATTTATTAGGGAAAAAAAGAATGGTTTCTGCTCAAAAATGAATATCAAAAATAAAATATTAGAACTTAGAAAGTTATTACATAGACATAATCATCTATATTACATTTTGGATAAACCAGAAATATCTGATTTTGAATTCGATCAAATGTTAAAAGATCTTGAAAAACTTGAAAATGCACATCCGGAATATAAAGATTCAAATTCACCCACGCGGAGAGTTGGAAGCTCACTAAACAACGATTTTATTAGTGTTAAGCATAATTACCCAATGTACTCATTAGAAAATTCTTATACTAAAGAGGATTTAGTCAAATGGAAAAATCGCCTAACTAAAACATTAAATACAGATAAAATTTCTTTTTCTTGTGAATTGAAGCTTGATGGCGTTTCAATTTCTTTGTGTTATCAGAATGGTAATCTTATTAGGGGTTTAACCAGGGGAGATGGACAACATGGTGATGATGTTACCAAAAATATAAGGACTATAAACACAATACCTTTAAAGACACTTAAAAAAATTGATTATGATTTTGATATTAGAGGAGAAGTTGTTATTGAAAAAACTGATTTTGAGCAGTTAAATAAACTGAGGATAAAAAATGGTGAGGAGCCATACATGAATCCAAGAAATACTGCATCTGGAAGTATTAAATTAGTTAGTAGTAAAGAGGTAAGAAAAAGACCATTAAAGTGTTATTTTTTTCAAATTCTGTCTAGTAAAAGTCCTTTTAAATCTCAGTCTGAGTCACTAAGTCTAGCAAAAGAATTAGGTTTTAACGTCTCAAGTACTCACCGGTATTGTAAAAATATT
>TARA_B100001057_G_scaffold156743_1_pt1 | contig 11325 bp, 7 predicted proteins | sample TARA_B100001057 | Tara Oceans TARA_B100001057 (sample SAMEA2621839) | marine metagenome | biome: marine biome (ENVO:00000447); feature: surface water layer (ENVO:00002042); material: "saline water (ENVO:00002010), including plankton (ENVO:xxxxxxxx)" | depth 5 m | reverse complement strand
GAATCATCCAGATTTTTTTCCAATAAATCCTTGTATTCTTTTTCCAACGATATTGTGTGACTTTGATCAATTATTCCATCTTCAACAAGTTTAGATATATATATCTCTCTTGAATTTTGATGCTTAGAGATATTTTTATAAAGTTTTGGCTGAGTAAATCTTGGTTCATCTCCTTCATTATGACCATACTTTCTATACCCAAGTAGATCTATAAATACATCTCTTTTAAATTTCATTCTGTAATTTAAAGCAAAAAGAACCGCATGAACAACAGCTTCAACATCATCAGCATTAACATGCATCACAGGAGATAATGTTACTTTACCAACATCTGTACAATAAGTACTTGATCTAGCGTCTAAATAATTTGTTGTAAAACCTATTTGATTATTTACTATTATATGAACAGTACCTCCAGTCGAATAACCCTTTAAAGCGGCCATTTGGACAATCTCGTATGCTAATCCCTGACCTGCTATTGCTGCATCTCCATGAACTATTATTGGCAGGACTTTTGAGGTATCACTTGAATATTTATTTTCAAGTTTAGCTCTTGCAATTCCTTGGACAACTGCACCTACGGTCTCTAAATGTGATGGATTTGGTGCAAGGCTTATATTAATTTTTTTTCCATCTTTATTAGGATCAATTTTTGAGGTCCATCCCATATGATATTTTACATCACCATCAAAAACATCGTCATCATAATCCTTTCCATCAAACTCACTAAAAATATCTTTTGTTGATTTTCCAAAAATATTGGCCAGTGTATTAAGTCTACCTCTATGGGCCATTCCCATTACAAATTCTTCAACTCCTAGATCATCAGCCGCTAAAATTAAAGAATCAAGTGCAGGTATTAATGACTCTCCTCCTTCAAGTGAAAACCGCTTTTGACCAACATATTTTGTGTGTAAAAAGTTTTCAAAGCTTACCGCTTGGTTGAGCTTATTTAGAATGTGTTTCTTTTCATCAGGTGAAAAATTTGGGGAATTTACATTAATGTTAAGTTTCTCTTGGATCCAACTTAATTTTTTGGGATCGCGAATATACATGTACTCTATTCCTATTGCATTACAATAAACTTTTTTTAAATGAACTATAATATTTTTTAAACTAGTTGGACCAATTCCCATTATGGATCCTGCATTAAATATAGTGTCTAAATCAGATTCGGATAAACCAAAATTTTCAATATCTAATGTGGGTGAGTATTTACGTCTCTCTCTGACTGGATTTGTTTTTGTAAATAAATGGCCTCTAGTTCGATATCCATCTATTAATTTGATAACCTGAAACTCTTTACGTACTGACTCAGGAACTTCTTCATTTTCTATAATATCAGCACCACTTTCAATACCAAAATCAAATCCTTGAAAAAAAGCCCTCCAACTAGGCTCTACAGTATCTGGGGCCTTTAAATATCTATCATACTGCTCTTCGAAATAACTAGTATGGGCAGTATTTAAAAATGAATAATTATCCATAAATCAAATTCTAAGAATTATCATTAATGTAAAATTAGTCATTTATAAACAATGCATGTATTTAAAGGTTAATAAATTAAATAAATTCCCATATAAGTCTTGAACATTAAATTAAATTAAAAATGTGAATAATAAAAAATAAAAAAGTGCCCTAAAAAAGATTAAATCACCAAATATTTTTTTGATTTTTGTGTCATGTTTGGATTAATTGATTGTAATAATTTTTATGTTTCCTGTGAAAGAGTTTTTCAGCCAAATTTTAATAAAAAACCAGTAGTAGTACTCTCAAATAATGACGGTTGTGTTATCTCTAGAAGTAATGAAGCAAAAAAATTAGGAATCCCTATGGGGGCTCCTGCTTTTAAATACAAAAAAGAATTTGAAAAGCATAATATTAAGGTTTTTTCCTCAAACTATCCTCTTTACGGTGACATGAGCAGAAGGGTAATGAGTATACTAGAGTATTATACTCCTAATATAGAGATATATAGTATTGACGAAGCTTTTTTAAAATTTAATAATTCTAAATATTTTGATATTGTAAAAGAAAGCCATAAAATGAGAAAACAAATCAATCAATGGACTGGAATACCAGTTTCAATTGGTTTAGCTCCTACTAAATCGCTAGCAAAAATCGCTAATAAAATTGCTAAAAAATTTAATACTAAAACATTAGGAGTATATGCTTTAGACAATCAAGAAAAAATAATAAAGGCTCTTAAGTGGACTCCTGTAGAAGATGTATGGGGTATTGGTCGAAGACAAAGCAAATTACTTCGTTCCATTGGAATTAAAAATGCTTTTGAATTTACTTCCTTATCTGACCAATGGGTTAAAAAAAATATGAGTGTTGTAGGTCTCAGATTAAAAAAAGATTTATCTGGTTCACCATTCATTAAATTAGAGGAAATTAGATCTAAAAAAAAGTCGATTGCTACGACAAGAAGTTTTGAATCTAAATTGACTCTCCTTACAGAGGTAGAAGAACGTATCTCAACTTTTGCAACCAGCTGTGCTGAAAAACTAAGAAAACAAAATGGTTACTGTACCAGTTTATTAGTTTTTTTAAGAAGTGATCCATTTAAAAAAGACGGACAATACAGCAATAGTTTGGTAGTAAACTTACCCTACTCGACCAATTCCAGTTTAATAATCAGTAAACAGGCAGTATTTGCATTAAGAAAAATTTTTAAACCTGGTATAGCTTACAAAAAAGCAGGAGTATTGGTTTTAGATATAAGACCAAAAGAAAATCGTCAACTCAATTTATTTGAATCGAACATAGCTGGACACGATAAACTTATGAAAGCCATAGATAATATAAATTACAAATATGGAGGACATCAAATAAAACTAGGGAATCAAGATCTTAATCGTGTTTGGAAAATGAAACAAGAGAAACTTTCACCTAAATTCACAACCTTATTAAACGAAATTATAAAAGTGAAGTGATGAAAAAATTAAAATTTTTTGGTGCTGAAACAAAAAAAAATAAATACTTGTCATTATCGGGTGAAGGAGTCTCTGCTGGATTTCCGTCACCTGCAGATGATTTTAAAGAGTCTAAGATTAGTATTGATCAGGAAGTGGTTAAAAATGAGTCCGCTACATTTTATGCAAGGGTAGTAGGTCAATCAATGCAGGGTGCAGGACTAGATGATGGAGACTTAATTGTAATCGATAGAAGTCAAGAACCAGAAAATGGTAAAATTGCCGTTTGTTATGTCGATGGTGAATTCACAGTCAAAAGGTTGAAAGTAGAAAATGAGTGTATATACCTAATGCCTGAAAATAAAAAATATAAAGCTTTAAGAGTTACAGAAGAAAACCAACTAATAATATGGGGTGTGGTTACCTTTGTTATCAAGAAACTTTAAGATTTAAAGTCTTTCAAAAATCCCGGCAATTCCTTGACCTCCTCCAACACAAGCAGTAACCATTCCATATCGCTGATCTCTTCTATTCATCTCATTAAGAAGCTGAATAGATAGTTTTGCACCTGTACAACCCAGAGGATGACCCATTGCAATTGCTCCACCATTTACATTAACACATTCAGGATCTAACCCAGCTTCATTAATCACAGCTAATGCCTGAGTTGCAAATGCTTCATTCAGTTCTGTTTGCTCAATATCTTTAATTTTTAAACCGGCTTGATTTAATGCTTTAGGAATAGCGACACATGGACCAATACCCATGTATAAGGGATCGACACCCCCGACAGCACAACTAACTAATCTTGCGATAGGTGTTAAATTTAACTCTTTAACTATTTGTTCACTAACAACAAGAGTAAATGCTGCCCCATCGGAGGTTTGAGATGCATTTCCCGCAGTTACAACACCTTTTTGTTTAAAGGCAGGTCTTAAACGAGCAAGACCCTCAATAGTTGTGTCTCGACGAATACCTTCGTCAACACTGACGGTGTGAGTACTTGAAATTTTTTTTCCATCTTTAAAAAAAACCTCATCAACTTTGACAGGGACTATTTCGTCTTCAAACTTTTTTGAATCTATGGCTTTAGCTGCTTTAGTATGTGAGTTAACTGCAAATTCATCAGCCATTTGTCTAGTAATATTGTATTTTTCAGCTACCGCTTCTGCGGTGGCACCCATTGAAACATGATAATTAATATTTTCAATATTTGCTCTGTAACTAGGAGCTAACTTATAACCAGTCATGGGAATCATACTCATACTTTCAGTCCCCCCTGCAATATATATATGACCAAATCCAGCTTTAATTTTTCCAACAGCCATAGATATTGACTCTAAGCCAGATGCGCAATACCTATTAATAGTTATGCCTGGCACTTCTTTTCCAAGAGCACGAGCCCCAATCAATCTACCAATTTGAAGACCTTGCTCCCCCTCTGGGTTTGCACATCCAACAATCACATCATCAACTTTTTTAACATCTAAGGATGGAACCTTCGATACCAAGTACTTAATTACATCAACTGCTAAATCGTCTGAACGATAATTTTTAAAACCTCCCTTTTTAGCTTTGCCAACTGCAGACCTAAATCCTTTTATAATATATGCTTCCATGTTTTGTTGTTTAATTTCTTAGGGGTTTATTATTCATTAATAAGTATTGAATTCTGTCTAGTGTTTTTTGATTCCCAAGTAAGGTCAACATTCCTTCTCTTTCGAGATCAAGAAGGTATTTCTCGGTAACTTTTTGTGGACTGGTTAAATCTCCACCAGTAATAATTGAAGCAATTTGACGAGCAATTACTACATCATAATCAGACATATAACCTCCAAGGTGAAACTCATTAATTGCTGAATACAAAACACTTAATCCCGTTCTCCCTAATACCTCAATATCCTTTCTGACTGAGGGTGGTACATAATTAAATGACATTTGGATAACTTTTTTCTTAGCCTCACCAATGTTTCTTTGGACATTACAACATACATGATCCCTACCCTCTTCCAAGAATCCTAAATTATATGCTTCACAAGCTGAGGTTGATATAGTTGCGGTTGCTATTGTTTTAAAATGATCTAGCAAAGTTGGTATTTTTACATCTCCCTCAAAAAACTTATTAGATGCTCTTAAAGCCAATTCTTTCACTCCACCTCCCGCTGGAAGAAGTCCGACTCCTACCTCAGGTAATCCAATGTACGATTCAGCAGCATAAATACCTGCATCGCAATGCATTGCTATTTCACATCCACCTCCAAAAACATAACCCTGGGTTGCTACAACAACTGGTATCTTAGAAGTTCTGATTCTCATATTTAAACTTTGAAAACCCTCTATGACTGTATCCAAAGTATCGAATTGTTTTTGCATTGCTAGCATACCAACGTTCATTAAATTTGCTCCTACTGAAAACTGCTTTGCATTATTTCCAATTACAATTCCTTTCCAACCTTCCTCTTCAGCCATTTTAATAGCTTGATCGATTCCATGTCCAATTCCTTCACCAATAGAATTACTTTTACTTGTAAACTCGATACACATGACACCATCTCCAATGTCATGAACAGTACATTCACTATTTTTAATAAGTGGTTTATTCTCCCTAAAGGAATCTAGAATTATATAATTGTCAGCACTAGGAACAGATTTGTATGATTTTGACTCCAAATCAAAATATTTCTTTTTTCCTGATTCAAGCTTATAAAAAGAAGTTATATTTTCATCTTTCATCCTTTTTATCCAATTAGGAACAGTATACCCTGATTCCTCAATTAGTCCAAGTCCTTTATCAAATCCGATTAAATCCCATAACTCAAATGGTCCACTATCCCAAAAGTAACCTGTTCTCATAGCATCATCTATTTGATAAAAAGAAGAGCATATCTCTGGAGCTCTTTGAGCTGAATATTGGAAAATTGATGCGAAATAATCTTTTAAGAATAAATTTTCTCGTTCATTTCCAGAAACTAAAAAAGATAATCTTTTACCAATATTCTGGATTGGTTTTGCCTCCTTTACAATTTTTAATTTAGGTCTTATAGTTTTTTCATACTCTAAAGTTTCTAGGTTTAAGACCTTGACTATTGTTCTACCATTAGAATCTTTTTCCTTTGTTCTTTGATAAAAACCTTTTCCGGATTTATTTCCATAAAACTTATTGTCTAATAAAAAATTCATGAATGCTGGAGCTTCCTTACTTTTTAATACCTCAAAAAAGTTGTCATTTTCAACGGTTTGTGTGACAAAAGAACTAACCTTTTCAGAGGTATCTAGACCAACTAAATCCTGTAATTTAAAAGTTGCAGTATTTGGCCTACCAATAAGGGGTCCAGTTATAGCGTCTACCTCTTCAATTGACATTTTATATTCAATTGTAAGATTTACCAAAGCTGTTCCAGACATTACACCAATTCTATTCGCTATAAAAGCAGGGGTGTCTCTACAAAGGACTGTTTGTTTCCCAAGAGTTATATCCCCAAAAATCATAAAGAATTCTATTACTTTAGGATCCGTTTCCTTAATTGGAATAACCTCTAAAAGTCTCAAATATCTTGGTGGGTTAAAAAAATGGGTTCCACAAAAATGTTTTTTAAACTCATCTGATCTTCCCTCAGCTAATAGGCTAATTGGAATACTAGAAGTGTTCGATGTTACTAAACTTCCTGCTTTTCTGTTTGCTTCAACTTTTTCAAAAATTTGTTTTTTTATTTTAAGATTCTCAACAACTACCTCAATAATCCAATCTGCATCTGAAATATCTTTGAAATTATCAGTGAAATTTCCAGTAGTAATTTTTTCGGCATTCTTTTTTTCATAAACTGGAGAAGGTTTAGATTTTATTGCTTTCAATAATGCTGAATCAGCAATACTGTTACGAATTTTTTTCTCTTTTGAATTAGAATGTGCAGAAGGAATGATATCAAGCATTAAAACATCCATTCCTACATTAGCTAGATGGCATGCAATTCCTGAACCCATTACTCCAGAGCCCAAAACAACAACTTTTTTTATACGATAACTCATAAATTGAAAAAATTTGGTTGTGCTAAGCTAATTAATATTTACATTTGAAAAAATCAAATTTAGAATTATGATGGATAAAAATTTAGTATTTGAACAACTAAAGGACAGAGTTGAAAAGGTTGATTCAATAAATGGGACTCTGAAATTTGTTGTAGATGGCAACTCAATCTATGTTGATGGTTCAGGAGAAAAAAACACTATATCTTTAGATGACAAAGAATCCGACTGCACCATATCCGTATCCAGTGATGTTTTAGAACAAATGAGGGATGGAGAAATAAATCCTATGATGGCTGTAATGAGCGGTAAAGTAAAGATTTCGGGAGATATGGGCTTAGCAATGAAAGTTCAGTCACTCCTGAGTTAAATTAATTATTTTATTTCCGTCAAAAAGTAGAATTAATTAAAATTAATGATTTCAAATTCGACTCTTCTCTCCGTTTGGTGGTCTTCCTCAGTAAATTTTACTGGAATTTTGATGGTTTCACCAACTGTTAATTTGAATTTAATTTTTGGATTTAAATTTTCTAATTCTGAAACAGAAATTCCATAATCTCTTGCAAATTTCTCTTTTGTGTCCCAACTTTTTACAATGTGTTCAATAGGTTTTTTGTTAATTACTGTTGATTCTCCATAACCTTGACTTGATAATCTTTCATCATTATCGACCATTGACTTGATATATTCTACTATTGAAGAAGCTCTTCTTTGAGATAATTCTAAATTATATTCATCGGTTCCCCTATTGTCAGTATATGCTTTGACTTTTACAGCCATATTCGGATATAGTTCGAGTGCTTTTATTATTTCATCAATTCTATCTTTATATCTCATCCAAATATCTGCAGAATCAAACTCAAAATAAATAGGTCTAAAAATATTATCAAGATCAAGACCTAGTTCTTCTCTATCTAAATAAACATTTATAATTTTACTTTTAGAATAACTTGTTTCCAAATAATAGCTAAAAGAATCTTTCATGACTTTAGGGTTGTTTGGAATATACCAAAAACTTCCATTTTTTTCTAAATTTAAAGTTCCAGCATCCGTGGTTTGATACATAACAACGCTTCTATTTACAAGACTGTTTAAAGGATCTTCAGCAAGCATCAAAAGTTCATCATTTTTTAAAACTCCATTTGATGATTTAACTAAAGTATCTAACCCAAAAAAATATTTATCATCCAACCCTTTAACTTTTGGTTTTGAGACAAAGTGATAATTATCATCTTTACCCTTTCCTCCAACCCTATTGGAACTTATAAATCCTAATTTAGTTTTTGAATCAAGATAAAAGCCAAAATCATCATTTTCAGAACTAAATGGAGCTCCAAGAGCTTCAATTGACCATCTGTTATCAATTACTCTTGTGGCCATAATTGGGTCTAATTTTCCCAAGCCTAACTTTCTGTTAGAAGAGAAAAATAAAACATCCTCACCGTAACTAAATGGAAAAACTTCATCAGAAGGTGTATTTATGTCGTTACCCATATTTTCTGGCTCCCCAATAACGCCAGATTCACTAAATTGAACCCTGTATAGATCCATACCTCCATAACCTCCAGGTCTGTCACTTGAAAAATATAACCATCCACTTTTAGAATCAAAGGATGGATGCATGTTTGAATAATTACTATTTAACTCAAAAATTGGTTCGACTTTCACATTCGCATCTGATTTTGATAAGTTGTAATTGACTTGATATATATTTAACTGATATTTTTTATCGGAATCAATATCGGCAATATTTCTCGTAATTAATAGTTTATTCATCTGTTCTATATAGCTAACGGGACCTTCTTGGAGATGTGTGTTGATTCCTTTTGGAAGAAGTGTGTCACTGATAATTTTATTTAGCACGGTATCCATTTTAGCCTCTGAAATATTATATATTGTTGAGTTAGATTTTATTCTCTTTAACTTTTTGAGTTCACCATCGAATTTATTTGAGTTAACATAATAAAACTTTATTTGGTTTTTATCTCCAAAATGATCAACGGCATCAAAACCCTTTGGCATCATAATAGCTCCAAATTCATCCTCGTTTGTATTGTTTGGGAAAGGATTTAGTTTTAAAGAATTGGAATTATAAAATCTTGCTTTATAAATTGTACTATCATTTTCTAAAGGATCAGTTTGATGAAGATAAAGTCTTTTCGCTTTTTCACGATACTCTTTGGCAAGTTTTGAGTCTGATGGAAGTAATTGAGCAAAAGTTAAATAATCAACAATCCCTGACTGATTATCGTCAGTAATATTTCTGAAAATTGATTGAGCCTCTGAATTGAGGTTTATACTCATGTATGAATATGCTAAATTTCTTTCCTGATCAATATTTAAGCTATCTATGGATTGGGAATATAATTTAATCGCTTTTGAATACTTCCCATTCACATAATAATAATCAGCCCAATCAAGAGGTGATGTTTGACCTTTGATAAGGAAAAAATGAAGACAAAAAATTAATGTTAAAAGTTTTCTCATGTTAAAATAGTCTGGGTGATCTTAATATTCCTGAAACTTTTGGTACTAAATTAAAGCGTAAAAATAATTCATGAGAATTATTTGTAATACCTAAGTTTTTATTCATGGTTGCACCCTGATAAGCATACCCAAGTGATAAATTGTCATTAATATGAAAACCAGCTATTGCTCCATAAAATCCTGCAGATTTTTGTCCAGGAACGCCTCCACTGGCGTTTGTTCTCAGTTGTGGTCCAATCCAAAACTTATCATTAGCAACAATCAAAATACTCATGTCATATGTTAAAGGTAGTATTTCGGTTTTTTGAAAAAGAAAACTTGGTTTAAATTGGATTTTTTTGGTTGAGTTTAATAATCCTCCAAAAAATAAATAATAATTTCTTTTGAGATTAACTTCGATATCTTCCAATAAATAAGGTAGGGAAATTCCTACGTAAAATTTTTCATTATGCAGATACGCTCCAATTCCAATATTTGGAAGAAATTTACTGTTGATTGGTTCTGTAAAAACTCGATCTGATGAGTCAAAAGGAGTTAACATTGAGTTATCGAGTTGGTAGGACCTACCACTTAATTTTAACCCTAGTCCTAATCTTAGATTTTTATCATTTAATGGGAGATGGTAAGCTAGATCTAATGAAGCATTTGTATTTTGAACTGGACCAATTTTATCAACAATACTTGAAAAGCCTAAGCCCAAATTTTTATTTTTAAATTGATGACCTACACTTATGGCCTGGGTTTCTGGGGAACCAATTATTCCATTCCATTGCGCTCTGTTAACCACTGTTATTTGAGTATGGTCTTGAGCTCCAACATAGGCTGGATTAATTGATTGATGATTGAACATATAAAGCGAGAACGCCGCTTCTTGTTGAGACCAAACAAAATTTATATTTAGTACTACAAAAAGTAAAATAAAAAATTTTTGTCTAATGTTCATCATTAAATTATAGTTTTACAAAGATAAACCCTTTTTCTACAATACCTTCCGTCAAGTAGAGCTGATAAAAATAAGTACCATCTGGAACCTTCACTCCATTGTATGTTCCATTCCAATCATTCTTATAATTCGTAGTCTCGTATAACTTTATTCCCAACCTGTTATATATCTCTAATCTATGACTTGGGTAGTCCTGCAATCCAAGTATCTCCCAGTAATCATTCACTCCATCTCCATTAGGTGAAAAAGCATTAGGTATGAACAACTCATTGTAAAATAGTGATGTAGAATTAGAAGTAACCTCCTCTGCACATGCATAAGCCAAAGGGTTAAGTATAACTCTGAATAAATTGCCATTGTCTGGATAATCGGCACTTACAAGAGTTAACTGTTCGGAGTTTACTCCTGAAAACTTTGCTGAGTTAATTAAATCAACATAGGTCTTTCCTTGGTCTATGCTTCTCTGCCACTGAAAAGTAACATTGGAAGAACTAAGAATATCTACAGTAAATAAAACCGGTTGTCCTACTTTAAAATTAATCTTATCCGGTAGACCTACTACTAGTGAAAAATCACTTCCAAACTCTTGAAAATCATATGTGCCATTACCGTTCTCATCTATAGGGATTTCATATGCAAATGGCGCTTGAGATATTACTGAATCGTCGTTACCAGGAACTGGCTCTTGTTCAGAGTCTTGATTATCAGGTATATTTCCCTGATCTGGAGAACTACTATCTACTTGGGGTTGAACTAGTCCCTGGGCATCCACTGTCACTGGACTTATTCCTACCATACCATCTTGATCTGGATCCTTAAAGCCCGCCTCCACAACATCATAACATCCATCTCCATCAGAATCTATATCAATTAAACTACCATAGCCATCAATGTCACCATCAGAAAAAGTCTCAATAGTATCCAGTATCCCATCATTGTCATCGTCTAGATCAA
>TARA_B100001057_G_scaffold500997_1_pt1 | contig 11327 bp, 8 predicted proteins | sample TARA_B100001057 | Tara Oceans TARA_B100001057 (sample SAMEA2621839) | marine metagenome | biome: marine biome (ENVO:00000447); feature: surface water layer (ENVO:00002042); material: "saline water (ENVO:00002010), including plankton (ENVO:xxxxxxxx)" | depth 5 m | reverse complement strand
TTTTTTTTAAAATCAGTGGTTTGGCCCATGAAACCTTTAATAACATTTTGATGGCATTGGGTTAGCATTGTCGGCACAACATCCCATTTTGCAGAAAAGTCAAATAAGGTGAATTCATCTAGCTCTTTTGGAATGGTTCTATTTGTTCTTAGATACGTTCCATCTATATCGGAGTATTCATAAACCATAGGGTCTTTGATTAATTTGAAATCTTTGAAAGCAAAAGTTTTTGAATAATCGAGTTCGTGATCGCAATTTGGATGTGATGGGTCTCCATCAAAAACGCTCTCACATATATCTGTGTTTTGGGCTGCCAAGGCAATGTCAAAGCTATCTGTACCACTACACATCGTAAATAGAAAACCGCCTCCCAGTACGAAATTTTGGATATTCTTTGCGACAGAAAGTTTGAGCTCAGATACTTTTTCAAAGCCTAAGAGACTTGCATTTCCTTCCGCTACTTCAATTTGCTCTTGATACCATTTTTGGTAGCGCGCTGATCTGTAAAATTTACCGTATTGTCCTGTGAAATCTTCGTGGTGTAAATGCAGCCAGTCGTATTCTGGCAACTTACCCATCACAATTGATGAGTCATAAATTTTATCGTATGGAATCTCGGCATACTCTAAAACCATCGTAACGGCATCATCCCAAGGCTGTTTGTTCGGTGGAGTATAAACCGCAATTTTTGGAGGTTTTTCGAGTTGAATAACCTCCATATTTACTTCAGGATTTGCAATTTCATTTTTGATTTGTGTCACCTGTCCCTCTGTGAGTATTTGGTATGAGACTCCTCGAATCATAAGCTCTTCCTCAATTGATACTAAATGAGGCATTAAAAATGAGCCTCCCTGATAATTTAGTAACCATTCAATACTCACATCTTTTTCAATTACCCAATAGGCGATTCCGTATGCCTTTAGATGGTTTTTTTGTTTCTCACCCATGAAAACAAGAATCTGAGTAGCGTTTGAATACGAACAGCAAAGAAAAAAAATGAAAAAGAAAAGACGAAGCCTCATATTAAAAATCGTTTTCGTCCATGTCTCTCGTATCGAAATCTCCGAGGTCCTCGGATTCATCTGTTTGGTTCATTTTACTTTTAAGTGTATAGGTCGAATTTTCAGGATTAAGTGCTTTTGATTTAAGGTCTTCCCCCTGTATTTGTTCGTAATCGGGAATCTCGTTAAGGTTATCAAAGCGGGCATACTGGTCGATAAAACGTAACCTGACCTTTCCTTGTGCACCATTTCTGTGCTTGGCTACAATAATCTCACCTATTCCTGTATTGTCCTCTCCTGTATCTCCATCCGTAGTAAATCCATAATAATCTGGCCGATAGATAAAGGAAACAATATCAGCATCTTGTTCGATAGCACCTGATTCTCGAAGGTCAGAAAGAATAGGTCTTTTATCACCACCGCGTTGTTCAACCGATCTACTGAGCTGAGCGAGTGCAATAATTGGAACATTCAGCTCTTTTGCGATTTCTTTGATGGATCTTGAAATGGTTGAGATTTCTTGTTCTCTATTTCCGTTACTTTTTGCGCTTTCACTTGTTTTTGCCGACATCAATTGCAGATAATCAATAATGATTAAATCAATATCATATTGGGATTTGAGTCTTCTACATTTGGCTCTGAAATCAAATATGCTCAAGCCTGGCGTATCATCAATATAAATCGGAGCGGTGGTTAGTTTTTTAATTCGTGTATGCAGCTGTTGAAATTCATAATCTTTGAGTGTTCCCTTTCTTAGCTTTTCCCCTGGCAATCTAGCTTCACTTGCAATCAGTCGTTTGACCAATTGAACACAAGACATTTCAAGAGAGAAAACGGCTACCCCCATATTGTGGTCAACGGCAGTGTTTCTTGCCATTGAAAGAACAAAGGCTGTCTTACCCATACCAGGTCGTGCAGCGAGGACAATCATATCTGAGCGTTGCCATCCAGCGGTAATTTTGTCTAGGTCGTAAAATCCGGACGGAATGCCTGATAAACCGTCAGTATTTTTTGCCGCTTTTTCAATTTCATCAATTGCCTCTCGAACGACACTCTGCATTGTCGAGGCCTGCTTACTCATATTCGTTTCAGCAATTTTAAAAAGATTGGTTTCTGCATTGTTGAGCAATTCAAAAACGTCTTTGGTATCGTCATAAGCATCCTTGATGATGTCACTACTTACCCGAATCAATTCTCGTTTAATGTGCTTTTCAGATATAATTCTCGCGTGGTATTGTATGTGCGAGGAGGAGGCAACTCTGTTTGTTAAAGAAGAGATATACGCAGCTCCACCTGCCGCTTCAAGCTCTCCATTTTTTTGAAGTGCCGCAGAAACAGTTACAAGGTCTATTGGACTTGTGCTGGCGAATAAGGAATGTATCGTTTTGAATATAATTTGGTGCTTAGGATCATAAAAGCTATGCTCATTCAAAATATCGATTGTATCGTTGACAGCATCTTTCTCAAGCATCATTGCGCCAAGCACAACCTGCTCAACATCAATTGCTTGAGGTGGAAGTTTTCCCATCTCATTGACAACACCTGAAGTGTTCTTTAATCTCTGAATAGGTGTTCTTTTTCCTTCTGTTGCGTCCATAAAACAAATATAGGAATTCATACCTCCAATCTGAGGCGTTTTTAAAATATAATTTATTCACACCTTATCAAATAGGCTTATCAACATTTGTTGATTCATTTAAGCTCCTTAAGTGCTTTTTTTGTTCCTATTTTTACTGTTATGTAATCAATTTCTTTCCTAGGGCTTCGGGCTGGAGAATAAGCTCTCCCGTAAAATATAATTTGCAAATGCAGTTTGTTCCACGTATTGATTGGGAAAATTCTCTTCGCATCTTTTTCCGTTTGGACAACATTTTTGCCACTCGTTATTCCCCATCTTGTAAGTAGTCTGTGGATATGCGTATCTACAGGAAACGCAGGCTCACCAAATGCTTGAGAAACGACAACTGATGCTGTCTTATGACCGACACCAGGCAGTTCTTCTAGCAGCTCCATTTTTTTCGGCACGGCTCCATTGTATTTGTCTACTAGGATATTTGACAATTCCCAAATTGCTTGCGATTTTTTTGGTGAAAGTCCGCATGGTCGAATAATCGATCGAATCTCTTCTACGTCTTGTTTGCTCATATCGAATGGATTATCCGCCAGCTCAAATAGTTTGGGCGTTATTTTATTTACTCGTTCATCTGTGCATTGGGCAGAGAGTAAAACTGCTATGAGTAGTGTAAAAGGATCTTTATGGTCAAGTGGAACAGGGGTTTCCGGATAAAGACTTTCCAACTCGTTAATAATATACTTTGCTTTTTCTTTCTTTGTCATTTTAAATTATTCCAAATGTAAGGGTTCGTATTATGGTTGGATGCTGAACGATGAAATAAATCAACCACGGTGTAGTAACAATTAGAGTTAGGTAATGAAAAAAGACGAACCATCCTGTGTTTTTTCTCATTATAGTGTAAAAGAATAGCGGTATTAACGAAATAAAAAGAACAATTTGGTATCCCCAGTAGAAGCTGGGTCCCATCGGTGAATATGATACTCTTTGATAAAATGAAACCCCTTCATGAAGGTATGCGATAAACAAACCTTGCTTTAAGTATCTGCTTTGAAAAAGGACAAATTCGGTTTTGAACCTTATACTCGAGTGTTTTTCATTTTCCATGACGGTGAATGGGCCTTCTGGTGTGATAATTTCGGCATTTGCAGAATAATTTTTTAGACTAGTAATAGCCACAATTCTTTGTGTAGGTTCTGCGCGTTGGTCGGCGATTGTAAAAAGACTAACGATTACCCCCATGATCAGGTTCATTCGAATCCAATTCCTTCTCCAACCTTTGCGAAGGCTTTGGTAAAAAATTTCAATCTCTTGTGCCTTTTTTGCTTGTCTCTGAGCATATCTTATTCGGCTTTCTTTTTTGTACTTATCCCATCTATCTGCCTTGGAAGACCGGCGATTAGTACTAGCTTTATTTTTTGGTTTCGGATCTATTAGTGCCTCATATGCCTGGTTAACTTCAAGATATTTTTCATGTGCATGCGGATCTTTTGTGACATCTGGATGATACAGTTTTACTAATTTTCTGTAGCTCCTTTTAATCTGAGCCTTACTCGCACCTTCTGGCAGATTTAGAATTTCATAATATGTTTTTCCAGGCACAACTTTTAATTTTTGCTACAGTTTTGACTCTATCTATTTTTCCATTTGAAGTTTGCGAAAACTCATGAATAAAAACATATACTTTCGGAATTTCAAATGGGTGCAGGATTCCAAAAAAATCCTCTTTAGAAATACCCTTTAAAATCTTTTCCTTCAATAAAATAAGACCAATTTTCTCCCCAAATTCCTCATCTATGATCCCTGTAACCATACAAACTCGATTTAAGTGCAGTTGGATCTTTGCTTCTAGCTTTTCGGGCGAAACTTTATAACCACCTGTGTTGATTATAAAATCGGACCTTCCAATCCATTTGAAAGTAAACGGATTTATGAGTTCCACTAAATCATTTGTTGTTATAAGCTCAGCCTGTATTTTTGGATAGCTTATTGACAAGCAGCCTTCTTTTTGACGAAAGGAAACTCCACTTATTGCCTTGTAGTATTGCTCTCCTTGGTAGCCTGATCTTTTCAAAGCTACATGTGTTGCGGTTTCTGTCATTCCATAGCTTTGATAAATAGAGATATGATTGGAAATTAAAAGCTGCTCGATTTCTGTTGATAAAGCAGCTCCACCAACGAGTATACATCTTGATTTCTTCAAAGCCATAATTCCCTTATTAGTTGAAAGTAATCCTTGAAGCTGTTTAGGAAAGAGGGCAATGAATTCAGTAGCTTCGATCAACGCTGATAGGGAAGAACTTACAGGTAATACTTTTAATTCAAGTCCGGCCATCATCGCACGTACAAGCATCATTTTACCTGCGATAAAGTCGATTGACATACACAGTATTGCAGTTTCTTTTGGCTTCAACTTGAAGAAATCGATAGTTTTTTTGGCAGAAACTGCCAATGATGTTTTTAAAATTTCTATTTGCTTCGGTGTTCCTGTTGAACCAGATGTTGTACACAAAATACTTGAGGAGTCATCTCTGAGGATTGACAAAAAAGCTTCTATTTTTTCTTCTTGATCCTGTGCGACGTAGCTTATTTTAAAATCCTTATGTTCTGCAATCATTAAAACTCAATATCTAAATTGAACAAGTTCTTAAGGGTATTAAGTTCAGGGTTTTTTTTGGCCATTACCTCAAATTTGTCCTTGCCATTTAAAAACTTGACATCCTCAGCTGGATTTTCAATCAGCTCAATCAATACATTAATATTATGATTCTTGAGGCTATTTCTCAAAAAGGAAATGAGGTCATTTAGTAATGGAGCAATGTAATCAACCTGAATTTGATTTTCCACAAATAATTTAAGGACATCATCTTTTTCAATCAACGGATCTCTTTTGACCAATGCATTATAGAAAGTCTCTTTTCCTTCGTCTTTTAACTGAAATGCATACTGTCGCCATATCCGTGTCAGTCGGTCAGAGGTGTATTTTTCTTCTGGAAGTGCTTCACTCGATTGGTTTTTTAGTGCTTTTTCTCTTTCGAGCATTTCCTTGATAGAAAGGCGCGTACTGCTTCTATTGACAACGGTTTTTGGTGGTGCTATGTCTTTCTTTGCGGATAAATCTGATTTTAATTTTTCAATCTCCTTAGGGGGGTCAGATTCATTTTTTTTAATTGGATGTTCCTTGGGGCTTGGATTACTTTTTGATTTTCTCAGTGAACCTTGAGGGATAGGTAAAAATTCAATAGGTGCCTTTAGGGCTTTTTTTTTTCTTGCTCTTGTTTCAAAGAACAGAGCTCCATTAGCAAGACTTCTACCAGCAAGCGCTTGTTTTTTGAAGCTTTATAGGAGGTATCTGCCTTACTTAGGGCATAAAGTGCACGGGTTATGGTGTGGTAGGGTAAAAGTTTGGATTGTTCAACATACTTTTTCTGAGTGGTCTCGGGTACTTCGAGCAAGACGGAGGACTTTTCATTTTTACATACAAGCAAATTTCTGTAATGCGTAGACAATCCTCCCAAGAAATGATGTGCATCAAAACCTTGGTCCAATATCTCATTGAATAACAGTAGAGAGCCCGGTATGTCCTCCTCATCAGCATGATCTACAAATTTGAAAAAGTAATCATAGTCGAGTATGTGCAAATTTTCAACAACTTGTTTGTAAGTCAATTCATTGTCTGAAAAAGTAATCATTTGATCAAAAACAGAGAGTGCATCTCGTAATGCTCCATCGGCTTTTTGTGCAATTAAGTGAAGTGCTTCAGCTTCAGCCTTTACTTTTTCTTTTTTCGCTATTTCCGAGAGGTGGTCTGCGATGTCTTTGACTTTGATTCTTGAAAAGTCAAAAATTTGACACCTTGATAAAATTGTGGGAATTATTTTGTGTTTTTCCGTGGTAGCTAAAATAAATATCGCATGTTTTGGTGGTTCCTCTAAGGTTTTAAGAAAGGCATTGAACGCACTCGCTGAAAGCATATGTACCTCATCTATGATATATACCTTGAAATCTCCGAGCTGTGGGGCAATTCGAACCTGGTCAATTAAATTTCTAATATCCTCAACAGAATTATTAGACGCCGCGTCGAGTTCATACACATTTAGTGAAGCACCTGAGTTAAAGCTTAAGCATGATTCACAGCTGTCACAAGCCTCTGTTTCTGACGTTCTTTCAATGCAGTTGATTGTTTTTGCTAAAATTCTTGCTGTGGTCGTTTTACCAACCCCTCGTGAACCACAGAATAAAAAAGCTTGCGCCAAATGGCTATTTTTTATGGCATTTTTGAGTGTGCTTGTAATGGGCTTTTGTCCTACAACCGTATCGAAAGTCTGTGGTCTATATTTTCTTGCCGAAACAATGAAATCACTCATATATCAAAGATATTGATTTCTACCAATCTGAGTAACAATTGTTGATAACAAAAAGCTGCGGACAAAATCATCTGCAGCTCTATGTTCATGAAATGAGGCTAAACTTCGGGTTTATTACTTGAAGTCTTTCTTACTTACTCCTTCATTAATTTTAATTTCAGACGCCGAAAACGTAATGATTTGAGGGCCAGCATTGATTACTTTTGTATGAGGCATTAATACACCATCAATATCTTTATAATCTGAAATATCCGTTAGTTGAGTGATACTTTGACCTTGTGCCTCTTGCGCACTCTCTGTTCGAATAAGTAACCCGGTTTCTGCGTTATAATAGCGGAATGAACCGTTGTCTTTATCAACCTGAATTTTGTATGCGTCCACTCCATTGACGGATATCAAGCTAACTAAAACGAGTTCTTTAGGATCTAGGTATGTCTCAGCAAAAAGACCTTTCTGTTTTTGCTTTTTTAAAATCTCTGACTCGGGCATATCTTGCTTATTACCTTGCTGTTCCGTGTAACCTGATTTCCCATTAAATACTTGCTTCATAATGGTGCCCATACCCTGAACTGACATTTCCATTGATTCCTTGTTTGGCCCCATAGTTTTAATCACGGCAGTTGGTTTGAATGGCGCACCTTGTATAGTAACATCTACATTTGTTAGGACTGTCTTGACATCTTCGACTGCCTTTTTACCACCGATTGCATCTATATAATTGTCCATTATAATTTTTACTGTGACGCCTTCTGGAATTGGTTTTTTAAACTCAGGCTTATTCACAGGATTTGCCTCTTTGTCAAAATATTTTATTGGAATTCCAGTTTTTTCCAGGTTTTCAATAATGTCGCTACCTTTCCCAACAACAATAAATCGCGCGTTTTTCGCGTTGAAATATTTGTTAGCTACCCGCTGGACATCAGCTACAGTGACAGCATTTATTTTCTTTAAATACTCCGAATAGAAATTTTCCGGTAGGTCGTTTGTTTTGATATTTATTGCATATCGAGCTACTGTTGATGGCCTTTCCAAGGCCAATACAAAGTCACCTACATATTTTGCCTTAGCGTTTGCCAAAGCATCTTCTTCAACCGGATACTCTTGAATTCTTTTGATCTCTTTGATTGTCTGCACCACAGCACTGTCTGTCACCTCGTTTCTCACTGAAGTACCAGCGTTAAACCTCGTGATGTATTTATCTGCTGCAACAGAAGATCGGGCACCATACGTATATCCATGTTCTTCCCTTAAATTCATATTCAAATAACTATTGAATCCTCCGCCTAGTATTTTATTGGCAATCAATACAGCATGATAATCCTCATCACTCATTTTAAGTTCGACATTACTGGTCAATGAGATGTTAGACTGAACCGCATTTGGCATATCTACAAAGTTAATTTCCAATTGTACCGGATTGGCGTTTGCTTTAGGGATACTGATTTTCTCGGATACCGTATTTTGCCATGGACCAAAGTGCTTCTCAACCAACGCTTTTGTTGAGGCCACATCGATATCTCCCAAAACAACGAGGTAAGCTTGTGAAGGCTGAAAATAATTTAAGTAGTATGTTTTAACGAGATCAAAGGTGACATTGTTGATACTTTTCTCAGTTTCAATTTCTCCATAAGGATGCGATAAACCAAACGATAATGCTGATCCAACATTAGCGGCCGCCGCGTCCACACTTTTTTCTTGACTTTTTAGCCCTTCTAATAAGAGGTCTTTATTCTTTTCAAACTCTTCTTCTGTGAGCAGTGAATTTAGGGTGGCGTCTGCCAATAATTCAATGATTCTTTCGTGGTATTTTGTGAGGCAGCTGGCAAATCCTCCATTAAAACCGAAGGATAAATTCGCCCCTAAAAAGTCAATTTCTTCGTTGAAATCATCTTTTGTAATGGATGCTGTTCCGTTACCTAGCATAGCTCCTAGGATAGAGCTTACACCCGCTTTATCTCCCTCCAAAATTGGTGTTCGGTCGAAAGCAAGATTCATACTTACTCTTGGGAGTTTATGGTTCTCTACGATCAATACCTTTAACCCATTTTCTAACGTAAACTCTACAGGTTTTTCAAGTGTAATCTCTGGCGCTGGTCCTGGTTTTGGTTGCTGTGTTCTGTCTATTTGAGCGTTTAAGCAAAGTGATAGATATAGAAAAGCGGATAATGTATATAGTCTAATGTTCATAATTTCTTTTTTTATTTTATTCTTGGTCCGTTTCTGGCAGGTACTCGAGAATCAACCTTTGGTTGGGATTCAGGTATTTTCTTGCAACCTGCTGAATTTCCTCCCTTTTTATCGAACGGTAAATATCAATTTCATTATTTATGAGGCTAATATCGCCATAGAGCATGTAGTAGCGAGCTAATGAATTTGCAACTCCTTGAATACTTGAATTTGAGTTTACAAAACTATTTTCCAGTTTATTTTGAATTTTTTGAAAATCTCTTTCAGAAATAAGTTCATTTTGAATTTTTACTATTTCTTCATCTATTTCTATCACAAGGTCATCAAGCTCTGTTTCTCCTTGAGGGAGTCCATAAATAATATAAGTGCCATAATCCTCTTGACTATAGTCAAAAGCACCGACCTGCAATGCCATTTTTTTATCATCAACCATTTTCTTGTACAATTTTGATGTTTTACCATCGCTTAGGTAAGTAGAAATCATACTTAATATATAAGCATCTCGATCCTTGAAAGAAGGCGTTCTATATGCCGCAAGAATTGCTGGTATTTGAATATTTGCATCGTAAGCTTTTTCTCGCATTGGTTCTGTTATTGGCTCTTCTTGAGGAAAGCTTCTAACAATATCCTCTCCACGCGGTATAGGTCCGAAGTAGTCTTCTACCATTTTTTTAACCGCAGGTACATCAATGTCTCCAGCAACCACTAGAACCGCATTATTTGGCACGTAATATTTTTTGTTAAATGCTTTGAATTCTTCCAATGTAGCGGCATCTAAATGGGCCATTTTGCCAATCGTTGTTCCTTTGTAAGGGTGCTTTTTGAACATATGTAATTTTATACTTTCAAGGAACTTTCCATAGGGGCTATTGTCGACGCGCAACCTTTTTTCCTCTTTCACTACTTCATTTTGTGTATCCACGCCAATTTGATTAATTATAGGGTGCATTAGCCTTTCGGATTCCATCCACAAGCCGAGCTCTACACTATTCGAAGGAAATACCTCATAGTAATACGTTCGGTCGTCTGTTGTATTGGCGTTATTGCTTCCTCCATTAGAGGTGACAATGGTGAACCACTCACCACGTGCTATATTCTCAGTTCCCTCAAATAGCAGATGTTCAAAGAAATGAGCAAAACCGGTTCTTTCCGGATTTTCATCTTTTGCCCCTACATGGTACATGACAGCTGTAGTTACAACTGGTGCAGAGTGGTCTTCATGCAAAATGACATGCATTCCATTTTTGAGGTCATATTCAATATACTCGATTTTTGCCTGTCCAAAAACACCGACAGTAATTAGCAGCAATATGAAACTTAAAATAATTTTATTCATAATCTAAATTTTGTGAACCAAAAATACGGCTCTTTTCCTAGATTCCTAAATTTATCTAATTATTGAGTTTAGAAATTGTCATTGTTGGTAATTCAAGTTGGTCTGAATTTTGATAACTTTATGGTCGTGAAAACTATATTGCTCTTTTTGCTATTGATTGGGACGAGGGTATTGGCTCAGGGGGTAATTCCAGTCATTGACTTTAATAATTTTTTCCTAAGCTTTCAGGATGGTTATTTTAGGTCCATTGAAGTACAGCCAATACTTGACTTTAAAGCAGGTGATGAACTAGTGGCTTATAGAGATACTCGAGGTAACCTCAGATTATATGATGGTATTACCAGAAAGGACATTACCAATCTCAATGTCCAATACCAAGTTTCTGACCATTTATTGGGATATATGATTGGACCAACGCTAAATATGTGGGACGATGGTGAGCTTTCTACACTCACATATTTTGCTAGAAACTTCTTGGTTAAGGATAGCATGATTGTATTTGAGGACACGCGGTTTAACACGATCAATACTTATTGGCAGGATTCATCTTATATGCTTTCTACTTTGATGCGCGATTTAGAAATGCCTGTGGCAACTGGGGAAAATCTGCTTGTATTTAAAGATAATGGTAATATGTACAAGGTTTTTTGGAATGGGGATATTTATGAAATCGATGTTTGGAACAACCAACAGAATATTTCATTTAATGTTGGGACAGACATTTTATGCTTTAATGATCCGACAACACAGACTTTTGCTGTGTTCGATAGAGGAGCCTTTTATGATGTTGAGCAGCTTCCTATGGTTCGTTACAAGGCGGGTAGAGGTTTTGTTGTTTATGAAGATAATGGTGGTGATTTATG
>TARA_B100001057_G_scaffold65187_1_pt1 | contig 11329 bp, 8 predicted proteins | sample TARA_B100001057 | Tara Oceans TARA_B100001057 (sample SAMEA2621839) | marine metagenome | biome: marine biome (ENVO:00000447); feature: surface water layer (ENVO:00002042); material: "saline water (ENVO:00002010), including plankton (ENVO:xxxxxxxx)" | depth 5 m | reverse complement strand
GGTTGCGGTTGCGGCTGCAGGCCAGCGTTTGGGAATCGAAACTATCGGTGTAGTTAGAGGCGAGCTTAACGAGCCACTAAATCCAAGACTGGCATTCGCCTCGAATTGTGGAATGAAACTGGTAGCAATGACCCGAGCGGATTACCGGCGCAAGGAATCCGACCTTATTTTGGAAACGCTCCGCGGTCAGCACGGTGATTTCTATCTAATTCCAGAAGGAGGGAGCAATGCGCTTGGAGTTCGAGGCTGTGAGGAGATCGCAGATTTTCTTGACTGGAGGACCCCTGCCAAAAAGCGTGTTGTAGCTCTGGCGTGTGGTACCGGCTCGACGATGGCTGGAGTGATTAGGGGGCTGGCCGCCAAAAATACTTCAGGCATTGAAGTGATCGGCATTTCGTCGATCAATGCGCCGGGCGCTGTGGCAAAAGCGGTGTCTTCGTGGCTGAAGCAAGATACCGAGCCCAGTGGCGTCAAATGGCGCGTGGTTGATGACTGCCATTTTGGTGGTTATGCGAAATCTAGCTTAGAGCTCACCGACTTTATCTCTAATTTTGCAGATAGTCATGATATTCAGCTGGAGCCGGTGTATACCGGTAAGTTATTTTGGTGGCTCAACCGAGAAATTCAGTCAGGGCAACTAAAAGAGGGCACAGAAGTTATATTGATTCACTCGGGTGGGCTATTCCCCGCATGCGGACATAAAGAGAAGGAGGTCGCAATTGATCGCTTTGTTTGAAATGACAGCGAGAATTCTCGTACTCTTGGTGAGGCGCAAGGCAGCGTTCTGGGCGACTCCGTGAACGTGATATACTCGTTGAGTCTTAGAGGGGCGTATGAAAGCTATGAGCGAGTTTAACAGGATTGCCATCGTAGGGCGGCCCGGCCATAGGGGTGTCGCCGAAACTTGCACACGACTTATGCGGTTCCTTTCAGACCAGAAAGTGAGGGTCGTAATGGATTCGACGACGGCCGAATTAGCGGATTCTGCTGGGCCTGAAATTGTTGATAGAGAGGCATTGTCGGCGAATTGCGACCTGGTTATCGTCGTGGGCGGCGACGGCAGTATGCTTAAGATAGCCAAGTTCGTCGTGCCGGATGATGTCCCGGTGATAGGAATTAATCGAGGCAAACTTGGTTTTCTTACCGATGTGCTGCCCGATGAGCTGGAGGAGCAGTTATCTGCAGTTCTGGCCGGCGACTATACGGTGGAAAAACGCTTTTTGCTCGATGTAGCCGTCATTAAAAACGGTCAGCGTCATGCCCTCGCGTCTGCCTTGAACGATGTCGTTCTTCACCCAGGGCAGGCCGCTCAGATGATCGAATTTGAACTGTTTGTCGGGGACCGTTTTGTCTATTCACAGGAATCTGATGGCTTGATTGCAGCCACGCCTACAGGCTCAACCGCTTATGCCTTGTCGGCAGGTGGTCCCATAATGCATCCTGATTTAAATGCGATTGTGTTGGTGCCCATGCACCCTCATTCTCTCAGTTCACGTCCCGTGGTGGTCGATGGCCAGAGTGAAATAAAGTTAGTCGTAGCGAGGCGCGCGTCACATTGCCCACTAATAAGTTGTGATGGCGAAGTATGTCATACAGCACAAGCGGGCGAAGGGATAATTATCACGAAAAAACGATCTCCACTACTGCTGATTCATCCACTTAACCATACTTTTTACCAGGCTTGTCGGAGCAAGCTGGGTTGGGGCAGCAGGCTGGCAAACTCAGATGATTAGGGCCGTGAGCGTTGATATCACGCTCGATCTTTCGCAGTTTAGCCAACAGCTGACTTTAGCGGGAATCTCTCATCGCGTTGTTGAAGAGTCGGGGCAGCAAGCAATTTGGGTGTACTCAAATAACGATGTGCAAGTTGTTAAACTGCAGTTGGCGCATTGGCTTAAATCTTCGCTTCGTCAGACCAACGCGGGCGGATCAACCCCCAACCCTTCAGTCTTCTCGGCTGCAGAGCCGGGTAAGCTATGGCAAAAAGGCAATTTTGCCTACCAGGAATTTTGGCGCTGTCCACTGACTTGGTTGCTTGTCATCACTTGCATTGGGGTTGCATTAGTCAGCGGCATGGGGAGCAACACGAGTAGCGTACGATATCTGTTTTATCCGTTGCTGGCTGACGCCAGTATATTTGGGCTTCTGGCGGAGATTGATTCCTTTAGCATTGCATTGAGAACTTTGACGCCGATGTTGCTTCACTTCAGCGAGCTTCATTTGATATTTAATCTGTTATGGCTTTGGTACTTTGGTCGACAGCTAGAAAATAAGATTGCATGGTGGAAATTTGCTTTGCTGATTACTGTCACTGCGTTTGTAGGGAACACCGCTCAATATTGGCAATTAGGCTACAACAACTTTGGCGGAATGTCTGGAGTGATTTATGGTCTTATGGGTTTTGTGTGGACGCTCTCTAAGGGACTGCCTTTTTCGGGCTTTTTTATCTCGACAAGAATGTTTATCGCGTTTGTAGTGGGTCTCGTTTTTATGGAGCTCTTCGCTTCTTCTTCAATTGCCACTGCCGCTCACGTTGGTGGCTTACTCTCTGGACTCGTGGTCGGCGTAATCTTTGCGGCTTACTATCGATTTGTACGAAACGTCGACCTGCTAGGCAGGCCAATTTCTGAGGGAGATAATGATCGTGACTCTTGAGAAAACTTTGCTGGACTATCTTGAATCACCGCCGGGTACGATGGAAAAGCTCATCGACAGAATTTCTCCGGAAATCTACGAGAGGCTTAAAGATGTAATTGCTCTTGGTCGCTGGAATGAGCAAGAGCGATTGAGCAAAGAACAGCTTGGCCAGTGCATGCAATTGCTCATTCTCTATGAGGCCCAACATCTTGAAAGCCACGAACGAACTGGAACTCCGCTTCAAGCCGATTGTGATGGCGACTATTCAGATTCAGAAGCGATTACGATTATGCAAGCTCCTCGGGGGGATAAACATTGAACGTGATTGGCAGCGGTGTTGTTCGAAAAATGCGAAACAGGCTTCATAATCCTGTGAGCTACGCCGCTAAGATAGGCAAAAAGGAAATCGCGCTAAATCCGCTCTTGGGAGAGAAAGTCCAGCTAAACTTTAGTGGTAACATCTTCTGTATTAACTGTGGTCGAAAAACCAAAAAAAGTTTTAATCAAGGGTATTGCTATCCTTGTTTTCAAAGTTTGCAACAGTGGTTTACTTGTTTGATACACCCTGAAAAATGCAGATGTAAAGATGGTGACTGCATGCAGAGCCATATCGTCTATTTGGCAAACTCATCGGGCCTCAAGGTTGGGATAACAAGAATGACGCAGGTTCCTACTCGTTGGATAGATCAAGGCGCTACTCAGGCATTGGCTATCATGCGAGTGCGCAGTAGGCTGCAGTCTGGTGAACTTGAGATGGCGTTCAAGCAGCACGTCGCGGACAAAACAAACTGGCGCGAAATGCTGAAAGGAACAGCATCTGAGCTTGATATGGCTTGTGAGCGGGACAGGCTGCTCGCCGATTGTGAGGAAGACATCACGCAGCTCACAGAGAGATTCGGGTTTTTCGCAATCAGTATTTTAAAGGGGGTTGATCCGGTCAGCATATGCTATCCGGTAGGAAGTTACCCTGAGAAGATAAATTCTCTAAGTTTTGACAAAGAGCCGGTCGTATCTGGAATCCTTCAAGGCATCAAAGGACAATATCTGATTTTAGATTCCGGCGTGATAAATCTACGTCGCTTTTCTGGCTACGAGGTGGAATTTAAGGCCTAAGGCTTGCTCTAGCTGTAAAGCAAATTCGACTGAGCCGTGGAAGGGAAATCATGAGAGATGATGACGCTAGAACAGTCTTCCTGAAAGATTATCAGGCGCCAGAATTTGGCATTGACACCACCGAATTGCATTTCGACTTGTTCGAGGATTTTGCAATCGTTGAATCTACGCTCAGCATGCGCAGGTCATTATCGTCGCAGGAGTTGAGCCTGCACGGCAGGAACATCCAACTTGAAGAGTTGAGGCTAAACGGAACAATTCTGACAAAAAATCAGTATGTCTTGACAGATGAGCATCTTAAAATTCCTGCATTGAATACAATCCTTGAAGAAAAAGCGGAGACGTTCACGCTATTCTGCCGCACTCGGATTGAACCGCAAAGTAACACCGCGCTTGAAGGTTTATACAAATCAGGCCGTATGTTTTGCACACAATGCGAAGCAGAAGGGTTCAGGCGAATTACCTACTATCTTGACCGTCCGGATGTCATGAGTCGTTTCTCTACGACGATTGTTGCAGATGCTAGGCTATATCCTACGCTGCTATCGAATGGAAATTGTGTTTCTAGCGGGACTCTAGAGCGCGACCCTACCCGCCATTGGGTAAAATGGGAAGACCCATTTAAGAAGCCAAGTTACTTATTTGCACTGGTTGCTGGTTCTCTAGAGCATATCAATGACAAATTCAAAACAAGCAGTGGTCGTGAGGTTGTTCTGCAGATCTACGTGGAGCGAAAAGACCTTGACAAAGTTGATCATGCCATGGCTTCGCTGAAACGGGCCATGCGATGGGACGAGCAAGTTTATGGTCGTGAATATGATTTAGATGTCTTCATGATTGTTGCCGTTGACGATTTTAATATGGGGGCAATGGAGAACAAAGGGTTGAATATTTTCAATACCTCCTGTGTTCTTGCTAATCCGTTAACCCAATCTGATCAGGCATTTCAGCGCGTAGAGGCGGTGGTGGCTCATGAATATTTTCACAACTGGTCGGGAAACCGAGTGACCTGCAGAGATTGGTTTCAATTAAGCCTTAAAGAAGGGTTTACCGTATTCAGAGATTCCGAGTTTTCTGCTGACATGGGCTCCCGCCCCGTAAAGCGCGTGGAGGATGTCTCATTTTTAAGGACTGTGCAGTTTGCCGAAGACGCAGGGCCGATGGCACATTCTGTGAGACCGGATTCTTACATGGAAATATCCAATTTTTATACGGTCACTATATACGAAAAGGGTGCTGAAGTTGTTCGCATGATTCGCCTGCTTGTTGGTGAAGAAGGTTTTAGAAGAGGTAGTGATTTGTACTTTGAGCGCCATGACGGTCAGGCTGTAACGACGGAAGACTTCGTTCTGGCGATGGAAGAGGCCTCAAGCACGGATTTGGAACAATTTCGACGCTGGTATTCTCAGGCAGGTACACCGGTATTAATTATTAGTGGTGAATATTCACAGCCCAATAAGACCTTTACTCTGAGGGTGAAGCAATTCTGTCCGGCTACGCCTGGACAACCTGAAAAACAACCCTTTCATATTCCGTTGCGTGTTGGTCTGCTTGATCGACGTGGCAAACCAATTGTGTTGTCAGGTACAGGACTTTCTGGAGATAAGACCGACGAGGTATTGCACATCACTGATTCAGATCAGCAATTCATTTTCACGAAAGTTGAGAGCGAGCCTGTGCCCTCCCTGTTGAGGGGATTCTCAGCACCAGTTCGTTTAAATTATGACTATTCTCAGGAATCTCTGGCATTGCTCATCTCTCATGATGAAGATGGCTTTAATCGTTGGAATGCTGCTCAAATGCTTGCGATTCAGGTACTGGAATCACTCCAATCAGGTAAATCAGTCGCTGAATCAAGCCAGTGTTTGCTCGATGCCTTTCAGGCCATTCTGACTTCTGCTTTGGCAGATGAGAATCTTGATCGTTCAATGCTGGCGCACCTACTGACCTTGCCTAAGGTTGGCACGCTGATCGAGCAGGCTAAAGTGGCTAATGTTGGGGCAATATATAATGCCCGGGAGTCACTTTTGGCTTTCATCTCTACAAAGTTTGCTGATGAATTTGCTGAGCTGTTTCGCAGAATCCCAGCTACTTCAGTTTACCGAGCTGACGCAGAGTCCATTGCAAATCGTGCTTTGCGAAACCTCAGTCTAAGTTATCTACTTCGAGGGAATGAGATACGTTGGGCCAAGGTGGTTTTCCAACAATTTCAATTTGCGAATAATATGACTGATCAGCTTGCCGCGTTACGAATGTTGGTTGAGGGTAAACATACTGTATCCGAGGAGCTTGCGAATCAGGCTTTAAAGGATTTTTATGATCAGTGGCGCGATGAACCACTGGTCGTTGATCAATGGCTAAGCGTTCAAGCTGTGGTGCAGAAGCCAGAAGCCCTGAGTTCGGTAAAGGCGTTGATCACACACCCTGCCTTCGAGTTAAAAAATCCAAACAAAGCGCGTGCTTTGATTGGTGCTTTCTGCGGTCAAAACCACCTAGGTTTTCATAATGTCTCTGGGGCGGGGTACGAATTTTTGGCCGATCAAGTTATTGCACTGGACAGTATTAATCCTCAAGTTGCCGCACGATTGCTGACCCCACTTACACGCTGGAAGAAGTTCGATGCGAGCCACCAAAGATTGATGCAAGCTCAATTGTTGAGAATAAAATCAATCTCAAGCCTGTCAAAGGATGTCTATGAGGTGGTGGAGAAAAGCACTTTCAATATATAAGGGTAATTTCTTCCTAAGAAACATGACCCTTTAGAAAAGAGTAGCTTTGGGGACCTGATGCAACAAGTAATTTGGCTGGACAGGGAAGCACTTGCTGTTGAATTTACGGTCTCCCCAAAAATACGTTTCGCCTATCTCTATGTCTGCGCCGATTCCTCAATATTAGTAGCAGGAATGAGCTTCGCTCGTTCTGCTGCTTGCTGAAAGCTGTCTATTTCATCAAAGCTTAAATATCGATATATCTCGGCCTTCATAGTGTCGATCGAAGACATATATTCCATGTATTCATCCATCGTAGGAATTTTTCCAAGTGCCGAGCTGACGGCTGCGAGCTCTGCGGATGCCAGATAGACGTTTGCCCCCTGACCAAGCCGGTTCGGAAAATTCCGAGTAGAAGTAGAAACTACACTTGAATTTGGTGCCACTCTTGCTTGATTGCCCATACAAAGGGAGCATCCGGGCATCTCGGTTCTTGCACCGGAGGTTCCGAAAATGTTGTAGATGCCTTCCTCCGTAAGTTGGTGTTCGTCCATTTTAGTTGGTGGTGCTACCCAGAGCCTCGTTGGTAAATTGCCATCGACTTGCTTTAGCACTTCCGCGGCAGCGCGGAAATTACCAATGTTCAACATGCATGAACCAATAAACACTTCATCTATACGGGTTCCTTCAACTTCAGACAATGGTTTGACGTCATCAGGGTCGTTAGGGCAGGCGAGCAGTGGTTCCTTGATTTGGTTCAGATCGATTTCGATGATCTTGTGATATTCCGCATCTGGGTCAGGTTCCATCAGTTGCGGATTGGCTAGCCAGGCCTCCATGGCCTGCGCGCGTCTTTCCAAAGTTCTCGAATCCTGGTAGCCATTGTCGATCATCCAGCGTAGCAGGGTTATATTGCTTTTGAAGTATTCAACGATAGGCTCTTTATTCAGCCGGATCGTGCATCCACCGGCAGAACGTTCTGCAGAAGCATCAGACAGCTCGAAAGCTTGCTCTACCCTCAGATTTGGGAGCCCTTCGATTTCTAGAATTCGGCCGGAGAAGATATTCTTCTTTCCTTTCTTTTCAACCGTTAGATCACCGCTTTGTAGTGCGACGTAGGGAATTGCATTGACCAAATCCCTGAGTGTTATTCCAGGTTGTATTTCGCCGCTGAAACGAACTAAGACGGACTCAGGCATATCCAGAGGCATCACTCCGGTTGCGGCCGCGAATGCCACGAGGCCGGATCCGGCAGGGAAAGATATTCCAATTGGAAACCGTGTGTGTGAGTCGCCTCCGGTGCCTACAGTATCTGGAAGCAGCATCCGATTGAGCCAGGAGTGAATAATGCCATCGCCAGGCCTCAGGGCGACGCCGCCGCGAGTGTGAATAAAGTCAGGCAGATTGTGCTGAGTATCGATATCAACTGGCTTGGGATAAGCCGCAGTATGACAGAATGATTGCATAACCAGATCGGCGGAAAAGCCAAGGCAAGCGAGATCCTTCAATTCATCCCGAGTCATTGGTCCCGTGGTATCCTGGCTACCAACGGTTGTCATTTTGGGCTCGCAGTAACTGCCAGGTCGGATGCCTGTAGCGCCACACGCTCTTCCCACCATTTTTTGCGCTAATGTGAATCCTTTGTCAGATTGCTGACCGCCTACCGAGGATCGAAAAACCGTGGAAGGGCCCAGGCCAAGATATTCTCTTGCTTTCTGTGTCAGGCCGCGGCCGATGATAAGTGGTATCCGTCCGCCCGCTTGCACTTCATCCAGGATTACATCCGTCTTTAATGTGAACCGAGTAATTTCTTCTCCAGATCCATGGCGTATTAGTTTCCCGTCATAAATGCGAATGTCAACAATGTCTCCGGTACTCAAGTCGTCAACATCGCATTCAAAAGGCAGAGCGCCTGCGTCTTCCATCGTATTAAAAAAGATGGGCGCGATTTTCCCTGCAATACAAATCCCACCATTTTTCTTATTGGGGATGTAAGGGATATCGTCACCGATATACCATAATACTGAATTAGTGGCAGATTTTCGGGATGAGCCTGTGCCCATGACGTCCCCAACCAACGCGACCGGAAATCCGCTCTTTTTCAGTTCCTTGATTTGCGCTTCGGCATCCGTGATACCGTCACGAGGATTTTTGTACATTGCCTTCGCATGCAGGGGGATGTCAGGTCGGGACCAGGCATCCTGCGCGGGTGACAGATCGTCGGTGTTGGTTTCTCCGGGTACCTTGAACACCGCTACTGTGAATGTCTCTGGTATCTCGTCCTTGCTGGCGAACCACTCAGCATTAGCCCAAGACTGCAACACTTTCTGGGCTGTGCGGTTGCCGTTATTCGCTTTCTCAGCCACGTCGTGAAACGCGTCAAACATCAGAAGTGTATGGTTCAGTTCGTTGGCGGCATCATCGGCAAGCTGCTCGTCATCCAACAGTTCGACAAGAGTAGCAATGTTATAACCGCCCAACATTGTGCCGAGTAGCTTGACTGCGTGTTTGCGACAAATCAGTGGAGAGGTGACTTCCCCCTTAGCTATGGCAGACAAAAAGCCAGCTTTCACATAGGCCGCTTCGTCGACACCTGGCGGGACTCTGTAAGACAGCAGTTCGAGCAAAAAATCCTCTTCCCCGACGGGAGGTTTCTTGAGCAATTCGATCAGTCCGGCGACTTGCTCAGCAGACAGAGGTTTTGGGACGACTCCGAGCTTTGCGCGTTCTGCGACATGTTTTCTGTAAGCTTCTAACACGTTTTTTCCTTTTCCTCTTTCTTAAAGAGTAGGCCAGCCTGACAGGTTGATTGCGGTGTAAACGATTCTTAAGAGTTCAGTTAATATGAGTTAAACAATATCGAGAGCCATAGAAGGCCCCTGAAGTCGAGGGTATCGCCAGAGCGTATATTTGATATATCAGTTCGTTGAAAACCCTTGTAAAACTTTTGAGTTTAAATTCCTTGTAAAGCGAAAATCAATCCACTCTGGATAGTTAAAACGAGCGCTATTCTATTGTAAACACTGGAAAAAAGCCAGCTGTGCCAGAAGATCACCGCAGTTGAATTAAGACTCTCGGGGCTGATTTTGCGCTGCCTTTCGGGAGCCAGTAATGCAGTGAATTCTATGTCGACGAGGTTTGCAGTTGCCTACGTTTATCAGTAAGCAATCTGATGCATCAGATATGCCGTTAATGTAGAGTCCCAAGTTGTTTTGTAACCAATCACGCAAATGGCTAAAACTCCCTGTATTGGTATCTGCTCTGCTACATCGCTTGGCGATCTAGTGTGCCGTGGTTGCAAGCGCTACGGGTTCGAGGTGATCAACTGGAATGGCTACGACGCAGATGCTAAGCAAGCAGTGTTAAGCCGGATAGAAAAGTTCACAGTGCAGATTCTCTCTTCCCGATTTCACATCTTTTCTGAATCTGCATTACGGAATGGGCTTGAACAAAATTCGATCCCGTTCGATTCGGCATTGTCTCCTTATTGCTGGCTCCACAATTTGCTAAAGAAGCGGCGGAACCAGATCGGCGATCTAAGGTATTTTGGTGTTACGATTTTACCAGACTACACCAGGATAGCAGTAGCTGCCCTTGCTGAGCAGGTCGATGACGACCTTCAAGCTCTTCACGCTGCCCACCTTGAGCGCTACGGGCTTGCCTCTGATCACTCGTAAGTCAACCGTCCTGATGACTTTAAGTCTATCCGCGAGTGCACACCGTTTAGGCATTGATGTTGAACTGTCTGAGCTCCCAATTATGATCCGACAAAATGGCATACCAGCCAAATTCCCCCCAATCGCCGAGCACCATCCTAGTGGCATCCGAAACGCCATCAATTTCCTGTTCAAGTGGCACAGTGTGAACAGCTGGGCGATGGGTGTGTCCATGCAGAAGACGTGGACAGCAATGGAATTTGAAGCAGTCGATAACCGCCTGTTGATTAACGTCAAGAATCTCTTCAGTTTTATTTGCGGTGGACTGTTTGCTTTGTTCGCGCGCTTGCTTTGCAAATTGCGCTCTTTCCTCCAGGCTCTTGGCTAAAAAATCTGACTGCCACTGAGGGCTTCGCACCGTTGTCCGAAAGCGCTGATATTCCAAATCGTCGGTACACAAGCTATCCCCGTGCAAGAGAATTATATCGCCATATGTCGTTTTGAGCCGATGCGGTTCCTCAATGAGTTGAGCCCCGCACCGGTCAGTAAAATGCTCTCCAATGAGAAAATCGCGATTCCCGTGCATTAGAAATAGCTTGCTACCGCTCTCAGTAAAGTCACGAAAAGCCGCATCGACTCTGCTCACGCAAGTGCTGCGGGTATCGTCTCCCAGCCACACCTCAAAGAGGTCTCCCAGCACATACAGAGCGTCACACTTGCCCGCATGCTGTGACAAAAAGCGTAAAAGCGCATTGGTTAGATCGGGGCGCGTGTCCTGCAAATGCAGGTCTGAGATGAAGAGAAGGGGGTTGCGAAGGCTGGTTACCATGTTGACTATCAATTCATCTCGTGAGTCGTTGAGTGTTGGTTAGTCTTCAGTCTTCCGTTACCTCAGTGGATTCGATGATGATGTCATCGACAGGCACATCCTGATGTCCGGCTTTTGAGGTTGTTTTACAGCCCTTGATCTTGTTGATAACGTCCATTCCTTTGACAACTTTACCAAAGACCGCGTAACCCCAGCCCTGTGAAGTTTTTCCACGATGGTCGAGGAAAAAGTTATCGCTGACATTAATAAAAAATTGCGACGTCGCCGAATGGGGATCAGCTGTTCGGGCCATCGCCAAAGTGCCAGTCAGATTGGACAGGCCATTGTCTGCCTCATTGTCAACCGGGCCATTATTGGATTTTTGGTGCATTCCAGGCTCGAACCCC
>TARA_B100001057_G_scaffold202598_1_pt1 | contig 11332 bp, 10 predicted proteins | sample TARA_B100001057 | Tara Oceans TARA_B100001057 (sample SAMEA2621839) | marine metagenome | biome: marine biome (ENVO:00000447); feature: surface water layer (ENVO:00002042); material: "saline water (ENVO:00002010), including plankton (ENVO:xxxxxxxx)" | depth 5 m | reverse complement strand
GCTGTAACATTAGGTGTTATGCAACAAATAATAAGGGCTTTTGGAAGAGTAGAAGGTTCAATGCAATATATTCTTAAAGCTTGGCCAACGATAATTGAATTAGCAAGTGTTTACAAACGATTAAGAGAATTTGAATCAAAAATAAATCAAAATGATTTTATTGATGAAAAAATTTAATGACATTAGAAAAAAAATTTATTGATCAATTTGTAAATGTTACAGTGAAGGCAGCAAGCGCTGCTTCATATTTGGTAGGTAAAAAGGATAAAAATGCTGCTGATCAAGCTGCTGTTGATTCAATGAGAACTGAACTAAATAAAATTGATATGATTGGTAAAGTTGTTATTGGTGAAGGTTCATTGGATAAGGCACCTATGCTATATACAGGTGAATTGCTTGGAAATAATAAAGGTCCCGCATTAGATATAGCCGTAGATCCGGTAGAAGGAACAAACTTTGTGGCAAATAATCTACCTGGAGGCATAGCTGTTTTAGCAATCGCTGAAAAAGATAATCTTTTTAATGCACCGGAAACTTATATGAATAAAATTGCTACTGGTAAAATTGATAAAGGTTTAATCGATTTAGATTTTACTTTAGAGAAAAATATTAGAAATTTATCTGATTTCAAAAATAAAGATATATCATCAATTACTGCTTGTATTTTAGACAGACCAAGACATAAAAAAATTATTGATCAACTAAAAGATTTAAATGTGAAAATTAAATTAATCACTGATGGTGACGTTCTTGGAGCACTTTTTGTTTCTGATCCAAAATATGATATTGATATATTTCTTGGAATTGGAGGTGGTCCAGAAGGAGTTTTGGCAGCATCTGCTTTGGATGCTTATGATTGTCATTTTCAAGGTCGATTTATATTTGATAATAAAAAAGACATACAAGAGGCAAAAGAGATGGGTATTAATGATCTTACGAAAAAATATGAATTAAAAGAAATAGTTAAAGGTGACTCAATTTTCTGTGCCACAGGTATTACTGATAGTAAAATTATTAAAGGTATAAAGTTTAATAAAGATGAAATTTTGTCAGAAACATTGGTTACACACAAAAGTTTAAATTATAAAAAGATAATCAAAAAAGTTAATTCCTTAAATGAATGATATCTGTTTCAGGAAAAAATTGGATTGAAAAAAAAATTAACAAAAACTTAATTGAAAAAATAAAACAAGATTTTAATTTTTCGGAAATTATTTCAAGATTAATAGTTTCAAGAAATTTTGATTTGAGTGAAATATACAGTATTAATAATTCCTGTAGTTTCATAAATGATTTTAAAAAAGATAATGATTTTAATAAAGCATCTTTGATTTTAGAAAATTGTATAAAAAAAAAAGAACTAATATGTATTTTCGGTGATTATGATGTAGATGGTATTTCATCAACATCAATATTCATAAATTTTTTCCAATATATCAAACAACCTTATTTTTTTTATATTCCTGATAGAGAACGCGATGGATATGGCCCAAGTAAATCATTATTTCAAAAATTAATAATAAAAAAACCAAAACTAGTTCTTATGCTTGATTGTGGTTCAAATTCTAATGAAGCTATAAAATATTTAAACGATAATAATGTAAAATCAATCATAATAGATCATCACGAAATCAATAAACCATTTCCTAAATCAAATGTAATTATAAATCTAAAAAAAAATACAAATAATAATTTGAAAGATTATTTATGTACTACTGCACTAAGTTATTTTTTTCTTGAAATAATAATAAAAAAAATAAAGTCATCTTTTAATCTTTCTGATCATTTAATATATGTATTAATGGCATTAGTTTGTGATGTGATGCCATTAAGAAAAATAAATAGATTTATTGCATTAAACTTAATTAATAAATTTAAAATAGATGACAATATAATTTTCAAAACTTTATACGATTTATCAAAAAAAAATAACAAACTAAGTATAGATGATCTTGGATATTTTATAGGTCCAATAATAAATTCAGCCGGTCGCCTTTCTAATTCTGATGATGCAGTAGTTCTATTGACATCAAAAAGTCCAATGATAATTAAAAAGAAGTCTCTAGAATTAATTAAACTTAATAATAAAAGAAAAGAAATTGAAAATAAATTATTAACAGAAATTAATTTTGAAAAAATTCAAAAAGAAAATAAGAAAGTTATAATATATTACCGTCCCAATATGAGTGAGGGATTGATTGGTATAATTGCTTCAAGATTAAAAGATTATTTCAATAAACCATCAATAGTTATTACTAATTCTAAAAATTTATTAAAAGGTTCTGCAAGATCCACAACTAATTATAATATTAGTAATGTTATAAAAAAAATGATTGATATGAAGTTAATTATTAATGGCGGTGGACATCACATGGCTGCTGGTTTTACAATTAAAAAAAACAATCTTGAGAATTTTAAAAATTATCTTTTGAAAGATTATAATGTAAAAAATAATAAATTTTCAATTTTAAACACCTATGACTCTGAAATCTCCAGTTCAGCAATTAATCAAAGTTTTATTAATGAAATAAATAAATTACAACCCTATGGTAATGAAAATGGTCAACCAATTTTTCTAATTAAAGAATTAAAAACTATTAAAATAACTAAAATTAATAATAAACATATTAGTCTGATTTTAAAGCCAAGTGTAGGTAAGGCAATTAAATCTATATCTTTTAATTCCATAAATACTCCTATTGGCAATAAATTAATTAGTTATAAAAAGAAAATACATGTTATAGGTCAAATTAAAGAAAATAATTGGAATAATAAAAATAATATACAATTAAACATTTTAGATATCATAATAAAGACTAATTAGACTTGATAAATATTAACTTTTAAAATAAAAGATCGACTTACGGTCCCTTCGTCTATCGGTTAGGACAGCTGGTTTTCATCCTGCAAAGGGGGGTTCGATTCCCCCAGGGACCGCCATTTTTGATACATGACATTTTATGTTTATATGCTGAAGTGCATCTCCTCTAATAATAAAAGAACTTACGTTGGTTATACAAAAAATTTAGATTTAAGATTAAAACTTCACAATTCTGACAAAGGAGCAAAATATACAAGGGGTAATATTTGGGAAATAATTTATAAAAAGAAATTTATTTCAAAAATTAATGCTATGAAATATGAATATAAGCTTAAAAACGATGTCAAATTGAGACTTAAAATTTATAATAACTCATAAATGAAAATATCTATACTTTTGCCATATAAGGAAAATTTTACTTATGATCAGGCTGGTGCTGTTTCACTTTTTGTAAGCCAAACGACAAAAAAAAGTAAATTTAGAAACACTATTATTACATATGGTAACACTTCATCATCAAAATATCTCGATAATAATTTTCAAAATATTGATTACAAAAAAAATTTTTTACAAAGTACAAGTAAAATTTATGTCCAAAAATTTTTGAATTTAAAAGGTGTCCTAGAATCTGATATTATTGAAATTCATAATAGGCCAAATTACATAAATTTAATTAAAAAAAAATTTAATAATAAAATTTTTCTCTATTTTCATAATGATCCTCTATCAATGGATGGATCAGTATCATTAAATGAAAGGATTAAATTAATAGAAGAAGTTGATATATTTTTTTTTAATAGTACATGGACTAAAAATAGATTTCTATTAGGCATGGATGGTGATAAATTACAAAGTAATCAGTTTAAGGTCTGTTATCAATCTAGTGATAATGTTAATATCAATTTTAACAAAAAACAAAAAATAATTACCTTTATTGGAAAACTAAATTTAGTAAAAGGATATGATATATTTGGTAAAGCTATAACAAAAGTTTTAGATAAACATAAAGATTGGAAAGCAATAGTAATTGGTGATGAAAAAAGAGAAAATTTGAAATATAATCACAGTCGTCTCAATCAATTAGGATTTAAAAACAACAAGTTCATCATAGATTTATTAAAGAAAGTGAGTATTTCAGTAGTTTGCTCTCGCTGGGATGAACCTTTTGGCAGAGTTAGTTTAGAGTCTGCCAGCAGAGGATGTGCTATAATAACAAGTAATAGAGGAGGATTACCAGAAACAACAAAATTCGGAATAACATTAAAAAAATTAAACTCACATGAGTTAATTAAAAAAATAAATTTATTAATAGAAAATAAATCTTTTTTGTTAAAAAAACAAAAAGAAAACTATAAAGGTTTTTATTTAACCCATAAATTTGTATCTGATATAATTGATAAAGAAAGGGAAAATTATATTGTTAAATCATTTAGTTATAAAAAAAATTCTGTTTTAAAAATTCTTCATATCACCAATTTTAATAATAGGTTTGATGGGAGACTTCATTATAATACAAGTAAACGTTTAAATAATGGTTTCGTAAGACTAGGTCATAATGTGCTAACAATCAGTGATCGAGACTTAGTCAACATAGGAAAAAGTTATAAAGATTTAAATGGGTCAAAATATCTTCAAAAAGTTACAATTAATAGCATTAAAAATTTTAAACCAAATTTAGTGGTACTTGGGCATGCTGATGCAATAAATTTGCAAACAATTGATTATATCAAGTCTAATGATATTAAGATTTGTCAATGGTTTTTAGATCCAATTGGTATAGGAACGCCTGATAATCTTAAAAATAAAAGAAGATTATTAGACAAGAGTAGATACATTGATGCAAGTTTTATAACTACAGATCCATTATCACTAAATTTTAAAACTAAAAATACTTTTTTTATACCAAATCCATCAGATCCATCTTTTGAAATACATAATAATTATGAAAAAAATTGTCATAATGATTTATTTTTTGCCATGAGTCATGGCGTTCATAGGGGTAAATTAAAAGAAGGTAAATTTGATGAAAGAGAACTTTTTTTAAATAAATTAATAAAAAAAAATCAAAATATAAAATTTGATGTGTATGGTATTAATAGTAAGCAACCTATATGGGCTGAGGAATTCATGAAAATGATTTCTAATTCATCAATGGCATTAAACTTAAGCCGTGGAAAACCTGTTAAATACTATAGTAGTGATAGAATCGTTCAGCTAATGGGGAATGGACTGTTAACATTTATTGATAAAAAAACATGTTATAATGATTTTTTTTCAAAAAATGAGATAATTACATATAACAATATTAATGATTTATCATATAATATTCAAAAATTTAAAAAAGATCATAAACAAAGAAAAATAATAGCTAAAAATGGCAAAATAAAATATATGAAATATTTTAATTCTGAAATTGTTGCACAATTTATTATTGAAAAAACATTTGGTCAAAAATTTAGTAGAAAATATTTATGGATAAAGTAAAAAGAAAAAAAGCCCTTATATTTGGTATTACTGGTCAAGATGGTTCATACTTGGCTGAGTTTTTATTAAAAAAAAATTATATTATTCATGGTGTAAAAAGAAGGTCTTCTAGTGCAAACACTGAAAGAATTGACCATATATTTGATAGTATAAATTTTAAAAATAAAAATTTTTTTATCCATTATGGTGATGTAACTGATAGCTCAAGCACGTTAAACATAATTAATAGAATTAAACCTGATGAAATATATAATTTAGCTGCACAAAGTCATGTAAGAGTATCATTTGATATTCCTGAATATACTGCAAATTCAACCGCACTAGGTTCATTAAGAATTCTTGAGGCAATTAAAAATCTTAATTTAAAAAAAACAAAATACTATCAAGCATCAAGTTCTGAAATGTTTGGAAAACAAAAAAAAAACCTTTCCCAAAATGAAAGAACAAAATTTCACCCTATGTCAATTTATGGGGTTTCTAAAGTTTTTGCTTATCATGCCTCAGTATTTTATCGAGAAGCATATGGTATTTTTGCATCAAATGGAATTTTATTTAATCACGAATCACCAAGAAGAGGGCCGACTTTTGTTACAAAAAAAATAGTACAAGCACTTGTAAGAATTCTAATGAATAAACAAGATTATTTATCACTTGGAAACCTATATGCTATTAGAGATTGGGGTCACGCAAAAGATTACGTGGAAACAATGTGGAAGATATTACAATATAAAAAACCAGATGATTGGGTCATTGCAACTAATGAAGAAATGACTGTAAAAACTTTTATTAATAAGTGTGCAAAAAAATTAAAAATGAATTTAATTTGGAAAAATAAGGGTGTTAATGAAATAGCTATAGATAAAAATACAAAAAAAACAATAATTAAGATAGATAAAAAATATTTTAGACCAGGAGAAGTAGATTTTTTAAAAGGAGATTATTCAAAAGCAAAAAAACTTTTAAAATGGAAACCACGATATAAATCTGACGATTTAATTGATGATATGATTAAATACGAACAAGATTTATATGAATAAATATATTTATCCACTTATTGAAAATCCTTTTTCTGATGATGATATCAGTAAAGGTATTAAGGTTTTAAAATCTAAACAGCTCACGTTATCACATGAAACTATAAATTTTGAAAAAAAATTTACACGTAAATTAAAATCAAAATATTCCCTAATGGTAAATTCAGGGTCTTCTGCAAATTTACTTGCTTTACAATGTTTAATTAATCCTTACAGAAAAAATAGATTAAAAAGAGGTGATGAAATATTAATTCCAACGTTATGTTGGTCAACTTCATTATGGCCAATAATTCAATCTAATTTAAAACCTATATTTGTAGATATAAATACAGAAACACTAAATATTGATGAAGATCAATTAGAAAAAAAAATTACAAATAAGACAAAAGCAATATTACTAGTCAACGTTCTTGGAAATTCATGTGACATGAATAAAATAATGAAAATCAAAAGAAAATATAATTTGATATTAATCGAGGATAATTGTGAGTCACTAGGTTCAAAATTTGCTAATAAGTATTTAGGTACTTATGGTGATTTTTCATCATTTTCATTCTACTCATCTCATCAAATTTCATCTGGTGAAGGTGGTATGATTTGTTGTAAGGATAATAATGATTACAATATCATCAAATCTTTAAGATCTCATGGCTGGTCAAGAGGTACTTCTTTTGAAAATAAGATTTATATGAAAAATAAATCTTTAGATAAAAGATTTATTTTTTTTAACTCTGGTTATAATTTACGACCTACTGAAGTTTCGGCTGCAATAGGGCACAATCAATTTAAAAGAATGGACAAACTTATAAAAATTAGAAAATATAATAGAAAAAAAATTATCGAATCATTACTAAATAATTCAAAACTAAAAGATAAGATTGATTTTTATTATGAAAATAAGTTGGTCAAGCCGTCATGGTTTGGTTTATCGGTAAAAATTTTGTCATCAAAATATAATAAAAATATTATTATAAAAAAATTGGAAAGTTATGGAATAGAAACAAGACCAATAATAAGTGGTAATTTTGCTAATCAACCTGCTGCAAAAAAATATCGTTTATCAATAAAACAAAAATATCCTAATACGGATAAAGTATATAACAAAAGTTTTTTTATTGGTTTACCTACAGAGCGAATTAAGAATAATTTATTAAAAAAGATAGTTATAGCATTTGAAAAATCGTTCAAATAAAAATCAAGTTGTTGTTGCTTATACTGGCCCAAAAAGTGTCTTAGCAAAATCATTTGTTAAGCATTACCGTAATAAATTTATATTTAAATCTTATACCGGTGATGTAAGAGATTACAAAAGTATAAATTTATGGTTAAAAAAAAATACTGATATTAATATTTTTATTAATTTTGCTGCTATCACATCAAATAAAAATTGTGAAAAAGATAAAAAAAAGGCACTAGATGTTAATTATAAATCTATAACAAAATTACTAAATTTAATTAATAAAATACCAATGAAAAATTTTAATTATTTTTTATCAATCTCATCAAGTCATGTATTTAAGAAATCTAATTCTAAATTGAGTGAAAATTCTATCAAAAAACCTTTAAACTATTATGGTATTACAAAATTAGCACTTGAAAATTATATTTTTAAAAATCAAAATAAATTTAGATTTAAAATAGGTATAGCAAGAATTTTTAATTATTATAATAAAGGTCAAAAAAAGGGTTTTTTTATTAATGATGTTATCAAAAGATTAAAAGAAAATAAAAAGATAATAAAATTTAATAATGTTAATGCGTATAGAGATTTTATTTCTATGAAAGATATTAATATTGCACTTTTCAAAATGATTAATTTAAAATTAACCAATGACTATAATATATGTTCTGGAAAAAAGGTTTTTTTACCAGATATAATTAATCACCTAAGTAAAATATATAAAAAGAAAGTTCTTATTATTAATAGTAAAAAAAGCAGTATGTTAATAGGATCAAATGCTAAATTAAGAAAAAAAGGATGGAAAATTACTAATAAAAAATTATTTAATGAATTATATAAATAAAAAGATAATTATTATTGATAACTCAGATTTATCTTACTCTGGTGATGATATTGATGGAACCATTATAAGAGGAACAGAAACATCACTAATTTTATTAGCTGAACAATTTGTGAAAATGGGCATTGAAGTTGATTATTGTAATTCTATTACAAATTTAAAAAAAATAAATGGTGTTAATTATTTTCACAAAAATGAGATTGATAAAAATTTAATCTATGATTTGGCAATTGTGATTTCTGATGCTAATGAATTTAAACGTGTTACTTCAATTAAAAAAGCCGTTTTTTCAAATAGCAATCAACCTATTGAGAAATTTATAAGGAAAAAGCAGTTATTACCATTTTTAAAATTTAAACCAGTGTTAATAACTTTATGTGAATATCAATTTAACAAAAGATCTTTTTTAACATCTTTTTATGGTAAAAAGACTATTCCTATCACAGTTGATCCTAAATTTTTAGATATAGATATTGATACTAACCATTTGCCAATGAAGAATGTTGTTTACAATATTAGATCTAATAGAAATCTTGATAGATTAATCAAAATATGGTGTGAAAAAATTTTTCCAATTAACAACGAATTTAAACTTTTTATAACACCTGACGTGATTGATTATAAAGATTATCATTTTAATAATAATATATTTCTAAGAACTATTGGTTCAAGATCAGAAATGATTAATGAGCTTAATAATTACCGAGCTTTAACTTATTTAGGTCATAAATCTGATATTTTTACTCTCACAGCTGAAGAGGCTATAAAGTTATGTCTTCCTGTAGTAACATTTGGAATAGGCTCTTTAAAAGAGCGTGTCACTCATAATGAAACAGGTTTCATTGCTAGTAATGATCAAGAATTTGCTGATTTCACAATAAGATTACTTAATGATGATAATTTTTACCTCGATTTTAAAAAAAAAATGTATGAAAAACGTCATGAAAATAATTGGGAATTTATTGCCAATGAATGGATAAAGTTTTTTTTAAATGGATAAAATACTTATCTTAAAAAATGATAGAGTGGGGGATTTATTTAATTCTCTTGATGGAATAAATGCAATTTTAGAGGATAATCCAAATGCTAAAATTGAGATAGTGTTGTCTCATATATCTCAAAAGTTAAGTTTTCTTTTTAATATAGATAATGTTTCTGTTACCTTTTTACCTTATCATCTTACAATTTCTGATAAATTAAAGCTATTTTTTAAAATTTTAAATAATTCATTTGAAAAAATATATATTTTATCACCAAAAAATTTTTATTATTATTTACCATTATTTTGTAAATCTAAATTTTATGCAATTACTATTATAAACTCAAATAAATCTAGGCCATTAAAATTTCTTTTAAAAAAACTTTTTAAATATAAGATTAACAATAGAGCTAATAAAAAAATTAATGATAATATAGGTTCATTAATTTTTGATTTATGCTCATCAAAAGAATTAACATCATATAAGAATATTCTCAATCACAATCCTCAATGCTCATCTTTATTTCAAAATAATATTGGTTTATTTGAAAATTTTATTCATATTCATTACAAAGATTATATTTTTAAGAAAAATGGTTGGTCCAACGTATCTTTTTTTAAACTTCTTAATAAACTTTCTTATAAGAATAAAGTTATATTAACTTCTGATTACGGTAATTTTGATTATCACAAAAATTTTTTATCAAATTTTTCTTATTTAAATTTTAGTAATTCTACGGATAAAATTGATTTAGAACAAAATATTCATTATCTGCACAATATTAATACTGCTGATTTATTTAAGCTAATCAACTTATCAAAAACTGTGATTTCTCCCCATGGAGCAATGACCGTTATGGCTTCTTATCTTCAAAAAAAAGTAATTGATATATTTGATACAAATATTAATATTAATGCTTTTCGTGAATATAAACCTCGTAATGACAATTATAAATTTTTTATAATTAAACCTGATTTTGATAAAATTTTATTTAAAATAAATAAATTTTTATAATTTTATTTTAGTTAAAGCGTTATTCTTAAATAAGTTTGCTTCTTTTATATATCTCCTAACCATTTCTGTTGATTTATGACCTGTCATTGCCATTATACTTCTTTCTTCAGCACCAGACTCAGCTGCTGATGTGGCAAAACCTGACCTTAAGCTATGGCCAGAGTAATTTTTGCTATCTATTCCTGCTAAATTTAGATATTTTTTTATTAGAAGTGCTACTGTTTGATCTGTCAATCTATTGTCTGTCAATTTAGATCCTTTTGAAAACCTTCTAAATAATGGTCCTGAATTAATATTTGATATTTTAATCCATTTTTTAACTGATAATACAGGGCAATATTTTGAATTTTCAAAGTAGGGTAGACCTTTTAAAGAACCTTCACCAAATTGGTCTGTTTTAGTCCTTTTTAAAGTGATTTTAAGGCCTTCTGGAACAAAATCTAAATCATCATAATCTAATGATACTATTTCATTTCTTCTAAATCCTCCTGAAAATCCAATTAAGATAATTGATCTATCCCTTATTTTTTTGATTTCTTCATTGTTTTTCTCATCTATTAAATTAATAAGCCTTATTAAACTACTGATTAATAATGGTTTTTTTCCTTTTTGTATGCTCCCTTTTCTTCTTTTTATTCCCATAATATTTTCAATTATTGATGGGTGTTTTGTATCCAAATAATGCCCTTTAAGTTTATGAATGACTCCAATTGATACTAATCTACGTTTTAAAGTGCTCATTTTTACATCTTTAGTTGATAAATAAGTTAAGTATAATGAAACTATTTTGGGCTCTGATGGAAGAGATTTAAATCCATTCTGAGCACAAAATAATCCAAAATCATTAAAATCTGATTTGTAAGCTCTTACTGTATTGTTTGCTTTAGAGCTTTGTAAATTTATTAGTGTTTCTTCTTGTAATGCTTTTATATCTGTTATTATTTTATTCATAAATATTACTATTGATAACCATTAATT
>TARA_B100001057_G_scaffold222083_1_pt1 | contig 11338 bp, 10 predicted proteins | sample TARA_B100001057 | Tara Oceans TARA_B100001057 (sample SAMEA2621839) | marine metagenome | biome: marine biome (ENVO:00000447); feature: surface water layer (ENVO:00002042); material: "saline water (ENVO:00002010), including plankton (ENVO:xxxxxxxx)" | depth 5 m | reverse complement strand
AGTGCTAATCACTGGATGCCTCAAGAAATTAATATGACAAACGATATCGTATTATGGAAATCAGAAGACGGATTAACAGAAGACGAGAGAATAATTGTCAAAAGAAATTTAGGTTTCTTTTCAACTGCGGACTCTTTAGTTGCAAATAATTTGGTATTAGCTCTATACAGACTAATAACAAATCCAGAATGTAGACAATATATTTTAAGACAGAGTCTTGAGGAAGCAATTCATACTCATGCATATCAATATTGCATTGAGTCACTAGGAATGGATGAAGGTGAAATATTTAATATGTATAGAGAAATACCATGCGTAGCAAGAAAGGCATCATGGGGATTAAAATATACTCAAGAGATATCTAATCCTGACTTTAAGACTGGAACAGAGGAAACTGATAAGCAGTTACTTAAGAATCTTATTGCTTTTTATTGTGTCTTAGAAGGTATATTTTTCTACTGTGGTTTTACTCAAATTCTTTCTATGGGTAGAAGAAATAAAATGACAGGAACTGCTGAGCAATTTCAATATATCTTGAGAGATGAGTCCATGCACGTGAATTTTGGAATTGATGTTATAAATCAAATCAAGATTGAAAATCCTCATCTATGGGATGATGCAATGAAAGAAGAAGCAGCACAGATGATTCTAGAAGGAACAGAGTTAGAAATTCAATATGCAAGAGATACCATGCCTAGAGGCGTGTTAGGGATGAATGCTTCGATGATGGAAGAATATCTAAAATTTATTGCTAATAGAAGGCTAACGCAAATAGGTTTAGATGAAGAATTTACTGGTGTTAGCAATCCTTTTCCATGGATGTCAGAAATTATTGATCTTAGAAAAGAGAAAAACTTCTTTGAGACTAGAGTAACTGAATATCAAGTTGGTGGTGCTCTTAACTGGGAATAAATTAAACTGAAAAGCTGGATCTTGCAAAAATCTGAGTGACGTATTCATTTAGATTTTTGTAATCTTTAAGATCAAGTCTATTTAATCTAACTAAAAAATTTAAATTAGTTGCCATCTGAATATCTGCATACGTGAATTTATCACAGGTTATGAATTCTTTTGAAGCAATGATTTCGTTGAATGTTTCTAAAGCGCTTACGCCAATATTTCTTTGAGAAAGTCCAAACTCTTTATTTTGATCCTCCATCTTGCTCATGTGAGGATGTGTATGTCTAAAGCCATGTGCTAATGGTGTTGAGAGTTCGTATGTTACTCGAGAGTACCACATTTCAATCATTGCAATTTCTTCAGGAGTTTCACCAAACATATTTGGTTCGGGATATATTGATTCCAAATATCTGCAAATTGCAGTTGTTTCAAGAATAACTGATTCATCGTCTAACTGAAGGGCAGGCACTCTTGAGTTCGGAGCAATAGACATATATTCAGGCTTTTTGTGTTCTAATTCGGCTAAGTTAAGATTTATAATTTCAACATCTTTGATATTTTTTTCAGCCAAAAAAATTAGTACTTTTAGTGGACTTGGAGCAAGTTTGCTAGAGTAAAGTTTCAAGTCTTATTTTTTATTTATTAATTCAAAAAACTTGAGGGTTTGTTCTCCACCATTTTGAAGTGCTCTAGCATCTGTCATATCAGATATATTATCCCAGTTTGCTTGAATATTTTCAGGAGTCATATCCTCACCCATACCGAGTGAAACTCCCATAGTTTCATGAATAAAGATTCTTGAAAATACTCCAGCGCCAGCAGCTATAATTGCACCATTAGGTGCATTTTCACTCGCTAAAAAAATGACTGCTGGAGTAATAAATTCTGGTTGTAAATTCTTGCCAAAATCCTCTGGAATTAGTCCTTCTGTCATTCTTGTGTATGCAACAGGAGTAATTGAATTTGTGAAAACATTTTTATTTTGTCCTTCTAACTTTAGCGTATTCATAAGACCTACCATTGCCATTTTTGCAGAACCATAATTTGTTTGACCAAAGTTTCCAAAAACACCACTAGAAGAACTAGTAAAGATAATCCTGCCGTACTCTTGTTCTCTCATTATTGGAAAAATAGTATGTGTACAATTTAATGTTCCTTGAAAATGAACATCCATTACTAAATTAAAATCATCTAGTGTTACCTTATGAAAACTCTTGTCTCTTAAAATACCTGCGTTATTTACAAGAATATCTATTCGTCCCCATTTATCAATTGTCTGTTGAGTCATTTCTTTAACTGCTTCTAAATCAGTTACACTGGCACCATTGGTAATGGCTTCACCGCCATTTGAAATTATTTCATCAACAACAGCCTCTGCAGCATCACTTGTTCCACTTCCATCAACACTTCCTCCAAGATCATTGACCACAACTTTTGCACCTCTTTTAGCAAGCTCTAAAGCATGTTGTTTGCCAATACCACCGCCAGCGCCAGTTACAATAGCAACTTTGTCATCAAATTTAATATTCATACATCACTCCAATATTAATAAAAGCTTATAAAGAATTCAGTTATTATTTTAATCAAATTAAAATTATATACTATGAAATAAAAATTAAGGATTACATTTTAATTTAGGAATATAATTAGTATATACAATTTAAATTAAGGAAAAAATGAGTTCAACAATAAAAGTAGTTGTAACAGGTGCAGCTGGTCAAATAGCTTATTCATTGATACCAAGACTGGTAAATGGAAAAACCTTTGGTGACAAAACAGTTGATTTATGCCTAGTAGAAATACCACAAGTAGTTGATAAGTTAAAAGGCTTAGTTATGGAACTGGAGGATTCATATTTTCCAAATATGGGAGAGGTTTCATATACCAGTAACTTTGAAGAAGCGTCTGTTGATGGAGATTGGTTTCTATTGGTAGGAAGTATTCCCAGAGGCATTGTATATAACGGTAAAAAAATCGAGGAAAGATCAGATCTGCTCAGCATAAATGGTGGTATTTTTGTAGACCAAGGAAAGGCTATTGGAAAAAATGGAAATGATAACGCAAAGGTTCTAGTTGTTGGAAATCCAGCTAATACAAATGCTTTAATAGGCAAAAATGCTGCAAATAATAATTCTCAAACATGGATGGCTATGACAATGCTTGATTCAAATCGAGCAAAATCAATTCTTTCAAAAAAAACTAACAAAAATATCTCAGAGATTACCAATATGATTATTTGGGGTAACCATAGTCCTACTATGTATCCAGACTCTGAGAATGCTTTCATTTCTGGTCAAAAAGGAAGTGATTTAATAAACGATATGAAATGGATAGAGTCAGATTTTTTACCCTCAGTACAGCAAAGAGGAAAGGCTGTAATTGATGCTAGAGGAGCATCTTCTGCAACTTCTGCTGCGAAAGCAGCAATTGATACTGTGATGGCTTGTGAAACTCCAACTGATCATGGAGATTGTTTCAGTGCTGCAATTGCGAGCGATGGTGCATATGATGTTCCTGAAGGATTAATATGCGGATATCCGCTTATGACACTTGAAGATGGAAGTATTGAAATCAAAAGAGATTTATCATTGTCAGAATTCGCTTTGTCAAAATTTCAGATTTCAATTGATGAATTGGTGTCTGAGAGAGATGCTGTGAAGCATCTTATGCAATGACAAAAAAAGAGAAAATTTTAAGCAGCTTTATAATAAATATTATTGAAGACGAAAAACCATCTAGTCTTCATATACTTTCAGAAAAAGATTTGTCACAACTATTAAAAAGAATTGAGAAAACTAAAATAAAATCTCTTAATATCTCACCACAAATAGACAAGAAATCTGATGAGAATTTTGATCTATATATTATTTTGGATGATATTAAGTTTTCTGAAGCAGACATTGGTACTGTAAAAAACTTACTAAGCCAAAAAATTGTAGTCTTTACTGATTTAAAAAATGACAAAAATACCGACGCGATAATGCTAAAACTTGGATTTAATAAAGAACTAAGGGACAAAACAAATAAATTGAAATGTTTTTCATATAATTTAAAAACTTATAACAATAAGAGAACTTGGAATAATCCAACTGGTTGGGCTAATCCAGAAAACTTTGACAAATTTAGATGGTAAAGAACTGTTATTAGGTTTATTCGTTAGATTTAAGTTGAGGAAATAATAAGACGTCTCTAATTGAGGACTGATTTGTTAAGAGCATTACTAGTCTATCTACTCCCATACCTACTCCCACTGCTGGAGGCATTCCATGTTCTAGAGCTGTTATGTAATCATGATCATAATCCATAGCTTCCTTATCACCAGACTCTTTTGCCACGACCTGTTTTTCAAATCTTGAGGCTTGATCGTCAGGATCATTTAATTCACAAAAGCCATTAGCAAACTCTTTACCACCAATAAAAAGTTCAAACCTGTCAGCAAAGTCCGGATTATCTTGATTTCTTCTTGACAATGGCGAAACTTCTACAGGATATTCAGTTACAAAAGTTGGATCTATTAATCTTGATTCAACAGTTTCTTCAAAAACTTCTAAAAGCATTCTGCCAACTTCCCAATTTTTTTCAATTTTTATTTTTTTATCCTTTAAAAAATTTGAAAGAACTTGCCTGTTTGCTATGTCATCTTTAGAAAGGTCTTTATTATGATCTAGCACAAGGTCTGTCAATGTGGATTGGTTAAAGTTATCTAAATTAATTTCTTCGTCATCCCATGTTATCTTTGATTTACATCCTGCGGCAGATGCAGCATTTAAAATAATTTCTTTAGTAAGATTCATTTGATCTTGCATGCTTGCATATGCCTCATACCATTCCATCATTGTGAATTCTGGATTATGTTTTGTAGAAAGACCCTCGTTTCTAAAACTTCTATTGATTTCAAATACTTTATCAAAACCACCTACTAAAAGTCTTTTTAAATATAATTCGGGAGCAATCCTTAAATAAAGATCTTGTCCTAGTGCATTGTGCTGAGTAACAAATGGTCTGGCAACTGCTCCGCCGGCCAAAGGGTGCATCATTGGAGTCTCAACTTCTAAGTATCCAACTTTGTTCATTATTTTTCTCATAGAATCAATGATCTTGGTTCGTTTTATAAAAACTTCTTTTGAAGAATTATTTGTCATTAAATCTAAATACCTTTGTCTATATCTGGCTTCTATATCAGTCAATCCTTTAAATTTTTCTGGCATTGGTCTTAATGATTTTGTGATCATTTCAAGATCCCACACATCAATAGTTAGTTCATCCTTTTGTGTTCTAAACAATTTACCTGATATACCAACGATATCTCCAAGATCCCATGTCTTAAAGTCTTCATAAACACTATCATCAACATTATTTTTAGTGACGTAAATTTGAATATCACCAGAGGAATCTCTCAAGGTTGCAAAACTAGCTTTACCCATTACTCTCTTGAGAACAATTCGACCAGCAATAGATATATTTTTTATATCTTTTTTTACAAGCTCCTCTTTTGAAAATTGTCCAAATTCTTCATGCAGTTTTTTGGCGCTATTTTGTGGTTTGAATGTATTACCATATGCAGATCCTTTATCTCTGAGCTGATCTAATTTTTTTCTTCTTTCTTCAAGTAAAGCTTTTTCGCCACCTAAATTATCATTATCCATTTATATACCTGCCTTTAGTGATGATTTCATAAAATCATCTAAATCTCCATTGAGAACTGCATTAGTGTTACCTGTTTCATGATTAGTTCTTAAGTCTTTAATCCTAGATTGATCTAACACATAAGATCTTATCTGACTTCCCCAACCAATATCAGACTTGCTATCCTCAAGCAGCTGCTGTTCTTCATTCTGTTTTTGTAATTCTAACTCGTATAACTTAGATTTTAATTGTTTTAATGCACTTTCTTTATTTTTATGTTGTGAACGATCACTTTGAGACTGAGCAACAATTCCAGTTGGAATATGAGTTAATCTTACTGCAGAGTCTGTTTTGTTAACATGTTGTCCTCCTGCTCCGGAAGCTCTATATGTATCAGTTCTGATATCTGACTTATCTAAGCTAATCTCAATTGACTCATCAATTTCTGGAGAGATAAAAACAGATGCAAATGAAGTGTGTCTTCTATTTCCAGAATCAAAAGGAGACTTCCTTACTAATCTATGTATGCCTGTTTCTGTTCTTAGCCAACCATAAGCATAATCACCAATAATATGAATAGAAGCTGATTTAATTCCCGCGACCTCTCCATGAGTTATATCGACGACCTTAGTTTCAAATCCTCTGCTTTCCGACCACTTTGAATACATCCTATAAAGCATTTCAGCCCAATCTTGAGCTTCAGTACCACCAGAGCCAGATTGAATTTCAATGTATGCTGAAGCTGGATCCATTTTATTTGAAAACATCTTGTTAAATTCAAATTCCTCAATTTTTGATTTAATTTTAATTAAATCCTCTATGATTTCTTGTAAAGGAGAATCATCATTATCTTCGTTCGCAATTTGTAGTAACAAACTGCAATCAGAAAGCTTATTTTTAACATCTCTAAATAATTCTAATGTTTTATCAATAGAAGTTTTTTCTTTATTGAGCTTTTGGGATAAGTCTAAGTCTGACCATGTTTCTTCCAGAGATAATTGATTTTCTATTTCTTTAAGTCTTACTTCCTTAGCTTCTATGTTAAGAACACTATTTTCAATTTCATCTAACCTTTCTTCAAGATCATTGATACTTAGCTTAATTTCCTGACTATCCATTAGTTTAATTATTTTGTTCTATGAAACTAAAAATTTCTTTTTTTGATGCATTTAGTTTATTAGCTATTTCTTTTTTATATAGAACATTTCTTATTGAGTTTGGTATATGTGAAATTTCTTTATTAATTTTTTCAAAAACATTTGGAAATTTTGCAGGATGTGCTGTAGATAAAATTACTGTTTTGTTTTTAAGATCGTTTGAATTATTTAAAACTGCTTCTGCTGCGACAGCAGTATGCGGATCCATTAGATAATTATACTGATCAGAAAATTTATTAATACAATTAAAGGTTGATTCGTCATTAACTGCATAACTATAAAATAAATCTTGTGATTTTTTCCATATCGACTTATCCATTTGAATTGGTTTACTCGGAAAATCACTGTACATCTTGAAACACTGATTTTCATCTCTATCGAGGAAAAAATCATATACTAAACGCTCAAAATTACTGGCAACGCTAATATCCATGCTTGGTGATATTGTTTCAAACACCTTAGTTTTGGAATAATCATTATTATTGAAAAATCGTTGTAATATGTCATTTTTATTTACAGCAACAACAATTTTCTCTAAAGGCATTCCCATTTTATATGCAGAATAACAAGCAAAAACATTGCCAAAATTGCCAGTTGGAATAGAAAAGTTTAGAGGTTCAGATAATTTATTAATACTTAGGGCAGCATAAAAATAATAACAAATTTGCCCGATTATTCTTACCCAATTTATTGAATTTACTGCAAGAAGATACTGATCTTTTTTTAAAAAAGATCTTGTTTTAAAACCCTCTTTAACAATATCCTGGCAATCATCAAAAGTACCATTTACTAGAATTGCAAAGACATTTGATTGATCAACAGTTGTCATCTGTTTTCTTTGTATATCTGACATATTCCCATCGGGTATCAAGATAAAACTTTTTATTGCCTCAAATTTTTTACATGCATCTATTGCAGCAGAACCAGTGTCACCAGATGTTGCCCCAAAAACAATTGCAGTTTTGTCATGTCTTTTCAGTGATTTATTAAAGAAAGCTGCAGCAAGTTGAAGCCCAAAGTCTTTAAAAGCAGCTGTGGGTCCATGGAATAATTCTAAAATATCAATAGAGTTATTTATATTATGAATTCTTAGCAAATTTTTATCTTCAAAATCATGCCAAGTTTCATCAAGCATTTTCATTACCTCACCATCTTCAAAAGATGATTTTGTAAAAAGAGGGACTATATGCTTTGCAACATCAACAAAAGAATCAAGATTTTTCATCTCTTTCAAATCAATCTGAGGCCAGAACTCTGGTATAAAAAGTCCACCATCACCTGCAAGACCTTGAAGAAGAACTTCTTCAAATGTTTTATTTTTATCTATGCCCCTAGTACTGTGAAACAACATACTTATTTATTTTCAATTCTGATTGATCTTATTATTTTTACAGAATTTAATTTATTTATGCTCTCAGTTAAATCTTTATTATCTTTTTCGTAATAAGGGTCTGTGATAATCACAATTGGGACATGATTTTCTGCTAAGCTTTCTTTTTGAACAATTGACTCTATCCCAACATCTTTTTTCCCAAAAACTGATGTTATTGAGGCCATCACTCCAGGAGTATCCTCTGCTTCAATATAAAAATAATATTGAAACTGAAGATCCAAAAAGTTCATAAGCTTCAGTTTACTGTTGCCAGTTTTAATAAGATTATTTTTTGAATTAGCTATATTTACAAGATCAGAAATTATTCCAGATGCTGTAGATTCTTGCCCAGCGCCCGATCCTGCAATATGAATGGTCCCTACTAAGTCAGTTTCAATTTCGATTCCATTTCTTACACCTCTCAGATTTGCAAGATATGAATCAGATTCAATTAAAACAGGATGAGCTCTTAACTCTATCTGATCACCATTAATTTTGGCTACGGCCAAATGTTTTATGGTATACCCCATATCTAAAGCATATTTAAAATCTACTTTATCTATTTTGGTTATACCAGATATATGGAAACTTGTCGGAGGAAGGCTAGTCCCATATGCCATAGATGATAATATGCCAATTTTATGAGCTGCATCCATTCCTTCTATGTCAAAAGATGGATCTGGCTCTGCATAACCTTCTTCTTGAGCAAGTTCTAATGTTGATTGAAATTCCTTGCCTTCTTCCATGTTTGAAAGTATAAAATTTGTGGTGCCATTTAGCATCCCTGCTATTTTGGTTATTTTGTTAGCAGCTAGTTCTTCACTCAAAATCTTAATAATAGGTGTTCCTGCACATACTGCTGATTCAAATAATATTTTTACATTATTTTTATTAGCACAATCAAATATTTCATCGCCATGATGAAATAAAACAGCCTTGTTAGCAGTAACTACATGTATTTTGCTATTTAAAGCGTCAAGAATAAGTTCTCTTGCGGTTTCAACACCACCAATAAGCTCGACTAAAACATTAATTTTATGATTTTTTACATCAAAAATATTTCTTTCAATTGATATCTTGCCTGGATCGCATTTCGGGTTATCTCTTCTAGCACCAATAACATCAACAGATATATCTAATCCTGAGATGTTTTTTATTTGTTCAGCATTGTCGTTTAATGCATTAAACAGACCTGTGGCAACATTACCCCATCCACAAATACCTATACTTAATTTCCCCATTCTCTACCCTTTTAATTTTTCCAATAATTCATTTGGTGGATAATAACCTGGAAGCAATTCTCCCGACTTAGTTACAATTGCTGGCGTTCCAGAAATTCCTATCTTTTGTCCTATTGTATAATGCTTGGCTACAGGTTGTGTATCGCAAAATGCTAAATTAAGATTTTTGCCTTTTTTGAGTTTTGTCAATGTTTGTTTTGGATTATCAGAGCACCATGCACTAACCATTTTTGAAAAAGATTTGGTTCCAATTCCTGATCTAGGAAAAGCGAGGTAATTTATTGAGATACCTAAATTATTGTAATCGTCAATTTGCTCATGCAACTTTCTGCAATATGTACAATCTACGTCAGTAAAAATTGCGATACTGAAAATTTCATTTTCTGCAGGGAAGGAAATGAATTCACTTTCACTAATTGAGTTTATTATTTGACTTCTTTGATTTTCAATCTCATTATTTGTTAAATTAATGATTTTATTTTGTTCGATTTTGAACATTTCACCATAGATAAAAAAGCTCCCATTAGAAGAGACATAAATTGGTTGAACATCTCCATAAAAAACCTTATATAAATCTGGTATTTCTGAAGGTTGAATTGACTCTATTTTTGAACCAGGAGGAAGAATACTTGTGATCTTTTTTTCAATATCATCTTTGTTTGTAGACCCAAAAGAGGAAAAGGAAAAAAGTAGGAATATAAAAAAATATTTTTTCATTTATTTAACCTCTTGGATGATGTTTCTTTAATACTTCGCCCAGTCGTTGTTTAGCTATGTGAGTATAAATTTGTGTTGTTGATAAATCACTATGACCAAGCAGCAACTGTACAGATCTTAAGTCAGCACCTCTGTTTAAAAGGTGAGTTGCAAATGCATGTCTAAGAGTGTGAGGTGATATTGATAATTTTAGGTTTTCTCTTTTTATATAAATTTTGATTCTCTGCCAAAAAGTTATTCTCGATAATCTCCTTTTTCTATTTGACAAGAAGACTTCTTTTGAGTTTGAGCTTGGTCTAATATTTAGGTACAAATTTAAAGCTTCTAATGCATTCTCACCAAAAGGTATTAATCTTTCTTTTGATCCTTTCCCCATTACTTTTACAACACACCTATTGGTATCAACATTATTTAATTTTAAATTAACCAATTCAGAGATTCTCATACCAGTTGCATAAAGCATTTCAATCATAGCTTTATCCCTTATTTCAATTCTAATTGATGATTTAGGGCTATTAAGTAATTTTTCTACTTCTAGCTCTGATATTGATGTAGGTAGATATCTCTCTTTTTTTGGAGTAATAATTCCAGCTACAGGTGAAATCATAATTATTTTTCTTTTAATTAGGAATAAATAAAAAGCTTTTATAGATGAGATATTTCTATTAACAGATGAACTGCTAAGTTTATTTTTAAACATAAACGCAATGTATTCATTTAAATCAGATTCACGAATTTTTATAAAAGAAGGTTTTTTTGAGCAAGACAACCATGACACAAATTTTTTAATATCTATTTTGTATGCTTTTATTGAATTTGATGAAAGGCCCTTCTCAATAACAAGATAATTAAAAAAAGACCCGAGATATTGATCCTCTTCACTGTTATCATTCATCTTATTCTAATCTTTCTTTTATTCTTGCAGATTTACCTGATCTTTCTCTAAGGTAAAATAATTTGGCTTGACGAACGTCACCTTTTCTTTTTACATTTATGGAATCTATCATTGGGCTATGTGTTTGAAATGTTCTTTCAACGCCGATACCACTTGATATTTTTCTTACAATGAATGATGAATTTAACCCAGCTTTTTTAACACCCATTACTACACCTTCAAAGGCTTGAAGTCTTGTTCTATCTCCCTCTTTAACTCTTACCGAAACTACAACTGTGTCACCAGGTCTAAATTCAGGAATGTCAGATTTCATTTGTTTAGATTCAAAGGAATTAATTATTTGAGCTGGAGATTTTTCATCTAGAGAAATTTGAACTTCTTCTTCAACTGGAGCTTCTTCAGCTGCTTCTGCAACTACTTCTTCTTTTGC
>TARA_B100001057_G_scaffold411201_1_pt1 | contig 11342 bp, 8 predicted proteins | sample TARA_B100001057 | Tara Oceans TARA_B100001057 (sample SAMEA2621839) | marine metagenome | biome: marine biome (ENVO:00000447); feature: surface water layer (ENVO:00002042); material: "saline water (ENVO:00002010), including plankton (ENVO:xxxxxxxx)" | depth 5 m | reverse complement strand
TTTATGATTTGTTTTTAATTGAGCTTTTAGATTAATGCTAAAGTCGACCTAGTTGAAGCCTTGAAGCAAGAAGCCCTGCTTACAAAGATGCACAAGCAGCTAGTCCACGCGGGAAATGTTTAATCATCACCGAGAGCATCAAACTTTTATAATTGTCTAATTAAATATCCGTTCCGCTATTGAAATATGGCGAGTCTCAATGAGCCATTGACGCGGACCGGAGTTTGGCGGGCCTTGGCAATGAATACCTACTGTGGCCGAGCCAAAACGGATGTTTAATCCGCTATCGGGCTATTGAAAATCAATAATATCCCTTTCACGATCGACGCAATTGACCATCATCGACTTCTCTAGCGCCAAAAACCCTTCTCAAAGTGTGGGAATTACAAATGCGCTCTCGAAGTTTCTTTTGCACGTGAACCTAAATATGCCATTAAAGCGTAGGTGATGTAACAAACGAATTTCTAGCAGGCATATCAGTAAACGACACCAAAGCCAACGAAAGCGTTCGAATAACGATGGAGAAATACGAAAAACCTATAGTCGTAAATCAAACACAACGTGCTTCGACTTTCCCTCCTATCATACGGACGGCTCGAACGAAGTCTTTGTGAGGCGAAAAGTGAAACTGCCATTTAAAGAAAAGAACGATTTTCAAAAAAGTCATTAATACGCCCAATATCGTCATCTAGCTAAGTGAGTTATTTTTGATGAACAAACAATATTGTCACCCGAAAAGGAAAACAAAAGTCGTCTTCGTTCAACTAGGTTCCCCAGAGGCCCCCACACCAAGAGCGTTGAGGAAATACTTACGTGAGTTCTTGGGAGACCCACGAGTAATTGATATAAATCCTTGGGTGTGGAAACTGATACTTAATATGTTTGTTCTACCCTTCCGCCCCAGTAGATCTGCCAAACTGTATGAGCGTATTTGGGATGGAAACAGTTTTCCATTGATAACGAATACCGAACATTTCACGGAAAATGTCAGAAAAGAACTTAAACTGATCGATCCTCATGGCTATGTCGAGGTGAACCACGCTTTCCTTCTTTCTCCTCCTTACGTAAACGAAGTCTACGACAGTTGGGAAGCAGATCTGAAAAATGGCGTAGGCGCTACAAAACTAATGGTTATCCCACTTTTCCCCCAGTACTCAGAAAGTACAATAGCATCTGGAGTGGACGCGTTAGCAAAAGAATTATCGAAGCGGGTCAAGATACCTACGTTCGAAGTTATTACAAACTTCCACAGAACACACGCCTTCATTGATAATTCTGTTGCTCAAATCGACTCGGAGATTGAACATCTTTCGGAAAAAGGAAATAAGATCGATAGTTTGGTGATTTCTTTTCACGGCATGCAGAAACGCAGAATAGTGGAAAAAAACGATGACTATTACCGTCATTGCTTTGAGACATTCCAGCTTATATCGAGGAATTTGGAGAAGGTAGACCCCAGAAAAATACACATGAGCTTTCAAAGTCGTTTCGGCAGTGAAGAATGGATAACACCCTATACTGACGATGTAGTCCAAGACCTCATCAAAAACGGAGACAAGAATATTGCAGTCTACGCACCGAGTTTTGTTGCTGATTGCTTGGAGACTACCGACGAATTGGGTCACGAGTTAGCAAACGACGCAGAAGAATGGGGCGGAGTGATACACCACATAGCTTGCCTAAATACAAAGGATCAATGGTGTAAGGACTTTGCACGCTACACGTATGTGCAAGCTGAAGGCTCAGCGCAAGCTAAAGAGGATTTGGAATATTCACTTTCAGAATCTGAATATAGCAATATGCCTCAATTAGTTATGGGCGAAGCGTAAACATCTTATTTGACGATGATAGAGCAGGTCAAAATCAATATTGAGTTTGGATCGACTAAACAAATCCGGAATGCACTGTTGTACTCTAATCTGCAAGCCCTAGGTTATTAGAAGCAATTCAGTGGTGTTGAAATGCGGCATATATCTAAACGTCTACCCACGCTGAAGTACGCAAATTAAAAAATTACTGCAATTTATACTAAATCGTATATTGTCGTGGCGTGCTCATAGATGAGATGAGAACGGACGTTGGTCTACCAGCGTATTAATCGGCCTCCAGCTCTTTGCTCCACTTGCCAAACGCAGCAAGTCTGTTCATTGCAGCCCTATGTGAAAATGCGTCCTGAGCGCTACGAATATTATCAGCACGCCCGCCCCACGCCGAAAGAGCCGGCGATTGAAGGGCCCTTCCATAAGAGAAACTTAATTTCCAAGAGAACCCGCCGATCCTATTCATCGCGTCAAGGTGAGCAGTAGCTGCCACATCCGACTGGCCACCGGAAAGGAAACATACCCCAGGAACTTCTGCGGGCACATATGTTTTGAGACAAGTCAAAGTCCTTTCCGCAACTTCATCCACGCTTGCCTGCACGCTACAATCAACCCCCGAAGTGACCATATTCGGTTTCAGAAGCGACCCTTTCAGATTAACATCCTCATCTTCGAGGTGCTCAAAAAGAGCTTGAAGGACCTGCCTCGAGACGTCATAGCACGAATCAATAGTATGACCCCCCTCCATCAATACTTCTGGCTCAACAATAGGAACCATACCGTTCGCTTGTACCAGGGCGGCATATTTTGCCAGGGCTTTCGTGTTCAGCTCAATGCAATTTTTAGAAGGGGTTGCGCTACCAATTTTTATAACAGCCCTCCACTTTGTGAATTTAGCACCCATTGAGGCATATTCCCGAAGTCTCTCATCAAGACCATCCAGCCCAACCGTAACCGTTTCACCTGGGCAGCCATCAATAGGTTTCACCCCTTGGTCGACCTTGATCCCAAAAAGAGCGCCCTGGTTAGATATTACGTCCCGAAGTGGCGTCCCATCTGCAGCCTTTTGGCGTATAGTTTCATCAAAAAGTATGACGCCGCCAATGTTCTCACGCATACCATCAGACCTAAAAAGCATCTCACGGTAGTCTCGTCTTTTTTCTTCGGTGGAAGCGACTCCAATAGATTCGAACCTTTTAGAGCAGGTTGGGTTACTTTCATCGGCCGCTAGAATACCTTTTCCGTCATCAACGATATACGCTGCTATTTCTTCGAGGTTTTTAAACAACATGCCCTTTAACCTGACCTCCAATTATTAGTTATATTCAAACAATACCGCCGCAAGACCAACGCTTTAGTCATGCACACGCCTCTTAAATGGAGTTCGCATATCCATTTACTCCATAGAAAGTTACTAACATTTTTAAAGTACTTCAAGTGTTGACCATCTGCACAGAGAGCTTCAATTTCATGGGTAGATCTGAGCAGCTGAGACTGCGGTTGGCGCATCTTGGCTAAAAAAATATTTCGCCCGATTATGTGTAATTGCGACACCATCTGCCCAGCACCAGAAATTCATTTTGTGCCCTACGGACAATTTCATCATGCCCCGGAGCACCGGCACAGATTCATGAGCAAGTTGCGACTGCTTCTTACTGGATGTCACGCACAATTCGAGGGTGCAATCGACACGGGGAATCAGAATACACAAAGGAGACTATCATCGTTCATAATAAGTACACGGCCCAGCTTGAGTTCTGTCAAGAAACAGCAACCCTATTCTACCTGTAAGCCGATCTTTAAAGTCTCGCACACCGACTAGGTGGCCAGCAATCATGGTTCAGCAAGGGAGTCAAAAGTAGATGTGCGACTGCCTACATATTAATTCTCATTTTTTTCTTTTCTGCGAAGTTTTTTTCCTATCTTCTTGATTGTATTTTTTTTCGGTTGCGGCAAGCCCATCATTTTAACAATCTTCCCTGTTGCAGACATACCCGGGACCAAACCAAGAAAATCGGCTTTACCCACTTCGACGCCGTTGTGGCGAAGTATGTTGTAAGCAGTTGTGAAGTGAAAATAAAAATTTGGCAAGACCCAACCGTTTACATAGTCTTGAGCGCTAAAATAAAGGGTACCAATAGGAACCTTCATTTCGATTGAGTCGTCTGCACTCGCGGCGAATTGACTCCTTTTCAACCCTTTAATGAAACGAATAGTGCTGGTAATTCGTTGTTGCAACTGCGCAAAGGTGTCGTCACCGTCTGCGAACACAGGAGCCTCAATGCCGGTAAGACGCGAACAGCAGCCCTTGGCATTGTCAGTCATAATCTGAACCTGACGGACAAGCGGAAACATGTCAGGAGCAAGACGCGAATTAAGTAAAACTTGAGGGTCGATGTCTCTATCTCTAGCAGACTTGAGGGCAATTTTCATTACTGCCGATAAATTTTTCAAATTGTGGACAAATACGGGTGAGGTTAGCCGGTACAACTCAACAGTCATTGACATTACTCCGAGAAGAAAAATTTATGCACTAATAGATTTGACCCGCGGATTCTGACGACTTGCGTAGCGATTGTCTACCTTAGATTGCAGTGTAGATGTTCTTGCAGAATTAGATTAATAAACTTGGGATCCTTGTGGGTCACCAACTTAAAAAATAAAAGTCGAACTACCTGTGTCAATTTTAATCACTAAAATTTGAGATCAATGCCCTATCGAACCGTCGAGGTCGTCGTGTGTAAAAAAGCTCTATCCTCACAGGGAAATCTATCTCACTGCTCTCTTCTTCGCTCGGTTTCATAATCCCAACCAACCTCCGTTTAGATCGATCTCTTTCGTACCTAACTCCTAAGTCTCTGAAAAATTGTTCTAACTCAGAAAACGTCGAAGACTCATCAATTTCAGTATACAACTTTCTCAGAACCTTACTTTTCGTGCCGCAATCAGGATGCGGCATCAAAGGAACATTGGTTCGGAACAACTGGCTTAGGAAATCACCGAATTTAGTTTTCGTGTAGGCGTTTCTCTGAAAAGAATTCATCTCAGAGAGTTCGATTTCACCTGTTGATAATTTTAGTGTGAGCACAAATCCACTAGCAGATAGCAAGCGGATGCCTTCTAGGGTTTTGAAAGAAAAATCCTCAGGGACTTCTAGGGTATAATATATCCATATTATTTCATCTGTCTCATCCGCTATTGCCCATGAGCTATTAAGCTCAAGGTGGGTCTCCCAGTGTAAAAATAGGTCGCCATTACCGTCCCAGTCTTTCTTGTAGGAGTACTTTAAATCGCTCGGAATCAGGTGTACCGAAGAAATACTTCTATTGTTTTCCACTGCAAAACATTCAGAAAAGCGGATTACTTCAGTTAATATGCGCTGATCAACCGGAATGTAAGTGCTTGCCATGTCATCTATAAGAGTCGCGCGAGTAGTCGCTTTTATGGCGGCACTAACCAAGGGGCCTCCGATTCCGCCAGTAGCAATGCTTGCTGCAGTGCCGGCAGCTTGAGTCAAAACAGTGGCAGCCAAGGACAATCCCTCGGTACTAACAATATTACTTTGAATCAAGATCTGAGCCTTAATAGGGTCCAAGGCTCCGCCATCCCTTTGAACTAGTTTTCTGTTGCTCGTTCTGTTCTCAATACTCAGAGCAGTGTTTGGTTCCTGCGAGATCTGATCAGAAGGGTCGAATTCTCCTATCACTCCAGCAGAGCTATTTTCTATAGCATTAGTGGATGGTTGCGCTTGGACGGAAGCCCAAAAATGAAATAGGAAAATAAACAGGCAGACCAGCGTAGCATTTGCAATTTTTGTTCGTTTGTGAAAAGCCACCACAAGACTTGCGCTCTCGGATCTAAGACATAAAGTTATCGGCGTTCATTAAGAATAATACCTGTGTCTGCAATATGGAACCAGCCTTGATAGAAGGAGCATCACTTTCAGTATGTGCTGCCACCAGTCGGTGCTTTCTTACTGGCAATATCTTCGGTATCCTCATCGTATGCGCATGGTTTCCGCTTTAAAAGTGTTCGCTTACATTTGCATTTGGACTACACCCTTTCAGCTAATATTTGTGTTATGGGGTATCCGCATTGTTTTCATCACGGACTTTAGCGTCCTGTCACTATCAAACATGGAGTTCCTCCGAAACTATGTCGACTTTTTGCTTCCTCTTATTGAATGGTTATACATATGGTTTGGGAGTTCTTTCTTAGACTGGTTTCTTTCTTTACCGATGATTTTACATGGGACATGCAAAGCAATTTTTTCGACATTTATTGGCTTTTGGATACTAAAAAAAATAAGATCAGCGAAAAGCTAAAGACAATAACCCTATCAGACTCTTCGTCGAAAAAGGGAGCGCCCGCTTTTTTGAGCTTCATTTAATCGTCTTGGTCGAAATATATTTTTATCAATTCTTAACCATTTAGCGCAAGGAGTTAGCAAAAGCATGAGAGCTGTTGGAATTATGGTTCATGGCGGGCCAGAAGCACTCAAAGTAATTAATGTCCCTGAAGTCCATGCAGGCCCTGGAGAAATACGCATCAGGAATAGAGCTTCAGCAGTAAATCCTACCGACATCATTGTTCGCAATGGAATGAGAGCAGAACTACAAAAAAAATATCCACCACCGTATGTCCCAGGGATGGATTTAGCGGGAATTGTTGACCAAGTAGGTGAGGGAGTTTCAACAGGCATAAAAGTTGGTGACAGCGTTATTGCTATGGTTGTACCAAAATCTACCCATGGAGCTTACAGGGAGCAGATTGTTCTCGATCAGCGCGCCGTAGTGAAGTCTCCTGAGAATGCATCATACGCAGAGGCTTGCACTCTCCCTATGAACGGCCTGACCGCGAGGCTATCGTTAGATTTACTTGGGCTCAAACCGGGCAATGTGTTAGCCGTCACGGGGGGACCTGGCGCCTATGGCGGTTATGTGATTCAACTGGCCAAAGCGGAGGGATTGACCGTGATAGCGGATTCTTCAAAAGACGATGAACTGCTACTCCGTTCCCTAGGAGCAGATATTCTTATAGCTCGCGGTGAGAATTATTCAGAGAAAGTCAGAGAACATTTTCCTTCTGGAGTTGATGGATTAGCCGATGGCGCCCTATTAAATGAGCGTGCAATTGATGCAGTTAAAGATGGTGGTTCTTTTACTGCAATTCGAGGCTTTAAAGGCTTGCCGCAACGGAACATTAAATATACTGCAACATGGGTTACAAAATACGATTGCGAATATGAAAAATTAGAGCGACTTCGCGACCAAACTGAAAGAGGCACGCTGACACTAAGGGTTGCTGACACGGTTTTACCCGAAAACGCAGCTGTTGCACATAGCAAGTTGGAGGCAGGGGGAACTAGAGGAAGAATGGTAATCGATTGGGGCAATTAACGTGTGATTGAATAATGTTTACTTACACAGTACTCGGTGGGCGCCTGACATGCGGCCGATGTAACACATTCGGCAAAGGTGCCAAGCTCTGCCGACAAAGGGGAAATTATCTGGCGTTTTGAGGAAAGTGCAGTTGGCACTGCTCTCTCAGCAGCCCAAGGTCAAGAAACCAGGGAAAAACGTGCAGAGCTGGCTGAACTTAGGCACAAAGAAGAGGCATGCTTTAAGGTTGGTCTATTCGCTGAGAAGACCCCGATAACACGGGGGCAAAAACCGAAAATGGACTGAATTGTAATGTGGTGATTTCAGCATTCGGATAACTTGTAATTAGATAGTCTCCAGAAATATTTTCCTTCAAACTGCTATTTTGGTAGCTTCATGCTTCGGCATTGAAATGATCATATTTCATGTTGCCAACCTAACGACAGCAGTAACGCGGTGCTGTCCACACATTATTACTTTACCCGGAGTCTTCAATGAAATATTTTGCAGGATTAATTATTTTAGCTTTAGCGTCAGCAACCGCTTTTGCAGACCATCACGAACTGAATTTAGAGGCGAAACAACCGCGCACTGAGTTGAATATTACCTCTATTCAACTCGGAGAAGACTTAAGCATTGTCACAGCCGAAGGTGTGACTGGTGAATATGGCAGGGTTTACGTTACCTATTATTTGACATACAACAACGATGGTTCTGGTGGTTCTTTTACTATGCAAGGCCGTGGCTACGTTGATGCTGATACCATCTTCTCTGGATCGGGTGCAGGTATGTGGACTAGAGACGGGCACTTAGTCAGAATGACACAAGTCCTAACAATTTCGGATGGATCACAAAATCTTGATGTGATAGTGATTGACCCTCTTAATCGCACGCTTACCGCTGATCTTTATGCACTGCAAGATTAGCGCTTAACTGCGAAGGCGGCTCATTTTTTATATTATGGGCCGCCTTCATATATCCTGATCAAACGACCGATTATTTCAGTCTGATGTGTCTTACGGCTATGGGTTTCTTCTCCTGTCCGACGTTATTCTAGAATACGATAACCAGATGGAGCGTATTCGATAGAGCTGGGGAAGTCCAAAGCCTCGATCTTAGAATGGCCCACAAGCACGGCATCCTCCGCTGCTCTGCTTGCTCCGTAACTTCTCATAAATTCGTCTTCCTCCTCACGGCCTGGCAATTGGCCCGTCAACGCCATCCGAATGACCTTCGCCACCTCTTCAGGATTGTCGCGCTGCGGATAGTGTCCAGCCTCAGGCAAGACCCAGAAGCTACTTTGCGCCTGTCTATCATTAAGATAGTTATCCCAGACATGATTGGCAATTCGAACGGGATTCACGTTATCGGCCAGCCCCCATAGATAAGCCACCGGAACCGAGCTACGCGGCAAATTCTCCAGCCAACGTACTTCATTAGCCTGCCGCTCGAGCAAATAGCGACCAACATAGATCAAGGAGGAATTACCCTGGTTGAAGGCAAAAATATCGGAGAATGCAAGTGATTCAGGATCTCCTTCCGTGCGTCTTGGCTGTGCAGCTCGGAAAGAGAGCATTTCGGCGGCGGTATCTGTATCGAGCATTCTCAATTGGCCCGGCGATAAATTGGCCAGCGGTAGAAACATGCCACTGTTTGAGAGGAAATGATAATTAATTGTATAGCCTGGATTTGGGTTGTCCAAATAGTTACCGAGAAACGCTAAACCGATGCTCACACCACGGTCGTGGGTAAAGAGTGCAAAGTCTTCAAAGCCAACTACTTCGCGGACGAAATAATCAACGATCTCTGCATTCTCGACCAGCATATAGTTGAAGCCGTCAAGTGGTTTATCTGAGAACCCAGAGCCCGGGAAGTCTAGCGCGGCGATATGATACTCATCTTCCAGATAGGGGATCATCTTGAAATAGTCGAAACTAGAATTCGGGAATCCATGAATCAATACCAGCTTTGGGTTAGTTTCGTTTCCCCAGGTTCTAAAGAAAACATTGACCTTTTTAGCATTATTATCTTCTGTAGTTGAAGTCCATTCAAAATATTCCCCGGCCTGATACCAATCCCTCGCCAAGTCGGAATAAAAAACAAAATCTTCATCCTGTGCTCGTAAAGACTGAGCCACGCAAAAAGTTAAAGCGATGAGGAATAATTTGTACAACATAGCCATGCCTACTACCCACTATTTAACATATGATTGTTTATCAACTTGGGTTAGCGGTCCGCCAAACGTCCACCACCACCGAGCTGATAATAAACAACAGGAACAAAATCCGCCGGACCCCAGCCAGGGTCGTCGGTCCATTCGGCGTCATAGGCCGCAGTTGGCTGTGCGGCAATCACGTCATGCAGCTTTTTGCCTTCGCGGATCATGCCCAGAACTTGCTGTTGAATATCGAGAATCATGTCTCGGAATTTTATCAACTCTTCCCGACCAACCACTTCGAGGCCGTGGCCGGGGATTATCTTCGTTTCAGGGCCAGCTATCTCGATGGCCATGTCCATAGCCGCGACTGTACCCCTCAAGGTGCCGCCGTTATAAACATCAATTATGGGATAGCTGGTTGTGCGATATACATCGCCTAGATGCAGAACGTCGGATTCGGGAAAGTAGACAAAAATATCTCCATCCGTATGAGCGGGAGGAACCAAAAAAGCCTGAACTTCTTCTCCATTAAGATGGAAACTCAGGGTGTCGTTGAAAGTGATCAGCGGTCTGGCAGCGACCGGCTGTTGCGGAACAAAACTACCGCCGGCTCTCGGGAAATGGCTTTTCTCCTCCAGAAATCGCAGACGTGTGTTTTCATGAGCAAAGATTAGCACGCCCCTGTTCGCAAGATTTTCATTGCCTCCAACATGGTCGATATGTATGTGGGTGTTGACCAGGAACCGAATCTTTTCTTCAGTCACCCGCTCGACTGCTTCTACCACTTTGTCCGCAAGCTGCGCGAACAGCGAATCCACCAAAAGCACACCTTCCAGACCAATCTGAACGCCGATGTTACCTCCGCCCCCTGGGCGCTGAATCATATAGACATTGCCTGCCACAGGAATGATTGAAAGCTCAACATCGGCCAACCCCCCTTGACCAAATGAATAGTGTGAAAGCGGCAGAAGTGAGAAAAAAGCAGCGCCTACTACGGCGAATCTTCGCAGTATCAACCTACTAAGCAAATTCAATTGCGACATCTTGCTGACCATTTTCTCATCTTTTAGGTGATTATCCTGAAGAAACTGCCCAAGTTTTCGATCGCTCTACGTATTTTTATTGCATCAAAGTATGTGATGCAACAACTCATTTTGAATACCTTGCTATGAAGCCAGCGGCAGGCGCTCTTTCTGTCGCTGCCTTACCTACTAAATCTTGATTTGGCTTCAGCTGAGCCATGTCTGGCCCTATCATCGTAAGATGACTCTGGAATGGGCCTGCGGGGAATTGGCGCAGTCGCACCGACATTCAAGCAACAACGCCATCAAACTTTTAAAAGCAGCTCTAGCTCAATGCAAACCGGAATTGCTCGTTCTCGCCTGCGACAAGGTCTACCTACAGTGGTGGTGCATTTGCGTAATCCGCAGTGTTACTGAATCTGCGAGCATCCAGCGTTTGACGAGCTCCAGCACTCAGTGATTTCGAACCGGTACTCCCTTTTACCATCTCAAAGTAATCATACAGTTGATCGTCAGCGGTGTATGCCTCATAGGTCAAACGGGCGCCGTCCACTGTAATAATTTGATAGAACTGTGTGTTTTCAGCGGACTTTTGCAGGATGACACCGTGATCGGCATAGCTGTCCCAGCCATTTGGCTTAAGCTCATACATTTTGGCGCCTGAAACTGAATTTACGAACATTACGTCGACCTGTGTGTCTTCGCCGAGGGCCAGACGCTCCGGTGACTGACCAATAGCACCGCGGGCATAAGTGTGGTCGTGGCCTTGCAGAACCAGATCAACACTGTGCCTATGCAAAATAGGCAGCAATAAATCTCTTCGGTTTATACTGTCGCGCTCTCCGGCAGATGAGAATATCGGGTAGTGGAAAGTGACAAACTTCCACCGGGCATCGCTTGTGGCCAACTTGCTATCGAGCCAGTTTGCCTGGGCTTCGGACTCCTGGGACAGAGAGTTAAG
>TARA_B100001057_G_scaffold263280_2_pt1 | contig 11359 bp, 6 predicted proteins | sample TARA_B100001057 | Tara Oceans TARA_B100001057 (sample SAMEA2621839) | marine metagenome | biome: marine biome (ENVO:00000447); feature: surface water layer (ENVO:00002042); material: "saline water (ENVO:00002010), including plankton (ENVO:xxxxxxxx)" | depth 5 m | reverse complement strand
TTGTGTACTCCTATCAAGAACAAACAGAAACTGGCCACACTGGATCCCCTGCCCACACCCCAGACAATGTTATTTGCCCTCAGCGTGTCAACAAAGTAAATCAAAAACTGTAAAACACGTATGAATTGTTTCTTCTCAAACAGATCATATTCCATCTGCACTCGGAACTTCTCTTCATCGTTTTGGCATTTGTCAAGCAACCACTGTAGGACATTTATTTGGTAATAACTCTCAGGCATGTGCCATTCGTCACAGTTCTGTTTGTCGAACTCCTCGGGGATTGGCCTCTCGGGTGCTTTGCTGATCGCAGGTAGGTCTATGCCCAACTCTTTAAGGCTATCAGAATATTTGTCTATGTCGTCGAAGTAAAGTTTTGATATGTCAAAGTCTGGGTCTGTGTAAAGCAATTGAATAACGTCCTCTTCCGAGAATATTACATCACCGTGGTCATTTATCTTTGTGTTTGTTTTTTCCGCCATCTAAAACCTTTGGTTGGAATTCAAATATTTTAGCATGATATTCGTGCTTCTTGTCAACAGGAATCTCTTGATTCTTCCAACTAAAATGTCCTGTGTATATTCCTTTGTCAAGTTCCTGGTCATATGTTGCCGTGTCTGCTCTTAGCCACCATGGATCAAATTTGCTGAACTTCGCTGAAAACCAATCGGGTCTATCTAACAGTATAAGCTCTTTGCTGTCTTTGTCAACCTTGTAGGTAATACCATCTCCCTGCCATGAACTCAATTCAATGTTATTGATCACTATCTTGCTGTCAAGGATGCTGTTGACCTTGCAGAAACACACCGCGGCCATGATCTGGTCATAGGGAGGCTTTGGCAATTCAACGAATCTGTTGGTGCTAGATTTTTTGAGTGTGTGATACAGTGGTTCATCCCTCCAAGTGGTAATGGTGTTAGCGAACACCTGTTCAAAAAGATTTTTAAGTCTCTCAAAGAATTCAGTCTGCTCCTTTAAACTTGCCGTGTGTGGAGTAAGTGATATGTTTAGTCTGTATTCATTGGAGAACAACTCGCCGTCGACAATGATTATTGATTTGAATTTGGTCTTCCAGGTGAATGTGTTTGACATCAAGACTATTTACTAGTCTATATTGACCAGGTCGCCTAGGTCTGGTTCGTTTCTCAATTTCTTGTTGTTCTTGTGCCACTCTTCAATTCTTCTCTGTCTCACAGCATCTTGGTATGTTCTTAATGCATGTTGTAGGTTGGCCAGCATCTCAGGATTCCGACCACGCCTTGCTATTGCAACTTTCCTAGATAGTTCTTTAATACGTTTGGAGATATCTTCCTCGCTCATGTTACCTATTTCTTCTTGTAATGGATGGAAGTACATTAGACTCCTTTAGTTTATGCGTATTGTTTGCCTAGTTGGTGCATCAATACTGTTGTGCCACCGTCTGGCGACATGAATTCAAAAAGGAATCTACCTAATCCTACTGTGATTTGATCAGATGTTCCGTCACTGCCGTGTACATTATCTGCCTTGATAACCGCTGTTGGCAAAGTTAAAATTCCTGTTGAGCTAGGAGCAACTGTGATATCTAATATGATCCTTCCTAACGCTCCTGTAGGAAAGTTAAGAAATGAAAAAGTGGTGTTAGCAGTGATTGTAAGTGTTTGATAATGGCCATTAGCATGATTAAGAACAACTGATCCACTAGAAACTGATCCATGTGGAAACACTGTTTCGGTAGTGTCTTTGAATTTGGCCCTTGTCACTTCGTTGTTGGTAAAATCACTTGCCGCATTTAGGTTTGCTTTGTTTGTTTGGAGATCTTCTATCTCAGTTTTTGCGTTTGTAAAGTTATTTTTTATTTCAGTAAAGTTGTCTCTGAATCCTTGCGAGCTGTTGTCCTGTCCTGCTGTAGGATAAGTTCCATCGATATTACCTGGTACTATGTTACTTGCCATTATTGTATTCCTTTGTCTCTAAATTTAAGGTATTTATCGTTGCTTCTCTCTACCTTTATAATTGTACCTGCTTGAGGCGTTTCTTTGGTAAAAGTAATAGTCGTTTTCTGAGTAGAAGTATCGTGAGAAAGTGTTATACCTAACTCATGATCGGCAGATCTCAGTGTTCCATCCGCAGTGAGATATGTTGGTTTAATATTGTTGTCAGCGGTGACGCCCTGCCCGATCAAAACAATGTTACTTCCTTCTTTGACAAGTATATCTTCCTCGTGTAGCAGTTCATCAACTACGAAACTCTTTGTAGTTCCGTCTGCAGTGAAAGTGTCTGTTGCTACCTTGCTGTTACTGACCACGTACCTATCTATAGTGAATGAAATGTTTTTATAGTTCAACACTTTATCCTCAATCCTTTTCTTGACCAACCCAGATTTGCCTGGTTTACAGTAACATACTGGGACGGCCTTGACATAGCCCAGTGGTGCTAGATCACCCGCCTGTGTTGTCTTCATCCATAACGGCAAGTAGTCCCATTCTTTGTGTCCAAGGCTTTTTATCCTTGACCTCATGTTGGCCACTGCATTTGGAAAAAGTGTTGTTACAAAATCTAAATCTGCAGATAATTGGTTAGCAAATCTAACTTTAGATCCTGATGCACTGAATGCCAGTCCACTTTGGTGTGTGAATTCAAACACCTCCATGTCTGCTGTTATGTCTACTGTGCTGACTGTTGGACCTAAAAGAGGTTTTCTCACAGTAGTTCCTATTGCCACATCTGCGCCGATGGCAACACCATCACTGCCAACAAGATCGTCTACGATGTCAAGATACACAACCTCATATTTCACCACACCGTCTTCTTTTGCGACAGCCGTTTTTAGATCCCCAAAGTACAAGGTCTTAGGGGCATGGTTCTTCTCCATCTGCTGTTGAAACGCTGTTAGTGTTTGTGCTTCTAGTCCTGCCATCATCAAAATGTCAGGCTTGACTTTCATACCAAAGTTCGTGTCTTCAGGTCTGAATATGTTATCAACTGAGTTGATGTTGGGATCTTGTGCCACATTGTAGAATATGTTTTGATCGATAAATGATGTTGCATGTCCACTCATATTTCCGTACTCGACTTGTGTGTATGGAATATCTATGTTGATAGTGAATTCTTTAGAGGTTGCTAAAATCTGGTATTGATCACTCACTGTTGCAGTGAATGTGTACGCTCTCGTAGAATCGGTAAACTCGCTAGGGTCAATTGTTCCCACTAAATTTCCTGTGGGAGAAAGTGTTATGCCAGGTGGTAAAGATCCAGATGTCTTTTCATAAATCAATACTCTGTTGTCAGATTCTGCAACTGCTTCTATTGAAAGAATACTAGGAATGCCTGCAGTCAATGTACCTATCACAGAAGGTGTGGTGAATGCGATTCCTATGTCAATCTCGCCTATCACCTTCATGGTGAATGCTTGGTCAGTGAACACGTTCAATCCTGTTACTATGGTCCTGTTGGCCCTTACAGTGAAATTGTAAGTTACCTCGACTGCCGATTGCCTTGCAAGTTGACCGAACAGTTCTCCTGAGTTGATGTCTATGGCTATGCCTGGTGGTAGAGACCCTGATTGTATAGAATATTCGAGGTCACCCTGCAGTGGATCAAAGTCCTCCACATCTATCTTCACGACCATGGCGTTATCATGTCTGAATGTGCCAAGGTCTGAACCTGTCCTGAAGACAGGTCTCCTGTTTGCACTGAGGTCCATGGTTAATGGTGATCCGTCGATCTCTGTCTTGTCTATCGTGATAGCAGTGTTTGAAACTCTCCAGAAGTCTGCTGAATATACGAAAATGCTGTTGTTCTGTTCGATAAAACTTGTCCCATCGGATACACGAACTATGAAGTCAAAATTTTTGCTGATACTTTTTGTGGTAACTGTCCTGTCGTATGTCCCGTCAAATTCGTCTTCGTCACCTGTTCCATCATACCCGCCACGCACACCAAATCTCTGATCGTCCGTCAGTTGCACTATTCCTGATATCAATCCTGACTTGCTTATCGTGACTCCTGGAGGCAACGACCCTGATGTAATTTCATAAACCAGTGTTTGTCCTGCTTCGGTGTCTGTGTCTGTGGCCTGTATCTGTAGCTCTACACTGGAACCGTCTATGACCCAGTAAAGTCCCACGCTGGTGCTGTCATCTAGCAGTAGTTGTCCTGCGGCTGTTGTAAAAGTGGGAGTGTCCGCTCCCTGAACATCTAAACTGAAAGTCCTGTCTGTGATAGCGGTACCGGCCGTGGCTCGCACGACGAAGGTGTAAAGAGTTCTTTTGGCAACCTCAGCCGGAGTACCTGTCAGTAAGCCATCTGTAGTGACCTGCATTCCTGCGGGTAGGCTTCCTGCTATCACGGAGTAAATGATGGCCGTTGAATCGCTGGTGTTAGCCTCTAATTGAAGGCTAAATGCGATCTGCTCGTCTATAGTTGCAATTTTACCTGCTGTGGTTGTCCACACTGGTGTTGCCATTACTTACTCCTTACAAGGATATTTATCGGCTATCGTTCTGCGTTCTAATCCAGTGTTCTAGATGTTGTCGGAGGCTTTCCTTGTCAACTTTGTCAGAAGCACGTCGTATGGCCTCCTCCAAGCGTTTGATCTCGGTTTGTGCGTTCTTATGCCTGTTACGGTCGTGATAACGTTTCTTCATTAGTGTCGTTTTTAGACAATGTGGAAGTGTGTATTATTCGCTTTCGATGTACTTGTTGCCTGTGAAGGACTCAAGATCACGAATCATTGCTTCCATGTTAATTCTGACAGTTTTTCCTGTTCTGCTATTTCGTGAAAAATATTCCCATTCGCCACTGTCGTTGTGCGGTGAAATCTTTGTTTCGTTGTCTGCGGCATCAAGAACGAATACTTCACCTGTTCCTGAGTCATTTTTTACATATATGAAACCATGATCTGTGACTGCAGTCGGCTTAGACACTTCCGCCATTTTGATTGCGGCGTTGAAGTCGAACACGCCTGTACCTTGAGTGTTGAAAACAAGGTCTGCGTTTGATGTGTCACTTTCGATTGTGTTGGCTCTTGCAGTGGTCGCCTCCATCAATGTGAAGTTGGCCTCTGTGGCAGTTAGGTTGGTGTTTGTACCACCGATAGTGACGTTCTGTCCATTTGCCGGAGTAATTGTGATACTACCCGATGTTGCAGATATAACGTTCCCGTCTAATCTCAAGTTGTCAACATTAAGTTGTCCATCTGTTGTCTGTGTTCCTGCGTGTGTAATTGTACCTGTCAGCACAATAGCACCTGTACCTGCTGGGTCGATGTTGATGTCACCGTTGGTGTCTGTTGTGATCTTTCCTGATGCGTCGATGTTTAAGTCACCAACGTTGAAAGTTCCTGTTGTCAGTGATCCCGACACAGTGGTGTTACCTGTTGTGGTAACATCAGCAGTGTTCAAAGTTCCTACCACTGTGGCGTTTGCTAGTACCTTCACTTGTCCTGTGCCACCGCCATCTAATTCTAAATCTGCATTTGAGGCGTTGGCTATGATAGTGTTGTCATTAAGAGTGATTCCGTTGATTGCGACAGCACCAGTCATGGTCGCCGCGTTTATTGTTGGGTTGGTAAGGATTTTGTTTGTCAAAGTCTGAGAACCAGTCAATGTTGTCACTGTGGAGTCAATCGCTATGGAAACTGTGTTACCAGAAGCACTTGTGGTGATGCCCGTATCTCCAGAGAACTGCATGACTTCTGAATCTAGATCAATCGATAAAGTTGTTGAGTCATCACAAGCGAAATCTAAATCCTGTGCTGTGACCTGTGCGTCAACATAAGTCTTTATTGCACCTTGTGTGGCTAATAAAGTTGCACTTGAGCCTAATGCACCATTGTCTATTCCTGTGACAGTTGCACCCGTGGCCAATGCTAATGATGTCCCAACTGACAATGTACTACCTAAAGTGGTCGCACCTGAAATATTTGCTGTGCCATCTACGACTAGACCTTCGTTGATGTTTATTAATGTTGAATCGTCCGAACTCAATGTTGTGCCATTGAACTTCATTGAGCCAAGTTTGATGTTTCCTGTTCCATTTGGAGTGATAGTGATGTCACCGTTGGTAACACCGGTCGTGATAGCGAACGTGCTGACATCTAGGTTTGCGTCCAATGTGTTTATGTCATTGTCACTACCGTAAAGTTCCACGAAGTTGTCATTGATCTTGTCAAATGCTGTTCTTAACGGATCACCTGTGCCGTCGTTTGCACTTGATCCAATGTTGATTGCTTGTCTAGCCATGTTATTTTAATCCTTCTTTGTTAAGGGTATTTATTAGGAATTTTATAAACCTAATGTAATTATTACAGGTCTATTAATAGTCTTTGGAATTTGAATTGACAACTGTCATCAGAGATGTTTGTTGCCAAAAGCCTTACATTTCCGTCGTCAATGTCTGCTGTGAATGTGCATAGTGGTCCTGTGTATGAACTTGTGGAACCGAACACAGTCAAGTAGGCTTCTATTGTACTGTCAGCACTTGGGCCATGTATAAGGTTGGCTTCTACTATCTCAAATCTGCTATTTGTTGAATCTGATATAGACATGAAATACTTGGCACTCCTGTAAGTGCCTGATGACCAACTGTCTACCAATGATGTGGCCGAAGTTGCCACGGTGGCAGTGTTGTCACCGATCTCTGAGTGATTCAGTGTTGATGGTGATGACAGCGTGATGAATCCCAGATTGCCCGCACCGTCCGTTTTTAGTACTTGACCCGATGATCCATCGGTTAATGGGAAACTAAATCCACTGATTACCACTCTGCCCGTGCCGTTTCCCGTCAACTCGAGGTTGGCGTTGGATGCATTTGTCGAGACAGTGTTGCCGTTTATGGTTACTCCGTCTATGGTGAATGAATTGGTAGCGGTCACGCTGGTGAAAGATCCTGCCGCTGGTGTTGTGGCACCTATCACGGTGTTGTCTATTGTTCCACTGTTGATGTCTGCCTTTGCCATAACCACCTGGCCTGTGCCTGCAGGTGCAATCACAAGGTCTGAATTCGATACAGTTGTTCTGATCTCGTTGTCACTTATGTTGATGTTTGAGTCAACGGTCAAGTTCGCTATGACCACGTTTCCTGTTCCACCTGGAGTTAAATTGATATCTGCGTTAGAACTGGAACTGATGGTGTTGTCATTGAGTGTGAGGTTGTCGATTGTGATTCCACCGCCACCGAATGTCGTTGCACCGGTCACAGTAAGTGCTCCGAGAGTTGTCAGTCCACTGACGTTCAAGGTACCTGTTGTGGTCAAGTTTTCATTTCCAAAGTCTATTTCTCCGGAAGAATCAGTAATTGATCCTCCTCCCAGGACAAGGGTTCCAGCCGTCATAGTGCCTGTAGTTGATAAGTTTTCGTTTCCGAAACTGATGGCTCCACTTGAATCGGTTATTGATCCATTAGCGAGTGTTAGGTTTCCTATCGTGGATCCTGTGGCACTGTTGATTGTGCCCGTTGAGGTCAAGTTTTCATCGCCAAAACTTATTGAACCACTTGAATCAGTGATCGATCCACTCGCAAGTGTTACATTGCCAACGGATAGTGTACCTGTTGTGGATAAATTTTCATTGCCAAAACTGATAGATCCACCGGAATCTGTGATAGATCCGTTTGCCAGTGTTAGGTTTCCTATCGTGGATCCTGTGGCACTGTTGATTGTGCCAGTTGACGTAAGGTTTTCATTGCCAAAACTTATTGAACCACTTGAATCAGTGATTGATCCACTCGCAAGTGTGACATTGCCAACCACAAGTGTACCTGTCGTGGATAAATTTTCATCGCCAAAACTTATGGCACCAGATCCGCTAGTAATAGATCCATTTGCCAGTGTTAGGTTTCCGATTGAGGATCCTGTCGCTCCTGAGATTGTTCCTGATGTGCTTAAATTTTCATTGTCGAAACTTATGGCACCACTTGAATCAGTGATCGATCCATTTGCTAGTGTTAGATTACCCAAGGTTGAACCTGTGGCCGCTGTTATTGTACCAGTGGTTGTGAGGTTTTCATCGTTGAAAGTGATAGTACCACCAGAATCAGTTATTGATCCATTTGCAAATGTTAAATTTCCTATAGTGGTTCCTGAACCTGCATTGATGGCACCTAGGAAAGTTGTTGAACCAGACACGTTTAATGTGCCGTCTACTATCAGTCCTTCGTTGATGTTTATAGTTGCTGAATCTGTTGAACTTAATGTTGTGCCTTTTATCTGTATGGCACCGAATATCACGTTTCCCGTGCCGGCCGGTTTGATGTTGATGTCCTCGTTTGATCTTATGCCTTCGATGTTGTTGTCATTGATCCTAAAGGCTGGGAACAGCACGCCACCTGTGCCAGAAGGCTGGAACACTAGATCTTCATTGGATCTTGTAGCCGATATTTCATTGCCAACAAAAGATATATCACCAGCCGATAAGGGCGAAAGATACAACTCTGTGAAATTTTCATTCACTTTGTTCATTGCGACTCGTAAATTATCGCCTGTTCCGTCGTTTGCGTTTGATCCTATGTTTAGTGTCTGTTGCGCCATCTTTATACTTTTATTATCCTTCTTACCACGACAATGTCATGGTCATTTGTATTACTTATCGCACCTCTCAGTCTTAAATTTCCACTGTCAATGTCTCCTGAGATAGCGATCAAATTTGTCACGTTGCCTACGTTTCCATACACGGTTGTGAACACATTAGAACCGTCGTGTACCAATTTAACTTCAAATGATTCAAAGTTGTTACCCACTGTGTCAGTTACCTGCACATTGTAAAATACGGCTCTGAATGCTGTTGCACTTATTGAATCCAGTGTTGCGGTTGCCGAAGACGTGCCCGCGCCTCTAGCCAAGTTTACCCTGTATGCATTCACTGTTGTAGGCTGGCCCGATAGGGAAGTTGCTGAGAGTGTTGTTGTGCTTCCAGCATGACTGGCTGTCAAAATTATCTGATTTGTGATTTTAGTAGACGTTAGTCCGTACTGTGTGACGAATGCGTTGGTACCATCGCTGACTACGGCCGCCTCACAGATCTGAGAGTGACCTTCTGTGGCGCTGTGTGAAACTATCACGTAGTGAGCCCCTTGGTATGTTCCAGTATCAAAAGTGTCTAGAGTCTTTGTTGCTGAAGCCGGGGCACCTCTGGTTAGGTTGACTCGGTATGCGTTAACCTTTGTAGAGCCACCTGATGTTGATGTTGCTGAAAGTGTCGTTGTGCTTCCTGCGTGTCCAACTGTCAATAGTAATTGATCTGTGCCTTTTGATGACGTAAGTCCATATTGTGTCACGAATGCATTGGTGCCGTCACTGACAACAGCCGCTTCGCATATAGCAGAAGCACCCTCCGAAGCGTTGTGAGAAACTATTATGTAGTGTGCACCTTGATATGTGCCAGTGTCAAAAGTGTCAAGGGTTGTTGATGCACTAGAAACTGTAACATCTCCTATCACGTTTATATTTGTTGAACTCCTGTCGGCCTCATTGTCTGCCAATCTGATCCTGTATGCGTGAACCCTTAAATTTGTTTCCAACCCTGCCGCTTTGAGCTCAACATTAGAACCATTTATTGCCGCTGTTAAAGTTAAAAGGTCATTGCTACCTGTGTTAACTATGTTGTAGGTTGATATAAAAGCGTTCGTGCCATTGTGGACGACAGTTGCCTCACAGTTCATTAGTTCTGTCTTGGATGCATTGTTCACAGATATGTAATACTTGGCACCTCTGAATGATGCGTGTGCCCACGAGTCTATCACTTCACTGGCACTGTCAACGTCTGTGTTGATGACCACTGCCGCCTCATCCTCACCTGAGTATCCTGTTGAGTCGTCATCACCTAGTCCTATCCTGTAGTAGGAAACACTGTTCTCGGGTGAACTACCTGTGCCTAGCAATCTAACGTTGCCACTGTCTATGTCTGCACTTGTTATGATGTGGTTGTTTGTTCCTGTCTTTGCATTCACAGAAGTGGATACGAACGCATTGGTGTTGTTATGCACAACGGAGTGTTTGGTGACTTCGAACTCTGTGCTGGTCTCATCTCTGTTAATGGCCAGGTACCATGCACTGTCATATTGAGAAGTCACGAAAGTGTCTTGAATCGACGTGCCAGATTCTATCCTGTCGTGTTTACCTGCCGCCGTGACATGATCTATGTCGGTACGAGTTGAATTGGAAACTAAGACATTTCCTATTACGTTTATGTTTGTTGAACTCCTGTCTGATTCGTTGTCTGCCAATCTGATCCTGTATGCGTGTACTCTCAGATTTGTTTCCAGTCCTGCCGCTTTGAGCTCAACGTTCGAACCATTTATGGCCGCGGTCAATGTGATTAGGTCGTTGTTTCCTGTGTTCACAATGTTGTATGTAGAGACAAAAGCATCAGTGCCATTGTGCACCAAGGTTGCCTCGCAGTTCATTAGTTCTGTCTTTGATGCGTTGTTCACAGAGATGTAATACTTGGCTCCTCTGAATGATGCGTGTGCCCATGAGTCTATCACTTCGCTGGCACTGTCTACATCTGTGTTTATCACGACAGCCGCTTCGTCCTCGCCTGAGTATCCTGTTGAGTCGTCATCTCCCAAACCTATCCTGTAGTAGGAAACACTGTTCTCGGGTGAACTACCTGTGCCTAGCAATCTAACGTTGCCACCGTTTATGTCCGCTGTGGTTACAACATGATTGTTTGTTCCTGTCTTGGCTTCTACGGAACTTGTCACGAAAGCGTCAGAGTTGTTGTGCACCACGGAGTGTTTGGCGACTTGGAACTCATCACTGGCATCGTCCCTGTTGAGCGCCAAATAAAATGCACTGTCATATTGTGACGTAGGAAAACTGTCCTGGGCCACGATTGCCGATTCTATCCTGTCGTGTTGGCCTGTCGCTGTCACATGATCTATGTCGGTACGACTGGCGAATGATATTGACGTGGTGCCATCTTGCACGTCTGTGTCTGTGACCACGAATGAAGGTGGAGCCACTGTGGACAGCACTTTGTTTGCGTCCGTCTTGATCTGGCGTCCCGCCACCATGGTGTTGGGAAACGTGAAACCGTTTATGAAAACATTGCCTGAACCACTTGGTAGGAACAATAGGTTTCCATCTGTGTCCGTTGACTTGATCTTGTTGTCCGTGATGTTTACATTGCCTGCGTTAATGTTTGGCACAGTGAAGGAGACTGTTGTGAAGTTTCCAGCCGCGGGTGTTGTAGCACCGATCACTGTGTTGTCCACGGTCCCTTGATCCATGTCTATTTTTGAAATCTGTACAGACCCTGTGCCATTGCCCGACAATACGAAATCGTCATTGGACTTGGTGACCTTGATCACGTTGTCGGTCAGGTTGATGCTTGAATCTATTGTCAAGTTAGAAACATTGACGACGCCGGTCCCCCCGGGC
>TARA_B100001057_G_scaffold183157_1_pt1 | contig 11366 bp, 14 predicted proteins | sample TARA_B100001057 | Tara Oceans TARA_B100001057 (sample SAMEA2621839) | marine metagenome | biome: marine biome (ENVO:00000447); feature: surface water layer (ENVO:00002042); material: "saline water (ENVO:00002010), including plankton (ENVO:xxxxxxxx)" | depth 5 m | reverse complement strand
ACAAATGGTTTGAGCTCAATAATATACGGTGATTATTCAGATATAATTAAATTACTAAATAACGAAGTCAAAGATTTTTTGGAAAAATACAGAACTGTATTTGTTTTAAAAATTTCTAGAGGAACGCTAAAGTATGGTCGTTAATGTTTTTCACAAATAACAAATCTGTTTTTACCATAAATGTCTTTGATGCTCTTTGTGCTGTAGTTTTTAAATAAATCTAAAACACCACTCAGATAGTTATCGTTAATTTCTAAATATATTCTCCCTTTATCTTTTAAGTATTTATCTGAAAAGGATGCAATCTTTTTATAAAAATAAAGTGGGTCTCTCTTACTAAAAAGAGCTAGGCCTGGCTCATTATCTAAAACTAGTTTATCAACAGAATCTGTTTCGTCATCAGCAATATATGGAGGATTACTTACTATAATATCAAAATGTTTTTTAGTGTTGTAATTTTCAATGCCTATATTTAAAAAACTCACTTCCTCTTTCTTTTCAGATATATTTTTTTTGGCAATTAAAATAGCTTCCTCAGAAATATCAATTCCTATTACTTCTGATTTCAAATGTTTTTTCAGTGATATGGCAATACATCCCGATCCAGTACCTATATCTATTATGTTCTTTAATTTATTGTCCTTCTCTTTTTTAATAATTATTGAAACAAGTTCTTCAGTTTCTGGCCTTGGTATTAAAACATGTTCGTTTAAAGTAAATTTTTTGTAATAAAAAAACTCAGAATAAGTCACGTGCTGAATTGGAATATTATTGTTTATTTTTTTAATATCATCAATTAGAAGGTCAGCGTGATCCTTTTTCATAGTTACATGTTTATCAAGTGCTATATCCGTGGATGAAATATTAAATCTTAAAAAAAAATATTTAATTATTAAGTTATCTAAATCTCTTCCAGAATATGCTGTTATCATTTCTTTGAGTTTATTATTAATTTTACTTATTGGGATTTTCACTTCTCTAATAATTACATGATTAAAATACACAAAAAATATATAGAAAGAACATTTTATTTGGCCAAGAAAGGATTAGGTGGAGTAAGGCAAAACCCATTGGTTGGCTGTGTAATTGTAAAAGAGAATAAAATAATTGGGGAAGGGTACCATAAAAAATATGGGGAGAAACATGCAGAAATAAATGCAATTGACTCTGTTAAAAATAAGGAGAACATAAAGGGTAGTTCTATATATATAAATCTTGAGCCCTGCAGCCATTATGGGAAAACCCCGCCGTGCGTTGTTGAGTTAATAAAATATAAGCCAAAGGAAGTTATTATATCTAACAGAGACCCAAACATAAAGGTGAATGGAAATGGAATAAATGCCTTAAAAGCAAAAAAAATAAAAGTTATAGAAGGAATTAAAAGAAAAGAAGGAGAAGGTCTTAATAAAAGATTTTTTACTAACCAAAATAAGAAGAGACCATATGTGATACTAAAATGGGCTCAAACTGAAGATGGTTACATAGCGAGACAAGACGGAAGTTCTAAATGGATATCAAACTCTATGTCAAGAAAACTTGTTCATAAATGGAGGTCAGAAGAAATTGGTATTTGCGTAGGAATAGATACAGCAATAAAAGATAACCCAAAGCTTAATGTAAGAAGGTGGTATGGGGAGGATCCAAAAAGAATAATAATAAACCCAAAAAACAAATCCTTGGAAAACAAAAAAGTTTTGAATGATAAATTATCGTCATTTGTAATGACTGAAGGAGAGGATTCTACAAGTTCAGAAAATAAGTTTTTTAAATTAAATACGTTTACATTTAAAAACATTTTAAGTAAACTATATGATGAGGGTATATCGAGTTTAATTGTCGAGGGCGGATCTAAAACTATAAACCATATCCTGAAAGATAACCTCTGGGATGAGGCTAGGGTATTTATAGGAAATGTTAATTTTAAGAAAGGTACTAGGGCTCCTAATCTTAAAATTAGAAATAAACATAAAGATATTAATGGAGATAAATTACATATAATTTTAAATGATGAGGGAAATTCAAATAAATAAAAACTTAGATAAAGAAGAAAAGTACATTGAGCTTACCAAACAAGTTAAGTCTTTAATTGATAATGAAGAAGACCATATAGCTAACCTTTCAAATATATGTGCTGCAATTAGTGAAACTCATAAATTCCTTTGGACTGGTTTTTATATTGTGAAAGGCAATGAGCTTGTGCTTGGCCCTTTTCAGGGTCCTGTAGCGTGCACGAGAATTGCTTATGGCAATGGTGTGTGTGGAACATCTTGGAAGAATAAAAAAACAATTATTGTGGAAGATGTAAATTCTTTTCCTGGACACATCGTATGCAGTTCAAAATCCAAGTCTGAAATCGTAATACCTATATTTAATAATGGAAATGTTTATGGGGTTTTAGATGTTGATGATTCTGAGTACGCTACGTTTGATGAAACTGATCAGAAATACCTAAAAGGGATTGTGAGATTGTTTGAAGAGAAGTTAAACTAGACTAGCTATTTGCGTCTCACCACTAACTGTTTTTTGATTTTCTTTAACAAAAACTTTTGTTCCTAAAGGTAAAAAGATATCAGCTCTTGAACCAAACTTTATAAAACCTAACTGATCGCACTGCTTAACATTGGCTCCCTCTTTAGAATAATTAACAATTCTTCTTGCGAGAAAACCGGCAATCTGTCTCACCATAATTTCTGTTTTATCATTTTTAATAACTGTCGTCGTCCTCTCATTTAGTTTGCTAGATTTGGGGTGCCATGCCACTAAATATTTTCCTTTATGATACTTATAATATTTAACTATACCGCTAATTGGGTTCCTATTTATATGGACATCCATTGGCGACATAAAGATGGACACCATAAGTTTTTTTTCTCTAAAATATTCATCTTCATGTACTTCGCCAATGTAAACAACCTTACCGTTTGCTGGTGAAATAATTTTATTTTCTCCAAGGTTTTTGTTGATAATTGGACTTCTAAAAAATTGAAGGAAAAATAAAAATTCAAAAGCTATTAAAAATATAATAGTAAGTTTTATCCACTGAGAGAGGTCTAACATTAAAACTACTAGACTTATCGAAAATCCTAAAATAAATAATACAGATAAAAACTTATATCCCTCTTTATGAATCCTGATCATTTTTTTGAAAAGTGAATGACCCGTCTCTATACTTATAAGTTCTAGAAACTTTATCTATTGCAGCTATGTATGCTGCTGTTCTTAAGGAAACTTTATATTTCTTTGAGATAGAAAAAACGTTATTGAAAGATTGTTTAATGATTGAATCGCTTCTTCTATAAACTCTATTTTTTGTCCATTTAAATCCTAGCCTGTTCTGAACCCACTCAAAATATGAAACTATAACACCTCCAGCATTAGCAAGAATATCAGGCACTGCAGTAATTCCCTTTTCTTCAATTATAGAATCTGCTTCGTGAGATGTAGGTCCATTAGCTCCTTCTACAATTACTTTAGCTTTAATTGAATTTACATTTTTTTCAGTTATTGCATTTTCTAATGCAGCCGGAATCAAGACATCTACATCAAGGCTTAGGAGCTCGTCATTTGATATCTTGGTAGCTTCTTTAAAACCCTCAAGTGTGCCTTTATTCTCATTTCTATATTGTATAGCTTTTCCAATATCAATCCCTTTCTCATCATAATAACCTCCAGATATATCAGAAACTGCAACAACATTACAACCTCTTTCTTTTAATAAAAGAGCTGCCCACGAACCAACATTACCAAAACCTTGGATAGCAACTTTAGCATTAAATGGGTTTATTTTATTTTTAGTTAAAGCTGATAGAGTAGATACCATTACTCCTCTACCCGTTGCCTCTATTCTTCCAGCTGAGCCACCTAAAATTATTGGCTTACCAGTAACAACTGCGTTGACTGTTACGCCTCTTGCCCTAGAGTATTCATCCATTAACCATGCCATCTGCTCAGGACCCGTACCTACATCAGGGGCTGGTATATCTTTATCCGGACCAAAAATATCATGCATAGACTGAGTATAGGCTCGTGTCAACCTCTCAAGTTCTGATAAGCTCATTTTTTTTGGATCACAACAAATTCCTCCCTTTGCACCACCATAAGGGATGTCTACAACAGCACATTTCCATGTCATCCAGGCAGCAAGTGCCGTAACTTCATTTAAATTAACAGAAAGATCATATCTTAAGCCACCCTTGGATGGACCTAATATGTTGGAATGAATTACCCTATATCCTTCGAATACTTTTATTTTACCATCATCCATTGAAATTGGTAAGGATACGATTACTTTCTTAACCGAAGACTTTAAAACATTATAAACTTCTTCGTCTAATTTTAGATGATCCGCTGCGACGTGAAACCTCTTCATCATCGATTCTAGAGGGTCTTTATCGTGCAGGATAGGAGCTGGCTCTTTATAACTCATATCATTATTTGGGTTTACTCATGTAAATTTACAATTTTAAGTTATCTGAGACATAATTTTAAGATAAAAATATACGTAAGGGACAACAAAGAAAAAACTGTCAAATCTATCTAGGAATCCGCCATGACCAGGAAGTTTATTTCCACTATCCTTCAGGTTAAAGTTTCTTTTAATTAATGATTCAAATAGATCGCCAAAAATACCTGCCACTAACACCACAAAAGAAAATAATGCCCAAAATAAGAATGAGTATATATCTAGAAATATGTGAAGGAAATAGGCTATAAGTAAATTAATAAAAAACCCAGAGATAACCCCTTCCCAGGTTTTCATTGGAGAAACAGAATAAAACAATTTAGTTTTTCCAAATAGTGAACCTCCGATATAGGCAGCACTTTCACTTGCCCATAAAAAAATAAAAATTGATAATAAAAAAATGGAGTCGTACTCGCCACCTTCAAATACTATAAAGTTCATTAATGAGAGTGGCAGAGAAATATATAATATTCCAAAAAATGTTACGGATACATTTTTAATTGCGTCCATGCTTTTTGAGCTATATAGTGCCGAAAGGCATACTATCGGAAGTATTGGGACCAAAAGGAAATATATTCCCCATAATTCTCCCTGGCTTGTGTAAAGATAGGAGGTAATAAAAATCAATACCGACAAAAAAACACCTAAAAGGTCATTAGGCCTGTAATTATTTTCTTTTAAAATCCTATAGTATTCCCTGGAGGATAAAAAAATTATAACTACGAAAGCTAATAGGTATGACAATTCATGAAAAGTAGAAAAAATTAATAAAGAACCTCCGAATAAGGCTGTAAGAAACCTATACTTTAAATTGGTTTTATCCACTTTTCTTAAATTCAGTTACTATAGAATTAGCCTTAATATAATTTTTTTCAGATACTAAAACCTCAAAATATCCAAAATTGTTATATGATGAATCAATTTTATCTAAAGGAATAAATTTTATTCCATTACTTTCAAGAAGTGATAAGATTTGATATGCCTCAATTCTGTTAGTAGTTTTAAATAAATTAATCCAATTTGTTTTCTCTCTCATAAATGAGTTTTTCTCTGACGAAATAAAGAACTATTAAGAATAACGATAATGATAAAAGTATAACTGCAATAGGTAAATCCGGTGGATCATTAACTCCAAGTTTATATTCCTCACCAAAAAATCCCAGTTGTGTTGAATACCATATAGTTAGACTAAAAAAGTTATTGAAAGCGTGAGCAGCAACAGCATATAAAATACTACCAGACCAATAAAAAAGATATCCAAATAGTATCCCCATTAAAAGTCTAGGAAAAAATCCATAGAACTGCATATGAATCGCACTAAAAATAAGAGCGCTTAACCAAATGGCAAGGTGATGATTCTTTGAAATCAAGGTAATATTTTTTTGTATTATCCCCCTAAATAAAAACTCTTCAAAAAAACCAGGAATTAGAGCTATTGCTATTATGCCAATTAAATATTCTGAGAAACTATCAAATGAGACTAGATAAATTGTGAGTTTTTCTAGCTGTGATTCTTTTAATTTTGCCCAGGTCTCAAAAGAACTTAAAAACTCAGGAAAAACAATTGATTTGTTCCAAACAACAACGGGTGAATCTACTATAACAAACAGTAAAGTCAACAAAAAGACAAAAATTAAAGAGGTGAATGTTACCTTATTAAAATTCATATTATAGTTTTTGTTTTTTCTGATAGCAAAATATGGGAGCCCAAGAAAGATAAGAGCCATCGAATTAGAAATCAACATTATCTTTCTGTCAAAAATTTCAAAAGGTATTTCGGTATCTACCTCCGTCAATGCTGAAGACAAAAACATTAGTATAATAGGTATAGAAAGAAGAGAGATATATAATAATTCTTTGAGGTGTTTATCCATAATTGATTTTCTTTACAACAAATTTAATTTAAAATATCCTTTTATATGAAAATTGGCAATATTGAACTTGGCGACTTTCCTTTATTGCTTGCACCAATGGAAGATGTTAGCGACCCTCCTTTCAGAGCAGTATGCAAACAGAATGGTGCAGATCTAATGTTTACTGAGTTCATATCATCTGAAGGCTTGATACGTGATGCTGAAAAAAGTGTACAAAAACTAGATATATACGATGATGAAAGGCCGATAGGAATACAAATATTTGGAGATAAGATTGAATCGATGAGGCTAGCAGCAAAAATATCTGAAGCTGCAAAGCCAGAAATATTAGATATAAACTATGGCTGCCCAGTAAAAAAGGTTGCATGTAGGGGGGCTGGCGCAGGGATATTACTTGATCTTGATAAGATGCAGAAGATGACAGCTGAAATTGTTAAACAAGTTAAAATTCCTGTAACAGTAAAAACCAGATTAGGATGGGATGAAAATAATATTAAAATAATGGAAGTTGCAGAGCGACTTCAAGATGTTGGTATTAAAGCTCTCTCGATTCATGGAAGGACAAGAAAACAGATGTATAAAGGCATGGCTAACTGGGACTATATAGCAGAAGTTAAGAATAATCCTAAAATAAATATTCCAATTTTTGGTAATGGAGATATTGATTCTCCGGAAAAAGCTGTAGAATATAAAAAAAAGTATGGAGTAGATGGGATAATGATTGGGAGAGCGGCTATAGGTAACCCTTGGATATTTAATGAGATTAAATATTATCTAAAGCATAATAAAAAAAAGAGCCCACCCTCAATAGACGAGAGGATTTTAGCTGTTAAAAAACACCTTGATTTTTCTATAAAATGGAAAGGTGAAAAACTTGGCTTAGTAGAGATGAGGAGGCACTATAATAACTATTTTAAAGGCATAGACAACTTCAAAGAGTTTAGGATGAAATTAGTCCTAAGCGAAAATATAAGCTCCTCATTAGAAACTTTAGAAGAAATATCTAGTATCTATAATACAAAAAAAGAGACTAGCATAACATGATCCGAAACAAAAATCTTTACGCCTGGGCGTTACTTATTCTTTTAAGTTTAATATGGGGTAGCTCACCAATATTAATTAAAAAATCATTAGTCTCTCTGGGGCCTTTTGAAATTGGCGCTTTAAGGCTTTCGTTTGCTGCTATCTTTCTTATACCCTTTCTTTCTAAAAGTTTTAAAGAAGTTAAAAAAAAAGATATACCAATATTATTTATTTCTGGAATTGTGGGAAACGTTCTTCCTTATTTTTTATATCCTATAGCTCAGACAAATATTGACAGTGGCACCTCTGGTGTTTTAACATCTCTTACTCCCTTTTTTGCTCTATTAATAGGTGTTTTTTTTTATAAATTAAAAGCAACAAAAAATAATATAATTGGATTAACTATTGGGTTTTCAGGCACTGCGGCTTTAATTCTATTCTCTGAAACCAATACATCGAGCGGGTCAAACTTATATGGTTTGTTTGTTGTCTTAGCAACTATACTTTATGGAATTAATTTAAACTTAGTTAAATACCACTTAAACCATCTAAAGCCAATAACCATTACCAGCTTTTCGATAGTATTAATTTTACCAGTTACACTATATATTCTATTTTTCTCTACCCCTTTCATAGAACACGTTCAAAATTTTAATAATCATAAAACTGAATTTGTTTATGTCTTTATTTTAGGAATATTAAGCACATCAATCGCTACATTAATATTTTATAATTTAATTAAGATAAAAGACACGGTATTTGCTTCAACAGTAACTTATCTGATGCCTATAGTTGCAGTTGTAATAGGGCTAATGGATGGAGAATTAGTTAACTTTTATCAGTTGAGCGGTATGGGGTTAATAATTTGTGGAGTATATATAAATAGCAGAAAAAAATAAGTGCTAACCCCCCTCTCTTTCAAGCAAAGACTTTGTTAACCTAATTCCATCTTCCTCACTGAATCTAGATCCTTCATACTCGATTGAAACGTAACCCTTATAACTAGACTTTTTAATTATTTGTATCATTCTAGAAAAGTCTGTCTCAATGCAATTACCGTTACCGTCAAAATCGTTACTTTTAGCACTTACGCTCATTGCAAAAGGGAGTAACTCTTCTACACCAAGGTACCTGTCGTATTCTTCAGCACAACCAGATGTTGTCGCGCCCCAATCTGATAAATCTTTTGGTGAAGATCGAATACAAAAATTTCCAAAATCAGGAAGTGTTCCAATATTTTTTCTGCTTGCATTTTTGATTACGTTTACAAGCCACTTAGCATTAGAGGAATAGCCACCATGATTTTCAACAATAACATTTATACCATAGTCCTCAGAAAACTCTCCTAGCATAGCTAATGACTCAGAAGCATTTCTTGAAACTTCTTCCTCAGGTCCATCTCCAGCAGCATTAACCCTTATGTGAGAACACCCAAGAAATTTAGCGGCCTCAACCCATTTCTTATGGTTGTTAATTGCTTTAATTCTTTTTCTTTTATTTGAATCTCCTAAGTTTCCTTCCGAATCGATCATAATTAAATTGTTTATGATACCGTTGTCATTAGAAATATTTAACATCTCACTTAGGTATTTTTTATTCTTTGCCTTGTTTATAAAAAATTGATTTACATATTCTACTACGCCTAAACCAAATTTTTCTCTAGCTATTCTTGCAAAATCAAGATTATCAATCTTTCCAGAATTTAAAGATTTATTCAAAGACCACTGAGCTAATCCAATCTCAAAAAAAGTCTCTTCTTTGTGATAAGCAATTAGTGGATTTGAAATTGCACTTCCAGCTAATATAGATTTAAGTATAAATTCTCTTCTTTTCATATACATAATTTAGAAAAAATTATTGATAGACACTACTAAATAGTATACCATTATAATCTAGCTCTCCAGCAGCAATTGCAACAGGTAAAATGTTCTCTTTAGGGGGTAGTGGACACGTTGTAAAAGTCGAGAAAACACAAGGTGGGTTATAGGCCATATTGAAATCAATTGTCATTTTATTGTTAATGTCTGGTGGATCTAAATATAAAAACCTACCACCACCGTAGGTTGATTCACCATTTGTCAAATCTCCAAAAGCAATAAAGTATCTGCCCGAGGATCTTACTGTAGGTTCAAATGAATATTCAGTTCCTTCGTAATTGAAATATATTTTGCCTGGTACCGTATCGTAATAGCTTCCACCTTGGAAATTTGGAATCTTAGTTTTTTTTGGGTTTTTGAATGGTTTAAAGATTGCGTTCACGAAATACTTACTATTATATTTAAAAAATTCAATTTCTAAATTACTTTTCAGTAAAGGATGATTAAAATTTCTAAGCCTTATCCCTATAACCCCAGAGTCTACATGAACAAACCACCTAAAAGAACCCCTATCAAAAAAGTTGGAGTCTTTAAAGTAATTATAAGATATCTCAGTAATTAATTTATTTTCAAATAAGACTGGTACATAATATTTAAATATAATGATAGAATCTTTGACGGCAAACTCAGCAAAATTGTCTGGAAACCCGTTTGGCATCAGCATATCATTTCCTTCTGCTGAGCCCATTGTATGTTTTCCATCTTCAATCTGATACAGTCCGGCTAGATTAAGGAAACCATCCTCTGCGTATAGTGCTTGTTTTCTTTTTATTTTCCAATCTTCATAATATTCTGGATTAGATGATTGAGAGCACGATAAAAAAATTAAAAAAAATATTAAAGATCTATTTTTCATTATATTTATAAAGTTAACATTTTTGTAAAAAATCTATGAAAATCATTCTTTTTCTCTTTTTAAATTTCATTTTTTTCTTCGACAGAATAAAAACTGAAGAAGAAAAAATATCCTTATTAGTGATTTATGAGACCCAAGGCTTTGTTCACGAAGAAGCTATTCGAGAAGGAAAAATAATGATGACAAAAATAGGAAAAGAGAAAAACTACAATGTAATTTTTACAGACAACTCAGCCTCCTTTAAAGAACAATATTTGGAAAAAATAGATGTCATAATTTTTCTTTGCACGACATTAGACATCTTAAATGAGAACGAAGAAAAAGCTATGAAAAAGTTCATTAGAAATGGTGGCGGGTTTATTGGCATTCATTCGGCAACTGATACAGAATACGAGTGGGAGTGGTATGGAAAATTAGTTGGAGCATATTTTATGAATCACCCTGAAATTCAGAAAGCAACAATAATAACAGAAAAAAAACATCATTTTTTAACCGATCACCTGAAAGGTAGATGGAAGATAATAGACGAGTGGTATAACTTTAAAGATTTCAATCCAGATATAAATGTATTATTAAGTTTAGATGAGAGCACATATGAGGGTGGAGAAAATGGTAATTATCATCCTATTTCTTGGTTTCATGAGTTTGAAGGTGGTAGATCATTTTACACTGGTCTAGGGCATGTTGGTAAAACCTATAATGACCCTAGATTTGTTAAAATGATAAATAAAGCAATTTTATATACATCTGGTTTAGTTACTAAATAAACTTTCTGGTTTGTTGCTACTGTCAAAAACCCTAAAAGCAATTACCTCAGCCTCAGCTGTTATTTTATTATTACTTTCAACATAACATTTAATGAGAACTTTTTTTGGGGTATAACTTCTGACGACTGCTCGTAACTTAACTTCTTTATTTGGTGTAGGTTTTATAAACCTAACCTTAATTGTACCAGTTGCATACCTATATTCCGGTTTCGAATTCAATTCTCTTTTCTCGATTTTATATGCAAATGCCATAGCCGTACCCATTGTGTGGCAATCAATTATAGTTGTAATTATACCCCCATTCATAATTCCCTTCCAACCCTGATGGCGCGTTTGTGGGTTCCAAAAACAAATTGAATCATCGCCATCCCAAAAGCTTTTGACATGCAAGCCATCTTTTGTATCTCTTCCACAGCCAAAACAGACATTACCAGGCATATTATTCTGAAAAATCTTTGGAGAATCTTTTGATAACATTCTATCTTAAATAATATTAGTAATTATGAT
>TARA_B100001057_G_scaffold421575_1_pt1 | contig 11367 bp, 9 predicted proteins | sample TARA_B100001057 | Tara Oceans TARA_B100001057 (sample SAMEA2621839) | marine metagenome | biome: marine biome (ENVO:00000447); feature: surface water layer (ENVO:00002042); material: "saline water (ENVO:00002010), including plankton (ENVO:xxxxxxxx)" | depth 5 m | reverse complement strand
TTGAAACATATAGTTAATTTAATACTCAATTTAAATTAAGTTATAATTAGCATTAAAAATTACTTAATTAAATCTTTAAAATTATTTAAAAAACATGAGAACATTTCCTGAACTTACTATAGAACCTAACTTTATAATATTAGTAGATTTAATTGATAAATAAAATAATTAACTATTTAATTATATGCTTTGGAAAAAAATAGAAAAAATTCCTTTCAAGAATGTTAAATCTTGTCTTAATCAAGTAAAAAAAAAATCAATAATTAGTCCTTGGATAGAGGATATATTTTCAAATAAATTAAATATAAAGTACGATAAATATAAAAATTTTGAAATTCATAGATTGAAACTGAAAGAAATTGGTTTTAAAAAAGCTACTAAATTAAAAAATGTTTACAAGAAATTTAAAATTCTTAAATTTAGGTTAGTTCCACCAGAAATATCTATTTATCTAAGACTTATCTATAAAAGTCAGCCTAAGGGTGAATGGTTAAGAATTTCAGTTCCATTTAATTCAATGATTGATAGTGATAAAGTCCCACATCTTCCAAAATTAGGCCGTGCCTTAGGAAAAAATTTCTTAGAAACTTATTGGTCTTACCCTGAAGCAATTTTTCATCCTCATAACGATTTTTTAGTAGCAAAATTTAATGATAAAAAAAAAGATAAAGTTAAATAATAATATTTTATCAAATAGAATTGTAATTTCACCCATGTGTCAGTATTCTTCTGTTAGAGGTTCGCCCACTAACTGGCATTATAAACATTTATCTAACCTAATTTTATCAGGCGCATCAATGCTAATAATTGAGTCAACAGCTGTAAGTAAGATTGGAAGAATAACTCATAACGATCTAGGCCTTTACAATAAAATTCAAGAGCAAAATTTTTTCAAATTAATTAAATTTTTAAAATCAATAAAAAATATTCCGATTTGTCTTCAAATATCACATTCTGGTAGAAAAGGATCATGTAATTTACCTTGGATAAATTATGGAGAACCCTTAAAGAAAAATAAATGGAAAACTATTTCATCTTCTAATCTAAAAAGAGATGTAAATTGGCCAGTACCAAAAAAAGCAAATTTAAAAGATATAAAAAAAATAATTTCTCAATTTGAAAATACAGCTAATAGAGCAATAAAAGTCGGTTTTGATGGAATTGAGATTCATATGGCGCACGGTTATTTAATTCATCAATTTTTATCTCCTATCTGCAACACAAGAAATGATGAGTATGGTGGATCTGTAAAAAAGAGATGTCGTTTAAGCTTAGAAATTACAAAAAAAATTAAAAAAATATTACCAAATAACAAAATTCTAGGAATAAGATTAACTGGCTCTGACCACTTAAACAAAGGAATTAGTATGCAAGACTCAATATTTTTAGCAAAAAAGTTAAAAAAATTAGGTGCAAATTATATATGCGTTTCATCTGGGGGTATAATAAAAAAAACAAATTTAAATATTAACAAAGATGCCTTCAGAGTTTCAATGACTGGCAAAATAAAAAAAAATCTTAAAAATGTATTAGTTGGAACAACAGGAAGATTAGAAAATTTAAAAAAGCTAAAAAAAAATATTTCATCTAAAAAATTAGATTTAGCCTTCATAGGTCGACCTTTTCTTAAAAATTCTAATTGGCTATATGAATCTTTAGATGCAAATTACATCCCCAAACAATACGAAAAAGCTTTTGGGAAAAAAGATAGATAAGTTTTATATACGATCCATGCAAAGCTATGATACATTTTAATAAACAATTTAATAAAAATTAATCTATTTATGAAAAAAGCTTTAATAACTGGAATTACTGGTCAAGACGGATCTTATTTGGCAGATTTTTTAATTAAAAAAGGTTATATTGTTCATGGTATTAAAAGAAGGTCTTCATTAATTAATACTGATAGAATTGATCACTTATACCAAGATCCACATGATGAGAATCAAAAATTTATTTTACACCACGGTGATTTAACAGACTCTAGTTCTTTAATAGGAATAATACAAAAAGTTCAACCTGATGAAATTTATAATTTAGCAGCGCAAAGCCATGTTGCTGTTTCATTCGAACAACCAGAATATACAGCAAATTCTGATGCATTAGGAGTTCTAAGGATTTTAGAGGCAATAAGAATACTTAAGATCGAGAAAAAAACTAAATTTTATCAAGCTTCAACCTCAGAATTATTTGGAGCTGTTACAGAAGCTCCACAAAATGAAAAAACACCTTTTTATCCAAGAAGTCCTTATGGTGTAGCAAAACTATATGCTCATTGGATAACGATAAACTATAGAGAGGCATATGGTATATATGCTTGCAATGGCATCTTGTTTAATCATGAAAGCCCAGTAAGAGGAGAGACATTTGTGACTAGAAAAATAACAAGAGGATTAGCAAGTATAAAATTGGGCTTAAAAAAAAATTTATACATTGGAAACCTTGAGTCCTTGAGAGACTGGGGTCATGCCAAAGATTATGTTGAAGCACAGTGGTTAATTCTTCAGCAAGATAAACCTGAAGATTTTGTTATTGCAACAGGAAAACAATACTCTGTTAGAGATTTCATTAACAAAGCTGCAGAATACTTGAATATGAGAATTGAATGGAAGGGAAAAGGCTTGAAAGAAGTTGGTTATATTGATGGACAAAAAATTATAATGGTGGACTCAAGATATTTTAGACCAACCGAAGTAGAAAGATTGCTTGGTGATGCTAGCAAAGCTAGAAAAAAATTAAAATGGACACCAAAAATAAGCTTTGAAGAGCTTGTTAAAGAAATGGTTGAAAAAGATTTAGATTTAGCAAGAGAAGCTGAGATTACAAGTAAATCAAAAAATTTAAATTAGTTTTTGTATGCGGAGTGTTAGGGTATTTGTAGCAGGGCATAAAGGGATGGTAGGATCTGCGCTTGTTAGGTCATTAAAAAAAAAGAAAAAATTTAAAATATTCACAGTAGATAAGGAAAAACTAAACTTAACCAATCAAGCAAATGTTCAAAAATTTTTCAAAAAAAATAAATTTGATCAGGTTTATTTGTCAGCAGCAAAAGTAGGAGGTATTTATGCAAATAACATCTTTCCAGGAGAATTTATTTACGAAAATATAATGATTCAAACCAATATTATTAATAGCGCTTTTACTACAGGAGTAAAAAAATTATTATTTTTAGGTTCTAGTTGCATATATCCAAAAAATGCAAATCAGCCAATTAAAGAAAGTGAACTACTTTCTGGAAAATTAGAGCCTACTAATGAGCCTTATGCCATTGCTAAAATCGCTGGTCTTAAATTGTGTGAAAGTTATAATAGACAATATGGAAAGAGTCACGGTATCGATTATAGGTGTGTTATGCCTACCAATCTTTATGGACCTGGTGATAACTATCACCCAAATAATAGTCACGTAATTCCTGGTTTAATTAATCGTTTTCATCAAGCAAAAGTAATGAAAAAACTAAATGTAACTGTATGGGGCACTGGTAAGCCTAAAAGAGAGTTTCTTTTTGTAGATGATATGGCTGAAGCCTCTATTTTTTTAAATGATTTAGACAAAGCAATTTATGACAAATTTACAAAACCATTAGCTAAGCATGTTAACATTGGAAGCGGCAAAGATTTTACAATTAAGCATCTTGCAAAAATTATAAAAGGTGTTGTAGGATATAAAGGTAAAATTATTTTCAACCCATCTATGCCAGATGGTATGCATCGTAAATTATTAAATAGCAAACTTATCAATAAATTAGGCTGGAAACCAAAATTAAATTTAAATAAAGGTTTGAAAAAAACCTATGAAGATTTTTTAAAATCAAAAAAAAATGATAAAAAAACTTTTAAAACTTTTAACACCTAGAGAACTTAAGCAATGTTATCTATTGTTATTAATGATCATATTGATGGGTCTTTTGGATGCTATTGGTGTGGCTTCTATCATGCCTTTCATGGCAGTATTGAGTAGCCCCGAAATCGTAGATACTAATATTTATCTTAAAAATACTTTTAATTTCTTAAGAAAATTTGGTGTAGATACAAAACAACAGTTTCTATTTTTTTTGGGTGTTGGAGTTTTCATTACACTTATTACCTCTCTTGCTTTTAAAACTCTTACTACTTACGCACTATTAAGATTTACCTTAATGAGAGAATATACAATTGGTAAACGCTTGGTTGAAAAATATTTACATCAACCTTATGAGTGGTTTTTAAAAAATCACAGTTCAGATCTAGGCAAAACAATTCTTTCAGAATTAAATATTATTATCTCCCAAGGTATCAAACCATTATTATTCTTAGTAGCACAGATTGTAGTTGTTTTTTTTTTAGTATTATTACTCATCATAGTAAACTTTAAACTAGCAATAACAGTAGGATCTGTATTAAGTCTATCATATGTATTGTTATATAAACTAAATAGTTCGTTTCTTAAAAGCATTGGTAAAAAACGTTTAACAGCTAATCAATTACGTTTTAAAATTTTAAATGAAGCTTTTGGTGCCTCGAAAGAAGTAAGAGTAGCAAGTTTAGAAAAGGTATACGTTGAAAGATTTTCCATTCCTGCCAAAACTTTTGCCAAACTTCAAACCCTTTCACAAATAATTAGTCAGTTACCTCGCTATGCTCTAGAAGCTATAGCGTTTGGAGGTATATTATTTATGATTTTATATTTGCTAAAGCAAAATCAAAATTTTAATAGTATTTTGCCAACATTGTCTCTTTATGTGTTTGCTGGTTACAGATTAATGCCAGCTTTACAAAGAATTTATAGCTCTATTACTCAAATTCGTTTTATTGGTCCCTCGGTAGATGTAGTCAACAGAGATTTAGAAACATTAAAAGTAAGTCAATTAGATAAGAATTATAATAAGTTAGATTTTAAAAATTCAATCAGTTTAAACAAAATTTGTTATCAGTATCCAAATGCAAAAGAAAAAGTTCTTAAAGATATTAATTTAAATATCCCAGCTCTTAGTACTGTGGGTTTAGTTGGCAATACTGGCAGCGGAAAAACAACAACCATAGATGTCATCCTTGGTTTATTTGAACCACAAAATGGTACTCTTGAGGTAGATGGCAAAGTTATAAATAAAGATAATAACAAGTCTTGGTTAAATTTAATTGGATATGTTCCTCAGAGTATTTACCTATCTGATGATACAATAGCAGCTAATATTGCCTTTGGAGTTGAGAGTAATCATATCAATAATCAAGCTGTAATTGATGCTGCTAAAATAGCTAATTTACATAATTTTGTAATTGATGAACTACCAAATGGTTATGATACAACAATTGGAGAAAGAGGGGTAAGACTATCTGGTGGGCAGCGACAACGTATAGGAATTGCTAGAGCATTATATCACAATCCACAACTATTAATTCTAGACGAAGCAACAAATGCTTTGGATAACCAAACAGAAAAAGCCGTTATGGATGCAGTACATAATTTAAGTAAAAAAATAACTATTATAATTATTGCTCATCGTCTAACCACATTAAAAAAGTGTGATAATATATTTGTTTTAAAAGATGGACAGATATTAGAAGAAGGAAGATATGATGATCTCCTCAAAAATAGTAAGATATTTAAAAAAATGGCAGAGACAAATACTAATTAGTTTCCTTTTTTTCAATTATATGATTAAAAAATTATTAATTTTTAGTAAATCTCCCATAATTAGTATTGTTTTACTTTAATGAAGATTGTTAAATATTCACTCAGAAATTATGATAATAAATAAAATTAATCAGTTACTTATCATAAATAATATGAATTATATTTTATTACAAATAACCTTAAATCGAAAAACTTAAATTTTTTTATATGAAAAAAACATTATTTCTAATTTATGATACTCTAGTTTTTATTTGTTCTATAATTTTAAAGATTTTTGATATAATTAATATTTTTAAAAAAAGAGATATAGTTATATCAAGAAAAATTAATAAAATAGTAATTTTATGTAATGGTCCATCACTAAAAGAAGATATAAAAAAAATACCAAAAAAAAAAAAATCTATTGATATTTATGCGGTGAATTATTTTGCATTGACTAAAGATTTTTTTAAAATTAAATCGAATTTTTACTTTATGGCTGATGCTGTCTTTTGGAGAGATGATGCTAATAAACTTGTTAAAAACGATAATTCAAAACTTTATAAAATGTTACTTAAAGTGAATTGGCCTATGACGCTTTATTGTCCTGAAAATGGTTTCAAAATTTTGTCGAATAAGTTGAAAGTTAATAAGAACATTTTTGTAATAGGTGTCAAACCAAGATCTTTAGTTTTTAAATCTGAAAAACTCAATATTTTTTCTTTGATTAATGGGCTGTCTAAACCAGTTTTTAATAATGTTTTAATACTTGCATTATGGCATGCTGTAAGAAGAAAAGTTGATAAAATAGAGGTTTATGGAGCTGATTTTTCCAGCTTTAGGGATTATTCCGTTGATCAAACTTCTAATTTTTTATACTCATCTCCAAAACATTTTTATAAAAATTCTAAAGCCCAATCAAAGTCTCACTATAAATATAAAAACCAAAAACAGAAGAAACTTCACACAAGGCTTCATGGTGTGTCAATCAGTTTTTATAATATTTATTTACTTTCAAAAGTTGCAGAAAAACTCGGAATTATGTTACTAAACTATTCAAAAATGTCTTACATAGATTCTATAAAAAGACCAAAATATTAAGTTATGGTTAAGTATTTATTGAAATATTTTTATAATTCAATTATCACAATAATTAAAAAACTTTCATTTCTTGAAAATTTTAACAGTTTAGAAAAAAAAGGAAAAGTTTGCAATTTTACAAAACTTAAAATTATTCCTAAGACAAATGTTATTTTACCTTTTAAATTAGGACGAACTATAAGAGGTCTATCATTTAGAAAAAATATTAAGAAAGACCCATTTGCTCTATTTGTCTTAAAAATGCACAAAGGCAGTAGCAAGAAAGACTTGATAAAATTTTTAGTTTCTAAATATAAAATAGAAAAAAATTTGAACGCTGCAAAAATAGTTAGACTAAAAAATAATTCGCGATTATCGAAATATCCTGCATGGGCTCTAACAATGCCTTGGGATAAAATAAGTATAGAAGACAAATTTTTAAATTACCCAGATATATTTTTTAAAAATCGTTTTAAATATCAGTTAAATTTAAGAAAATTAAAACATAAAAAAAAAACAAATTTTTTTTATTCAATTGAAAATGCACTATCTCAATTTAATCAAACAAAAAAATTACTTTATAGTATCAAAAAGTATGGAACCAAAAATTTAAATTCTCTTCCCAAAATAAATATTCTTATTGATGGGGGAAAGTGGAGGTGGTTCATGACAGATGAAGGAAACCACAGAGCTTACATATTTTCAATTAATGGAAGTATGAATTTCCATTGTGAAGTAAGTAGGATAATCTATAAAAAAAATGTTTCCAACTGGCATAATGTTAAAAATGGTCTTTATAGCAGAAGAGAAGCATTATTAATTTTTAATAATTTTTTTTTAGGCGTTAAATGTTTAAGAGGGCTTGTATAAATATACTAACAAAATTATCTGAAACTATTGAGTAAAATTAATAATTCTTCTATAAAATTATGTAATTATTTTTTACTCTAAAATTGTGTTTATCTTTAATATAATCTATCCCAATATATACACGTCCTAATGCTAATTTAATGCTTTTTTGAAGAAATGTGGATGCAGTTTAAGGTATTCCAATGTGAAATACTAATTTTTTCATATTTATTTATTATTAACTAATATACTTATAATTTTTATTGTTTTCATAGATATTTAAAATCTAAAAATAGTTTTATAAAATAATTAAATGAAAAAAACAAAAATTAAATTAGCAGTCATAGGACTTGGTTATGTTGGTTTACCTTTGGCGGTAGAATTTTCAAAAAAACGTCATGTAATTGGTTTTGACATTAAAAAAAAAAGAATTAGAGAATTAAAATTTGCCATTGATAGAACAAATGAAGTAACAAAAAAAAATTTAAAAAAATCTAAAAAACTATTTTTAACAAATAGTAAAAAAAATTTAGAACTTGCTAACTGTTTTATAATAGCTGTTCCAACACCAATAAACAATTTTAAAAAACCTGATTTAAAACCATTATTGGATGCAAGCGAAATGGTAGGAAAAATTTTAAAAAAAAATGATATAGTAATTTATGAGTCAACGGTTTATCCAGGATGTACAGAGGAAAAATGTGTGCCTATTTTAGAAAAATTCTCAAATCTAAAATTCAATAAAGAATTTTTTTGCGGTTATAGTCCTGAAAGAAGTAACCCAGGTGATAAAAAAAATAAAATTTCAAATATTAAAAAAGTGACATCTGGTTCAAATAAAAAAATAGCATTGATAGTTGACAGATTATATAATGAAATAATCAAAGCAGGAACCCATAAGGCACCCAGCATTAGAATTGCAGAGTCCTCAAAAGTAATTGAAAATACCCAACGTGATTTAAATATTGCATTTATGAATGAATTATCGAATGTATTTGATAAACTAAATATTGATTTTGGAGAAGTTTTAAAAGCAGCAAAAACCAAATGGAATTTTTTACCTTTTACACCTGGACTGGTAGGTGGTCACTGTATTGGAATTGACCCTTACTATTTAATTCACAAATCAGAAACATCAGGATATAAGCCAAAAGTTATCTCATCTGCTAGGAATTTAAATAACAAAATGGGAGATTTTATTACTAAAAAATTTATAAAAAAGATGAAAGAAAAATCAATCAAAATTAAAAATTCTAATATTTTAATTATGGGATTAACTTTTAAGGAAAATTGCCCTGATTTGCGAAATTCTGGAATTTCAACTGTTATAAACAATTTAACAAAATATGGTTGTAATATTGATTTTTATGACCCCTGGACATCAGACGATGAAGTTAAAAATATCTATAATAAAAAACCTCAAAAGAAACTTAAAAAAAATAAATATAATGGAATAATAATAGCTATTGGTCACGACCAATTTAAAAAAATGGGAATACAATATATTTCTAAAATTGGAAAAAAAAATAAAGTTATATTTGACCTAAAGTCGTTATTCAAAAAAAATTACTCAGATTTAAGATTGTAATTTTAATTTATTAAAAATTAAAATTATTTGATTAAAATTTAAATAATTTGATCTATTTCTTCTAAATTTAGGAGAAATTTAAACATTAATTTACATTCCAATATTATTCTTTAAAATTTGACTAAATAATAAGTTATAAAATCATTATGAAAGTAATTCATCTTAGTACTTCTGATATTGGAGGAGCAGGTAGAGCAACTCTAAGAATTCACAAGTCTTTACTAGAACTAGGTGTAAACTCTGAAATGTGGGTTAACATATCTAAAAGTCAAGAAAAAACAGTTATAAAAACGGATAGTAAAATCAAAAAATTTTTAATATTTTTACGTCGTTTTACAAAGATACCAATAGTTAAATTGTTGAAAACTAAAAATCAAATTTTACATTCTCCCTCAATTTTACCATCATCTTGGATTAAAAAAATCAATGAAAGTAATGCTGACATTATTAATTTACATTGGATACAACATGAAATGCTATCCATCTCAGATATCCCAAAAATAAAAAAACCAATTATTTGGACTTTACATGATATGTGGGGATTTTGTGGTGCAGAACATGTTTCTTGGGATAATCGTTGGCATGACGGTTATAGGAACAATAATCGTCCGTCTCATGAAAAAGGTTTTGACTTAAATAGATGGACATGGTCGAGAAAAGTAAAATATTGGAAAAAACCAATTCAAATTATAACACCAAGTAGTTGGTTAACAAACTGTGTTAAAAATAGTAAATTAATGCGAGATTGGCCTTGTATTACAATACCAAATGTAATTGATACTGAATTTTGGAAACCAGAAGATAAACATTTTTCGAGACAGGCTTTAAATTTACCAAAAAATAATTTTATTCTTGCATTTGGATCTTTTAATGCAAATCAAGAGTATCATAAAGGATTTGATTTACTTTTAGAAGCTTTACAAAAAATTCAAAAAGAAAACTTAATCAGGTTTCATTTAGTTATTTTTGGACAAAAAAAGTTACAAAAAGAAATATCTTTTAATTTTCCAGTACATAATTTGGGATACCTCAATGATATAAAATTAAAAAAACTATACAGTGCAGTAGATGCTGTAGTTGTCTCATCTAGAATAGAGGCTTTTGGTCAAGTTGCATCTGAGGCAAGCGCATGCGAAACTCCAGTGATTTCATTTAATACATCTGGATTAAAAGACATTATTATTCATCGCACTACTGGTTATTTAGCAAAACAATTTGATACTAAAGATTTATCTCAGGGTATTAAGTGGGTTTTACTAAATTCTCAAATTAAACAATTAGGTTATAATGCAAGAAAACATGTTATAAATAACTTTAGTAACAACTTGGTTGCTAAAAAATATTATGAAATTTATCAAAAGGTTTTAAATAAGAATGTTTATTGAATTTTTTTAGACGTATACTAATAATTATATTTAATGATTAATGTAATTATCCCTGTACATAATAGAATAAAATATACAGTTGAATGTATTAATTCTCTTAAAAAACAAGATTGTTCATCAAAATTAAAGATATTTATAGTTGACGATGGATCAATAGATAATACTAAAAAAATAATTAATAAAAAATTTCCTGAAATAAAAATTTTTAAAGGAAATGGATCCTTGTTTTGGGGAGGAGCTGTAAATTATGGTATTAAAAAAGTTTTAAAGTCAGCAAAAAAAAATGATTGGATTTTATTAGTAAATAATGATGTTGAATTTAAATATAATGCTGTATCAGAATTAATAAAAAAATCCAAAAAATATAAGAGAAAAGTCATTATGGGAGCTTTAACAGTTTCTTTTCAAGATAAAAAAACAATAATTAAATCTGGAACAGTCGTAAAAAGTTGGTTTTTAAATATTACATCTCATCAATTCTTAGGGTTAAATTTAAAAAGTTTAAAAGATAAAAAACCTATCAAAGTTGATTTTCTTACAGGAAGATGTCTTCTTCACCCGATTGAAATATTTAAGAAAGTAAAAAACTACAATTCTAAAATATTTCCTCATTACGGCGCTGATGATGAATTTTCAATGCGTGTTAAAAAATTTGGATATTCATCAATATTATGTCCAACAAGTATTGTTTATATAAAAGGATTTAGCGAAAGAAAAAAAAAAATTAATTCTAAAAGCTTTCTTTTTACTTTTTTTAGTATCAAATCAAGCTCCAATATTATTAATAAGTTTAATTTAGCTTTCATTGCTGTCCCTTTTTATGCTAAATTAAGTTTTTTTATAATTGGTATATTAAAATCAATAATTATTTTT
>TARA_B100001057_G_scaffold393710_1_pt1 | contig 11371 bp, 9 predicted proteins | sample TARA_B100001057 | Tara Oceans TARA_B100001057 (sample SAMEA2621839) | marine metagenome | biome: marine biome (ENVO:00000447); feature: surface water layer (ENVO:00002042); material: "saline water (ENVO:00002010), including plankton (ENVO:xxxxxxxx)" | depth 5 m | reverse complement strand
TCCCCCTAAAAGCAGGTAAGGAAACTTACCTGCTTTTTTTATATAATTTCATATGTCTTTTATTTTCTTTCTAGTCATATTTTTTTCTAGTTTCCTTTATGTTTCTGAAACAGATGAAATGCTTACCGTTTCTGCTAATCAAAATTGGAATTTCAAACCTTCTGTGGAAACAATTTCATCTGATGAATTGAGATTTTTAAACGTTTCTCATAATAAAGAACTTTTCAATTCATCAGCAGGAAGTTGGATAAGTAGAGGATCCGGTCAGGAAAGTTTAATTTCTTTAAGATCGCCAGTTTTGACTGGTTCAGGTGCCTGCGGATCTTTTTTAATTTTAGAAGATGGTTTGCCAATCAGACCCGCTGGATTTTGTAACGTAAATAATTTATTTGAGGTTTCAACAAATCTAGCCTCAAGAGTTGAAATTTTAAAAGGACCTTCTAGCGCAAGATTTGGCGGCAATGCTTTACATGGAGCAATCAACTTTCAATCTCTTAAGATTGATGAAAATAATTATCTGAAGACAGAAGTAAATAATGATGAATCTTTCAAAGCATCTTTTCAATATCAAGAAGCTTCTAATTGGTCTTTGGGGATAGCCTTAGATAGAGATCAGGGATTTAGAGATTCCAGCGGTTTGGATCAACAAAAATTAGCTTTTAAAGCAAAAAATAACATCAAAAACTGGCAAGCTACTTCATATTTAAATTTAACTAACATTAATCAAGAAACAGCAGGCTATATTAGCTCTTATAAATCAAGTTTAAGATTAACGAATGTCAATCCTGAAGCCTATCGCGATGCTAAGTCATTTCGTTTTAATACGCTCTTGACTCAAAGAACAGACAATTTTGTCTTTCAGTTAAGACCTTACCTCAGGTATAGCAAGATGGATTTTATCCAGCATTATCTACCAGGAAAACCTTTAGAAAAAAATGATCAGACCAGTTCCGGTTTGAATTTTTTAATGGACGTCAAAGGCTTTGCCAATCATAAAATATCTTTTGGAATAAATGCTGAGGCGGCTAATGTTCAATTAGAAGAATTCCAGCCAAACAAACTTACAAACAGCTCAGCTTTTAATAACGCAGTAAGACCTCAAGGATTGCACTATGATTTTAAAGTTGATACCAACTTACTTGCTACTTTTTTATCTCATGAATTCATAACTGAAGATGACTATAAAATTTATTCTAATCTTCGTTTTGAAAGGCTAAATTATAATTACGATAACCTGATGCTTGATGGCAGGACCAGAGCTGACGGCACAGAATGTGGATTTGGCGGTTGTTATTATTCTAGGCCAGCCGATACAAATATTTCCTATGCGGATGACTCTTTTAGGTTTGGCTTCTCCAAAGCGGTTAATGCAAATGAATTTTTTCTTCAATTCAGTCAAGGTTTTCGACCACCACAAATAAATGAACTTTTTAGATTACAAAAATCACAAACTCTTGCCGACTTAAATTCAGAAAAAATAAAATCTTTAGAATTCGGAATTCTCTCATCAGGAGATAATTTCTCAAATAAATTTATTTTATTTTCTTCTAAGAAAAGCGATTACATTTATAAAGATGCTGATGCAACAACCATAGCTGGTGGAAAATCAAAACATCAAGGTTTTGAAATTTCTGGCTTGGTAGATGTATCTCAAATGTTGATGATTAAGTATGCTTGGAGTTTTACCGAACATCTTTATGATTATTCTTTATTATCTATTGGTGTTTTAGATGGCAATCTGATTGATACAGCGCCCCGACTACAGGGCAGCATATTTTTTAATATTTTTCCGAATGATAAATTGACCCTCCAAATCGAGGAAGAATATATGGGAAAATATTTTACCGATCCCGCTAATCAATATAGCTATCCTGGACATTATTTGACTAACTTTCGAGGCTTTTATAATTTAACTTCAAAGCTTAATTTAAACTTTAGCCTGATGAATGTCTTTAACAAACGTTATGCCGAAAGAGCAGATTACTCCTCTTTTTCTGGGCAAAGATATTTTCCGGGTCTTCCGATACAATGGCGCTTCGGATTTAGTTACTCTTTTTAAGTAACTCATATCTCAAAATTTTTTAAGCATGCAAGAATCAACTGCACGTCCAGATATAGACGAAGAATCAACCGAAAAGGTAGCAAGCCCTGAGACACTATCCGTGTGGGGCCTTGCTTGGCCTTCGATATTAGCCAATGTTTTATTTGCCTCGGTTGGGGTAGTGGCTTTAAAAGCCGTAGGAAATTTAGGTACGGACGCCGTTGCTGCAGTAGGAACCGGAGGCCGAATTTTCTTCGTAATTCAATCCATCATGATGGCAATTTCTACCGGTACTACCGCTTTAGTTGCTCGATCCTATGGCGCAAGACGATATCAAGAAGCCAGCCAAGTCCTTTTTGATTCAATTTTAATAAGTATCTTTTTAAGCTTTATCTCCATCTTCGTTATTTGGGTTGCTGGCGAAGATTTAATGAGTCTTTTTGGTTTGGAGTCAGAGGCAAAAGATATGGCTGTAGATTATTTAAAAGTATTAATCTTGTTTTCTCCTGCTTTTGGCGTTTCTATTGTTCAAGGTGCTGCGATTAGAGCTGCAGGAGATGTCAAGACGCCTCTTTACTTGGGCCTAATTCAAAACGTCATCAATATTTTTCTTTTAATAGGTCTTGTAAATGGACGTTTTGGTTTTCCTGAACTTGGCGTTGTTGGCGCTGCTTATGCTGGAGGGATATCTTTTGCCATTGGTACAGTATTAGGAATTTTAGTTTGGGCTTTTAAAATCATCTCCATTCCTTTACCAAAACTGAATAGCTTTTCCTTCTCTAGATTTAGAGAATTAATTCATGTTTCTACTCCAGCTGGACTTGAACAAGGGGTATTCCAGTTAGGTCTTCTGCTCTATTTTTGGATAATTTCCTTATACGGAAATGCACCGATTGCTGCTTACAACGTTGGCATAAATATTTTGATGTTATCTTTCATGGTTGGTCAAGGCTTCACAGTGGCTGGAGCTACCTTAACTGGCCAATTTATCGGCGCAGAGAATCCTAAAGAAGCAAAAAGAAGCGGGTGGCGTTCTGCTGGATTGACTATGGTTTCTATGGGTATTTTAGGGATAATTTTAGCTTTAGCATCTCGACCTATTGCCAGTTTTTTTGTGGATGATCCGGAAGTTATTCGTTTGACGGTTTTATTCGTTTGGCTTTTGGGAATTATGCAGCCTTTGATGGCTTTGGAATTTGCTTTGGGAGGTGCTCTTAGAGGTGCCGGTGATACTAAATCGCCTTTATATATCATAACTATCAGTTTGGTTTTCTTTAGACTTAGCTTTGCAGGATTTTTCGTTTGGTTGGATTTCCCAATTGAATATATTTTTGGTAGCTTGATTATTGATTATATTGTTAAAGGAATTCTCTTTACATATCGCTTTGAATCTGGTCAGTGGATAAAACTTAAAACCTAGAGTTTTTTAAAAAATCCGTATATTATCTAAGACATAACTCGTTAGGAGAGTTAATTTATAAATTAAATCACTTTTGGGAGGATTTATGAGCTATTTAGCTACAAATGATTACGTAGGTATCTCGTTCTGGATTGCGACTGCTATTATGTTAGCGTCAACGGTATTCTTCTTTGTAGAAAGACAAGACGTATCAGGTAAGTGGAGAACTTCTCTTACTGTTGCTGGTCTTGTTACTGGTATTGCTTTCTGGCATTACCTTTACATGAGAGGAATGTGGTCAGACATGGGAGCTTCCCCTACGGTATTTAGATACATTGACTGGTTAATCACAGTACCACTTCAAATTATTGAGTTTTACTTGATTGTTGCAGCTGTTACAGCGGTAAGCGCAGGTATATTCTGGCGTTTACTTATTGCATCGATAGTAATGCTTGTTGGTGGTTATCTTGGTGAAACAGGACTATGGGCACCTTCAGTAGGTTTTGCTGTTGGAATGATTGCTTGGGTATACATCATCTATGAAATATTTCTTGGTGAGACTGCCGCAGCTAATGCTGCTAGTGGAAACTCTGCAAGTCAAAGCGCATTTAACACGATTAAATGGATCGTAACTGTAGGTTGGGCAATTTACCCAGTTGGTTACGCGCTTGGTTATTTTGCAGGCGGAGTCAATAACGAAGCATTAAACATTGTTTATAACCTTGCTGACTTGATCAACAAAACAGCATTTGGTTTAGCAATTTGGGCAGCCGCTAAAGCAGATACAGCTTAGTATCAGCCTGATATAGAAAAACCCTAGCTTTACAGCTAGGGTTTTTTTTAAGAGCCCCTTGCACAAGTCTCCCCCAAGAGCACAAGGGACAATTCGCAATATATAAAATTCTCCCACAACGGTCAAAAAAAAATAAAAAAATATTAGGAAGAAAGTTCTTTAGAGGATTGCATCAAAAGTTTCACTGATACTGGCATTGATCACTAAATCAGCAAACTGATCCATTTCAGTAGGCTCATTATTCAAAATAACAAACTTGGCGCCACCTTGCTTACCAAGCAAAGGAATCGTTGCAGCTGGATAAACAACAAGGGATGAACCGACGGCAATCATGAGATCGCAATTTGCCGCCTCATTTTGAGCGCGTATCATTTCCTTCTCTGGCATGGGCTGACCAAAAGATATAGTTGCTGTTTTGATAAAACCTTTGCAATCGTTACAGGTAGGAGGTTCTTGATTTTTTTTAAAAGCTTGGTGGATGGGATCAAGCTCAAATTTCTTTTTGCAATCTAGGCATACCGCATATGTTGCATTACCATGAATTTCTGTAACCTGATCATCTTCAAGACCCGCTGCTTGATGCAAATTATCAACATTTTGGGTAACACAATGTCCGTTTTCTTTTGCTTGAATAATTTTTGCAATGGCTTCATGACCCTTATTGGGCTTAAATTGAGAAAAATTACTTTTAAAATTAACACTCTGTTCCCAATATTTCGTGCGCATGTCTTGGGATGACATAAAATCTTGAAAATAAATTGGCGTATTTTTTTTCCAAAAACCATTCGGCCCCCTAAAATCAGGAATCCCAGAGTCTGTACTAATTCCAGCGCCTGTAAAAAATACAGGGTAAGACGAGCTCTTAAAGAGTTTTTTAAATTCTGTGAGATCCAACATAAAAATAAACCATCATAAATAGTTTAAAATTTTCTTAAAAAAAATTCTATCTAACTTGAAATAACCTATTTGTCAGAGTAAATTGAATTTCTTGCGAGTATAGCTCAGCTGGTAGAGCGCGACCTTGCCAAGGTCGAGGCCACGGGTTCGAACCCCGTTACTCGCTCCATTTATAAAAATTAAAGTTCGTCTGCGAATTCGTGATTTTTATCACGGTGACCGGCTTCATCTGCTCTGACTGCAACTACAACGTCTCTAAGAGTTGCTTCTGATCCAAGATCCCAATAATCGATAGCTAATTGTGGGGCAGGACGATTTAAAATCTTACCGTTATCTATCTCCGCTAGGTACTCTGAATAAGACATAACCGCTTCTTCCTCAAAGTAACCAATCATTCTATGAGCGGTCTTCTTGAAAAAAATGTAGAGAAGCGTGTAGAAAATTCCAAAAAATATTTGTGCTAATAAAATTAAAAATCTTTCGAACTTTGAGGGCTTAGCAATTTCTATAAAAGTCATCAAGTGCATTCTTTCGTTTTCAGCTTCATCAAGTAGTTCTTTGATCATGCCATTATCGTCTTTCATATTTCTCAATGATCTTAGGTGGTGTACGACACCAGCTACCATACCAGGGACTCCAGCTACGGTTTCTAAAACAACCGCGCGGTGGCCATATCTTTTGCGAAAAAGAGTATCCGCAAAGAATCTTAAACTTTTGGTAATGAAAAGCGCGAACGAATCACTGAGACTCTGTGGGGGAGTATGAAGTTGAGCCCCAGTGGACTCGTTCGATACAAATTTTGTTTCATCCGTATTTAGCATGGACTAACTATATATACTTTAAAGTTATATAAAATATTTCAAAGATAATTATTAGATATATATAGCTTTTTTGCATAAGTGCTAAAGTTTAGATAAATATGGAGTAAATGATGAATTCACTTAAAACCGAAATGAAAGAAAAAGGAGTCTTTTTGATTACTCTCAACCGGCCTAAAGTGCTTAATAGTTTAAACAAAGAAATTATAGATGAACTATTAGAAGCGTTTGATGTAGCTTATGAAGATCAATCAATCAGAACTGTAGTTCTTACTGGTGAAGGAAGGGGATTTTGCAGTGGAGCTGATCTTGCAGGAGGCGGTTGGCCAAGTGATCCAAGTTGGTCACCAGGAGAATCGACAGCAAACGCTATGGAAATAGGTTTTAATCCCTTAGTCAGAAAAATTGTAAATTGTCCGAAACCCGTAGTGAATGCAATCAATGGTATTGCCGCTGGTGGAGGTGTAGGTTTGGCTCTGTGTGGAGATTTAATCCTAGCCGCCGACACAGCAAAATTCAAATTGGTATTTGGCCCTCAACTAGGCATCATTTCAGATGTAGGAGCCTCATGGTTAGTTCCTAATTTATTAGGTAGAGCCAAAGCAAATGGTATGGCTTTGCTGGGAGAGGACATCACTGCTACTCAAGCAGAAGCTTGGGGATTAATTTGGAAGGTTATTCCCGAACAAGATTTATTATCCGAAGCTTGTAAGCTAGCTGGCCAAATGGCTGATGGGGCCATTACAGGTTTGAAAGCTATCGTTAAAGCTCACGACAATGCACTTCAAGTATCTTTATCCGATCAATTAGATTATGAAAAAAATACGCAACGAGTTTTATGCGATGGCGAGGTTTTTAAAGAAGGTGTCAAAGCTTTTTTAGAAAAAAGAAAACCCAACTTCAGAGATATTGAAGAAGTTTAGGGTGCTCAATTTGCATTAAGTCTTTCTAAAAGATTTTTATAAATACCTTTTAGCGTTTCTAAGTCTTGCAGACTTACGTTTTCATCGGTTTTATGAATGGTTTCATTTAATGGACCGAGCTCTACGATTTCTGAACCCATAACCTGCAAGAACCTTCCATCAGAAGTACCACCACCGTTATTGATAATTGGCTCATAACCAGTAATGGATTTGACAGAATCTACAATCTTCTCGATGAAATACTTTTTTTCTGTTAAGTAAGGTAGACCGCTTAAAACCCATTCAACCTCATATTTGAGATTGAGCTTTTTAAGCACAGCCTCAAAGGTTTCTTTTAAGTGGGCTTCATTAGATTCTGAACAAAATCTGAAGTTAAACATCATTTCTAAAACACCTGGCACAACATTGGTTGCTCCAGTTCCGGATTTGATGTTGGATATTTGAAAAGAGGTAGGTTGAAAATGTTCATTACCTTTATCCCAGGTAATGCTTTCAAGTTCAGAAATTAATTTAGCACTGGTAAAAATAGGATTTTCTACCTTTTCTGGATAGGCAACATGTCCTTGCTTGCCTAAAACTTTTAAAGTACCACTTAGAGAACCACGCCTACCAATCCTTATGGTGTCACCAACCTTTTTGTTCGAGGAAGGCTCACCTACTAAACAAAAATCAATGTGCTTACCATCATCCATAAATTTTTTTATGATCACGTCGATTTTGCCATCTTCGGGCTCACCTTCTTCATTTGAAGTTAAAAGAACAGCCAAACGATAGTTCAAAGTAGGGTTTGTACTTAGGAAATCTTTTAAAGCTAAAAGGTATGCAGCAATATTACCTTTCATATCGGCAGTACCTCTGCCGTACATGTGACCATCGATGGTAACTGCAGAAAAGGGCGGCTGACTCCAATTTTCGATTGGGCCAGTTGGCACTACATCGGTATGTCCTAAGAAACACATCAAAGGACCATCATTACCAAGTATTGCGTATAGATTTTCGACATTGTCATAATTCATACGCTCGCACTTGAAGCCAAGATCTTCAAGCAATGGCTCGATAAGATCAAAGCAACCTTCATCTTTAGGTGTGATTGATTCAATTTTAATTAAGTCTTTAAGTAAACTTTCTATTTCCATTGGGCACTATTATAAATTGATAAACAAACTTGTTTTAAATTTTATTTCTACTGCTAAAATCATTATTTTATTAGAACAAAATCATAGGAAACAATATGACGAATCGTATCCAAAGAGGCGATCTTCAAGTTAGTGAAGAGTTAGACAAATTATTAAGTGAAAAAGTTTGCATAAATATCGATGTTGAACCGGAGCAATTTTGGAATTCTTTTAATGAAATTGTTAAAGAATTCACACCAAGAAATAAAGCTTTGCTTGCTGAAAGAGAAGAGCTTCAAACCAAAATAGATAATTGGCATAAAGAAAACAAACAGTTTGATAAAGAAGCTTATAAAACTTTTTTAAAGGAAATCGGTTATTGGGTTGATAGCAATGCTGACTTTGAAATAGAAACTACCAATGTGGATGCAGAAATATCTACTATTGCAGGGGCACAACTGGTAGTGCCAGTCATGAATGCTAGATTTGCTCTAAATGCTGCCAATGCCAGATGGGGAAGTCTTTATGATGCTTTGTATGGCACGGATATGATTTCCGAGGACGATGGCGCTGAACGCGGTGGCGCTTATAACCCTGTGAGAGGCGATAAAGTTATTGAGTTTTCTAAAAATTTTATGAATGAAAACTTTCCTCTAAGCAATGGTACTTATCAAGAAATCGCTGCATTTCAAATTGCCAATGGTAATTTAGAAATTACGCTCAAGGATCAAACCAAAGTGACTTTGGCAGATAACGATAAGTTTGTCGGTTACTCTGGGGACATTGAAAATCCTAAAGGGATTCTAATGAAAAATAATAATCTTCATGTTGAAGTTCAAATCGATCGTGAAGACTCAGTTGGTAAAGATGATCTAGCTGGGATCAAAGATATTTTGGTCGAGTCGGCAGTCACCACCATTCAAGATTGTGAGGATTCGGTTGCAGCTGTTGATGGCGAAGATAAAACTACTGTTTATAGTAATTGGCTAGGCTTGATGCAGGGTAACCTAGAGGAGACTTTCGATAAAGGCGGGAAAGCCATGACGCGGAAGCTAAATCCAGATCGAGATTATTCAAATCCTGAAGGAGGAGTATTCACTTTACCGGGTAGAAGTACAATGTTAGTGAGAAACGTTGGGCACTTGATGACTACACCTGCAATTCTAGATGCTGATGGGAATGAGATTTTTGAGGGCATCATGGATGCGATGTTCACCATCACTATTGCTAAACATGATTTACTCAGCGACGGTACCTTTAAAAACAGTCGCACGGGGAGTATTTACATCGTTAAACCCAAAATGCATGGTCCAAAGGAAGTGCAATTAACATGTGATTTATTTGCTGCTGTTGAAAAAGCGGTAGGACTTAATCCTTTAACAGCAAAAATTGGCATCATGGATGAAGAGCGTCGTACCACAATAAATTTGAAAGAATGCATCAAGGCTGCAAAAGATCGAGTGATCTTCATCAATACTGGTTTCTTAGATCGCACCGGTGATGAGATTCATACTTCCATGGAAGCAGGTCCGATGATTAGAAAGGCACAAATGAAACAAGAACCTTGGATCTTGGCTTATGAAGATTGGAATGTAGACAAAGGCTTGCAAACTGGATTTAAAGGTAAAGCTCAAATCGGTAAAGGTATGTGGGCTATGCCGGATGAAATGCTTGGCATGTATGAAAATAAGACCGTGCACCCAAAAGCAGGTGCCAATTGTGCTTGGGTACCTTCACCTACGGCAGCAACTTTGCACGCGTTGCATTATCATCAAATCAGCGTTCCTAGTGTTCAGGAAGATTTACAAAAAAGGAAAGAAGCAAACATGGATGAAATTTTGGAAATTCCTCTTCTGAAAGAAAAGCTTTCAACAGAAGAAATTCAAGCAGAGTTGGATAACAATGCTCAAGGCATACTGGGATATGTAGTTCGTTGGATCGATCAAGGTGTTGGCTGCTCCAAAGTACCTGACATCAATAATGTTGGGTTGATGGAAGACCGTGCAACTTGCCGAATTTCCAGTCAACACATAGCCAATTGGCTGCATCATGGTTTGTGTGATGAAGCGCAAGTTTTGGAAACTATGAAAAAAATGGCTTTAGTGGTTGATGAGCAAAATTCTGGAGATTCAGAGTATGAAAACATGGCGCCAAATTATGATGGAGATGCTTTTCAAGCAGCTTGTGATTTGGTCTTAAAAGGGCGTGTTCAACCGAGCGGCTACACTGAGCCAATTCTTCACGCACAACGATTGGTTAAAAAAGCCCACTAATATAGATGGGCAATCTTTCTCAAGCAGAATGGTTGGCTCAAATATCTGAGGAGATCATTGATCCAAATCAAAGGATCATTGATCCTCATCATCATCTCTGGCCTGGAGCTTCTGTCGATTCTAGAGAAAATTCCAATCGATATTTATTGGAGGACCTTTGGGCCGATACCGGTTCTGGACATAACATAACGAATACGGTGTTCATCGATTGCAGTCAGAGCTACTGGAATTTAGACGATCAGGCGTTAAATCCAGTAGGGGAAACGGAATTTGTTAAAGAACTGGCAGATGCATCCAAAGTAGACCCAAATCAAGCAACTATTTCAGGAATTATTGGGCATGTTGATATGTTATTGGGTTTTGATGCAGAACGAGTATTGGAAAAGCATCTGGAAGTCGGACAAGAATTGTTCAAAGGCATTCGCCATGCGGGTGGTTGGGATCCGCATCAGAATGTCCGAAACTCACATCACGATGCTTGCGAAGGTTTGTATTTACTTCCAAATTTTCTTGACGGATTACAGACTCTCTCCAAATTAGGTTACGTATTTGAAGCCTGGCAATATCATCATCAAATTCCACAAATTACTAAGCTGGCCAAAAAATTTCCAGATCTCATAATTATCTTGAATCATTTCAGCGGTCCACTCGGTATTGGACCTTATGAAAACAAACAAGCGGAAATTTTTCCTAAATGGGAGAAAGATTTAAAAGAACTCAGTCAATACGAAAATGTTTATGCCAAGCTTGGTGGCTTAGCCATGCCAGTCAATGGGTTTGGTTTTCATACGCAAGCAAAGCCTCCGACATCAGATGAGTTTTTAAGCAAACAAAGAGCTTATTACGAGACAGCGCTTGAACATTTCACGCCAGCAAGATGTATGTTTGAAAGTAACTTTCCAGTAGATAAAGCATCTATTTCTTATCCAGTGTTATGGAATGCCTTTAAAAAATTAGTAAAGGAATATAGCTCTGCTGAAAAAGATCAGCTCTTTTATCAAACCGCTGCAAGGGTTTATCGAATTACTGATTGAAGCCTTGAATTTCTGCGGCTTCTTCACGAATCAATTCAGGTCCGCCTAGGAGCTGACGATTCAATCCAATTCGTTTGA
>TARA_B100001057_G_scaffold147946_1_pt1 | contig 11371 bp, 8 predicted proteins | sample TARA_B100001057 | Tara Oceans TARA_B100001057 (sample SAMEA2621839) | marine metagenome | biome: marine biome (ENVO:00000447); feature: surface water layer (ENVO:00002042); material: "saline water (ENVO:00002010), including plankton (ENVO:xxxxxxxx)" | depth 5 m | reverse complement strand
CATGGAAGGAATGAGGAATAACTGCTCCTCATGTCATAGTCAATGAGCGAACAAAGAAGATTTTTAAAAATGTGGGCAAGAACAGTAGGGATGCCAATAGGCATAAACGATGAAGACACGCCAGAGTTTTTACCCATACCACAAACGGATGTAAAAAAAGCATTATTGGCTAGGACTTTTTGGATAGCATTACATATTGTAACCTGTTGTATGATTATAGCAGGTAACGGAAGGATGTTAGATTTATGGTAGACAAATTTATATTTGATGTAGACGGAACTCTTACTCCTAGTAGACGCGAGATTGATATGGACTTCGCAGTATTTTTTACACAATTTTGTGCGGAGCATGATGTATATCTTGTTACAGGAAGTGATAGAGATAAAACAATAGAGCAGGTTGGAGAAGAAATATATAGTTTGTCGCAACGCTCATATAATTGTTCAGGTAGCGATGTTTGGCAAGGGAACAAGCATCTATATACTAGTGAATGGAAAATACCAAAAGAAGCTGAAGACTGGTTACGTGCTGAATGTAGAGTAAGTGATTTTCCATTAAGGACAGGATTACACATAGAAAAACGCCCCGGAATGGTAAACTTTAGTGTGGTTGGAAGAAATGCCACAATGGGTGAAAGAAAACTTTATGTAGAATTTGATACAGTCAACAAAGAAAGAGTACGTATAGCAAAGGATTTCCAAATGCTATTCCCAGCAATACAGGCTGTTGTAGGGGGAGAAACTGGCATAGACATATTTCCAAGAGGCAAGGATAAAAGCCAAATTGTGAAGGATTTTGATCCTAACGATATCCTCCACTTTTTTGGTGATAGAATGGACAAAGCAGGAAATGATTATCCTTTGAAAAAAGTAATACTTGACAATGATTTGGGAATGTGCTATAGTGTTAAAGACTGGAAACATACATGGAAGTTATTAAAAGAACATGACTAGACGTATAGGGTTCGCATGTAAGTATATGCATCCGGACCAAACACAAAAGAAAAAATTACTTGAAGAGATTCAACGTCCACTAAATACTCGTAGCACAACAGTTGCTTGGTTGAACAGGCAAACTAAAGAAGTTGCTGAAGAACGTTTGTGGGATATCATGGTCCACAACATTAAAAGTTATTACAACTTGATCGAGTACGTAGGAGGACTACAAAATGAATTACGAATGGTTAGACTTGGCAGTGATGTCCTGCCTGTATACACTGAGCCTACTTGGGGTTATTTTTGGCGTAAAGATGATGTCAGAGCATATTGCGAAAAGCATTTCCGGCCAGTTGGTGACCTTGCGAGAAAGTTGGATGTTAGGCTTTCTATGCACCCTGGGCAGTTTACTGTCCTTGCATCTGATAACCCTGACATCGTAGAAAGAAGTATAGAGGAGTTTGAATATCATGTTGATGTCGCCAGATGGATGGGCTTCGGCCAGCAATACCAGGATTTTAAAATCAATGTCCACATCTCCGGCCGTAAAGGTCCAGCCGGTATCATCGACGTCCACCCAAGACTATCTCCGGAGGCGAGAAACACAATTACAATCGAAAACGACGAAAACTCGTGGGGTATCGAAGCAAGTCTTGAGCTACGAAAATACCTCGCATTGGTTCTCGACATACACCACCACTGGGTCAAAACAGGTGAATATATACTGCCCACCGACGATAGATTTTCTCGCATAATTGATAGCTGGCGAGGCGTTCGTCCTGTCATACACTATTCCGTATCACGTGAAGATTTACTAATAGGACATAATACAAATAAATTACCCAACATGGAAGAACTACTTGAACAAGGATTCAAGAAACAAAAACTGAGAGCTCACAGTGATTACATGTGGAACACAGCAGTAAATGATTGGGCATTATCCTTCAATGAAACAGCTGATATTATGGTAGAATCTAAAGCAAAGAACCTTGCTAGTCAAAAGCTCTTTGAATCTAGCATAAATACAGTATGCGTTTAGTAGAATTTGATAAATGTAAAAGAACTAAAGCTAAAGTTTGTCAGTGTGAATCCTTAAAACAGGTTTCAGAAGACACTGATCAGCCAGTGGTAGCAGTTTCTGATTTAATACATTCAGAAGAAGTTAAAGGTACCATAATCTTCATGCAGAAACCAGGTACACCAACTCTTATAAAGGGTAAAGTTACAGGATTGAAACCTGGAGAGCATGGTTTCCACATACACGAATACGGCGATCTAAGTCGTGGTTGCGAATCAGCAGGGGCTCATTACGATCCCGATGGTGTTGATCATGGTAGCCTCGAAAACGGCCATGTAGGCGACTTAGGTAATGTAACAGCTAATGAGGATGGGATTGCTGAGTTTACTATAAAGGCTGATAGAGTAGACTTAATTGGTGATCGCAGTGTTGTTGGCAGAGCTGTTGTAGTACACGCAGATGAGGATGACTTAGGTAAAGGTGGCGACGAAGAAAGCCTTAAAACAGGCAATGCTGGTGATAGATTAGCATGTGGCGTCATAACCTTAACACAAGGAGAAAACACATGATCAAAAAATGGATTAATGATCGAAAAAACGAAAGAACATCTTGGGACGGAGCTGTTCTAATCATAATGGGACTATTAGTATTATTTCTTTCCCCATTAGCTAAGATTGCCGCAGGTTGTGCTATAGCCTACGGTGCTTGGACTATTTGGAAGAAAGGCTAAAGTTCGTCAATAGTGATCACAGAATCAACTTTAATATTTAATTTGTTTCTTTGCTCAGCACCTTTTCGTTGAGCGAAACGTTTAGGATCACAACTAGGGCAAACATGGACATAAAAGTCGTCAAGACGTTTAGGATCCACTTTGCCCTTTTCTCTTTTAAATTCTTGATGACACTCATCACATTCAAAAACGGCATAACTACGTATGCGCCTGTAAGGATGTGACTTGCCGGTTTTACTTTTCCTTACGTAAAAACGTATTTCTTTTTCAATTCTTTTGAACATATAGTATTTATTTACGTTAGGATTACAAAATATAACATAAATACTTAGGAGATGGTAATGACAAGTGTCGTATTTTTAACAGATACAGCGAAAGAACAGATGGAGTCTATGCTTAAAGAACACAATAAAAACGCAGTAAGATTAGCGTTGAAAGGTGGAGGATGTGCTGGATTCAAATATGATTGGACTTTGGAAGATGCGACAGAAACAGATGACGAAATAATTGATTTACCAAATGGTAAGTTTGCGATTGATAGTGCTAGTATAATGTATTTAATAGGATCAACTGTCGATTACAAAAAAGAAGTTTTTGGTTCTTATTTTGATATTAAAAACCCAGGAAGCACAAGTAGTTGCGGATGTGGTGAAAGCGTAGGATTTTAAAAAATGGCAAGACAAGATATTTACTTAGGTGTTGAGGGTAATGACGGTACTGGTGATAGTATTCGAGAAGCGTTTAAGAAAGCAAACGAAAACTTCACAGAGCTATATGCTGTATTTGGACAAGGTGGTTCAATCAGCTTTACAGCGTTAAGCGACACTCCATCAGCAATAACACCATCAGGTTTATTAATAGGAAATACAACAGGTACAGAAATTTTAGCAAAAACTTTGGTAGGCGGAACTGGTATTAGCATTGATAATTCAAGTTCTACAAATATTACTATCACAAATACTGGTGCTAATATTAACGCAGACACAGCACCTGTATTAGGTGGACCGCTTAATGGTAGTGGTTTTTATGCTATAGGAAATATTAACACTTCACCTGCGGCAATACAAGAATTTAACCAGACACATGCGGCAAACATTACTTTAGATGATATTGTTGTTGATAAAAAGTTTCAAGACCAACATTATGCTCCACATGTAGTAAGACAAGAAAACAAATCTGTTTATGCTAGAACTGAACCTACTAATGAAAATGAATATACACAAGCAATCAGTGAATACAGAGCAGGAAATGTAGTTGTTAGTAATCATGGATTTGACACAAGTTTCAACGGAACAAAATGGAGATATTCTACTACTGATAATCCTAATATTCCTACAGGATTAACTAACAACACAGACTATTTTATTAGGTTTGTAAATGACGATCAAATAAGTTTACACACAACAAAAACAGAAGCACAGAACAGTGATGATGCTACTAGGGTGAAAGTAAATGTAGGATTAGGAGCAACGATAACTCCTACAGGACAAGATTTTATAAAAGACCAAAGCTATGACGAAAACCTTTACGGCAATTATAGAATGGATGAAGTACTGCCAAGGAAAGCATCTGTCCGTAATCAAGGAGATGAAATGTCAGGTGCTTTGTACCTACATGATCATCCAGGTTACTTACAAGGTACAACAGGACCTATAGAAGATAGACAAGCGGCTACAAAACTTTACGTAGATAATTCTTCATACGCTTCAACAGAAGATTTATATGTTACCAAGCAAGGTGATGATACACAGAAAAATACTCCTGTTGGTTTTGAAGGACGTGGATTAAGTTACGCTTTCGGAAGTGTGAAAGCGGCGGCCATGAAAGCACAGGAGATTATGGAATCTGCTCCTGTAGAACCAGGTGCTTACAGACAAACTATTACATTTGATAACGGTGACGGCATTGCGTTAATTACGGACGTAGGAACAACAACACCAAATACTGCCGCAAAGAATGCTATAACTTATCTTAAAAATAATAAAAAATTCATTCAAAAATCTGTTGTAGATTATGTCAAAGATAATTTTCCTAAATTAGACTTTGCTGATACAAACGTACAAAATACAAATGCTGAATCATTATTATTCAAAAACAAAAAGTTTATTCAAGAAGAAGTTACAGCATGGATTAACTATCAAATCAATACAAATGCTACTGTTACATATAGTGATGGTACAGCTGATTACACAAACTTTAGATACAATAGTGCTAAATGTAAAAGAGATGTAGGTTATATTGTTGATGCTTGGATCAATGATTTAGCAAGAGGAGGTAACATTGAAACCCGTAGGATAGCATCAAGCTATCTAGCAGGAGCAGTGAATGCCGTTAACAAAACAGACAATAGCAATAATACTGTTAATCAAATAGGACAAACAAATGCCGCTATAGAATTTGCTAGAGACTTAGTAAAAGATTACGTTTTAAAGGGCGAAGCTTATCCTACGCAACAAAGATATTTCCAAGTAGATAACGATCAACTAACCGCAAGTGGTTTTCAATTTTATGTAGGAACTAGTTCACATGTACACAATTATCTAAACGGTGGTCTTGTTATTAAAACAGATGGAACAGTATTAAATGTAAGCACATTCCAATATAACAATGCGGACGGATTTGCTCAACTTACAACAACTACACCTCACACATTATCTGCTGGTGACACAATTTTATTAACCGGACTTAACATAGAATGTACAATGGATGGTGTAACTTCAACAAAAGTTTATCCAGAATTAGAATCACAAGCAAATGTTTCTAAATTTAAAGTACAAACAAATCAATTCCAATTTAGTGCTCCTACAGGTAATACATTCGATATTTACATAGGTCCTTCCAAATATGCTCATACTTGGATCAGCGGAGGAACAGCTAAAGGAAATTTAATACAATATAATCCAACCGGCGCAACATATAATCCTTCAACCGGAGATTTACAAATTACTATTGGATCGCACTCTTTAACAACAACCAATACAGTTGAATTAGAGCCTGATAGTTTTACCTTTACCTGTGCTAAAGATAACAATTTAACAGAACATACATATCCAAGAAAAGAATCAGTATCAAGTTCACCTGGATCAGATCCTGCTTATAACACTCCTTTGGCAATTACTGCTACAACCGCAACAACCATTACAGTTAATGTTGGTGTGTCATCAGATACAAGCACACATACTTTTGTTGCGGCAAGAAACTCAGCAGTAAAATATTATGCCAATAGTTATAATGTGTCAGGATTTACTTATGATAATGCTACTGGTGTAGCGACTGTTACAACAAGTTCAGCTCATGCTTTTGTTTCTAATCATTTAGTTGAATTAGCAGACATTTATTTAAGTTGTACAAGTCCAACAGCAGGAAATACTTATTATCCAAAACCTATCTACAGTGAATATGGTGTTGGAGTCAAAGACGTAGCAGGCAGAGCAACAATACTTACAGAACTTATCGTTGATGTAATTGCGAACGGATTAAATAAGGTACCTGCTCCAATACAACCAACAGTGCCTAATAATACCTGTGAACGTGATTTAGGATTAATCATTGAGGGAATGATTATTGACATTGGCAACGGTACTAATTCTAACTTCAATGCGTTACAATCAGCTAAAAGATACTTCAGTACACCTTCTGGAGCAAAAGCAAGAATTACACAGAGAAATGAAACATTAAGAGCATTACAAATTGCAAAAAGTTATGTTAGACAGGTTGTTTCTAACACAGATTTAAAAAGATCATCAAAACTTTTTAGTGTTGAATCAACAAATTTAACCACAACACAATTTCAAGTTGATATAGGATCAACTACGTTAGCACACACATACGTAAGTGGCGGAACTGTAACCAAAGGCACTAACATTTACCAAATAAGTAATGTTATTTACGATTACGTTACTGGTAAGGGAATAATTACTACGACAACACCACACGGACTGTCCACTGCTGATGTAGTTAAGTTAGAAAACATAAGATTTACATGTGATGGTTACGAAGGATCAAAACTTTATCCAACAGAATTTAGTACAGACATCCCACAATACTTAGACAGCTCAATTAATAATGTAAGCAATACCATTAAAAATGCTTTAGATAATCAATTTGATATTATTATTGATATCTTAACAAACGGATTTACAGCAGTAGATACCTACACAGTTGTTGAAGGAAGCACATACAAAATACAGTTTAGCAATGGCGGCGTAGGAGTAGGAAATTACTACACTGATCAAGGTGTAAACACAAATGTTGACATTCTTCCAGGAAAGATTATTGTTGGTAAAACTACCGGTGCTAGAGGACGGATTGTAAAATATACTTCGGGTGTTGATTTAGGAAATGCTTTGTATGATGAAGTAGAAGTAGTCTTGGTTGAACCAAGAGAATTTAGAATAGGTGAAGAACTTGAGTACGGTAACGGTACAAAAGAGAAACAAATTTGTATTCATGTTGAGTCTGGTATTTACTTTGAAGATTATCCAATCAAAGTTCCAGATAACGTTTCTATCAAAGGAACAGACTTTAGACGTTGTCAAATTAGGCCAGCTCCAAGAATTTCACAATCACCTTGGGCGAAAACTTATTTCTACAGAGACAAGTTACTAGACAATTTAAAAATTACTGACTTTACTGGATCTGATATTGCTACAGCACAAGACATTTCCATCACAGGTGTAAATGAAGCAGGCGGAGTTATTACAGTAACACCAGCAGACAATATTGCTCCTACAGCATGGGACGGAGCTTGGTTCTACACAGATTCAGGTGCTGTTGGATTAATTTCAAATGCTGATGGCGGAAGTAGTTTCGAAGTACAATTGACTGTTGACAAACTTCCGAATTTAAGTAACATTTCATCAGGTGCATGGCATGTTAAGAAAACTGTTAATTACGGATACCACTACCTAACTGATCCTACAGATCCAACAAGTACTCCTAAGAAAAACAATCAGATGGATGTATTCTTGATGAACGATGCTACAAGATTAGCTAACATGTCGTTCCAAGGACACGGTGGTTTTGCTCAGGTACTTGATCCAAACGGACAAATTTTAATTAAATCACCATATACACAAGTTTGTGGATCTTTTTCAGGAAGTGTAAATGAACAAGCATTTAGAGGTGGTATGTTTATTGATGGTTTCGCAGGTAATTTGGAAACAAAAATAACAAGCAAAGATGACAACTATACACTTAATGTTGAAAGTGCCGCAGGTACAGGTTTAAGAATTAGAAAACCACAAACACCGGCTCCATTCTTTATTGCGGGTGTACGTTATCAAGTTGATGCTATATCACAGTATGACGGCGGTGCTGGTACAGCAAAACTTTTGATTAACAAGTTATCAAATAACGGAAGCGGTTACACTGGTAATACATTTCCACAGGATATATTCATACAAACAGCTGGTAACAGATCGATGCTGGCAAACGACTATACGCAGGTTAACGATCTAGGTTATGGATTGTTCTGTAACAACGCGGCACTGTCAGAACAAGTTTCAACATTTACATATTACAACCATATAGCTTTCTTTAGTAACAATGGTTCAGAGATTAGAGCTCTTAACTGTTCTAACGCAAATGGTAACTTTGGTTTAGTTGCGGCAGGATCAGATCCAAACGAAACACTTGATGCTGTTACAACACTTAGAAATATGCAACAGCCGGCAAAGGTTTTCAACGATCCAACTGATGCTTATGGTTTTGGTACATTTGCCCATGCTCAGGGAGTGTTTAGTGTATTTGTTTATGACTGTGAATATCATCCTTATCCAAACAGTTTACTTGATGTATACACTAGAAACGGCAGTGGACAAACAACAGCAATTACAACTTATGAAGTAACAGCAGTTTCAGAAGTCAGCATTCCAACTTCAAACTCAGGAGGTTATTCCGGAGCAACTGGTCCAACAGGACGTAGAGGTGCGAACCAAAAGATTTACAGATTAGCAATAGCGGGTGATCAAGGATTAGCTGATGCTATTACAGGTAATCACAATCCAACATTATCATCTGATGCTTCACCTTACTGTGTCATTAGAATGAGCAAAAACCACTTGCTAGATGATGTTGCTGGTGTAACAAGTATTAGGCCTTCTACTGCTTTAATATTTGACGAATTTACAAAACAAGTTTATAGAACAATTAGTTTCAACAATCAAGATGCTGACAACACTGCTCTACCAGCAGACAGATTCCAAGTTGTATTTGACGCTGGATTCAAACATCAAAACTTGACAGTAAATCAAACCGAAGCGGCAAATAACACATACGCTGGAGGCGGTGGTCAAACTATGGGATCACTTGCTGGTGATACAGTAATAGCAATTGAAAAGTTAACAGACGCAGGTCAAGCAAGAGTTAACAACAATGATATGATCTTTGCTTGGCATGGTAAAATACATACTGTAGCAAATTATACAGATAGAGGAACTTATGCCACAATAGAAATAAATGATCTTGCTGGTTCAAACATTAATAGTGATGCTGGCTTGTATTCAGCAGGCGGACTTGCTAAGCCTATTGTATCTCCAGGAAATACAGTTACAATCACAATCCAACTTTCATTACAAGATGGCGAAGCTGGTAATATTACAGTTGGAATTTCAACACTTAGAGCTAACGGACATGACTTTGATAAGATAGGTACTGGTGGATTTAACACTACCAACTATCCAAGTATTATTTACGGCGATCCGGTCAAGCCTGCCACACAGGCAAATGAGGTAAATGAACGAGGAAAAGGTAGAGTGTTCTTTGCATCAACCGACCAGGATGGATTCTTTAGAGTAGGTAAATTCTTTAGTGTTGATCAAGGAACAGGTACAGTTACTTTTGCGGCTTCAATTGCTATTAGTAACTTAGACGGATTAGGATTTAAACAAGGTGTAAGAATTACAGAATTTAGTAACGATGACACAATGTCTGATGCTGATCCAGCCGCAGTTCCAACAGAATTTGCCACAGAAAGTTTCTTTACAAGAAGATTACATTTTGATAGAGCAGGTGTTTTACAAGTAACAGGCACAATAGGTCCAGGTGCTCTTGCTAGAGATGGCACAACACCAATGACTGGTAACTTGAATGCAAACAGTAATAAAATATATAACTTAGCAGACCCAACTAGTTTACAAGATGCTACCAACAAATCATATGTAGATGCTAGAACACCATTTGGTGAAGAACTTAGAGGTGTATCTGGAGGTCCTAGAACACCTGGTGACTTGATGGTATATGATGGTGCCCAGTATGATAATGCTACACCAGCAGGTGATATTCAAATATCCTACGCAGGAAACATTGTAACATTTGCGATTACTCCAAATAGTATTGTAAACGCAGATGTAAACACAAACGCAGGTATAGCTCAAAGTAAGTTGGCAATGAATGCGGCAAGCACTAGAGCCAATGCTTCAGGAATAGCTCAAAGTGATTTGGGACTAGCGGCATTTGATGCTGGTGACTTTACAGTAACTAATGGTTGGGTCACTCTTAAAGAAGGCGATGTTGATTATGCTGACTTACCAGATATGGCAACAAAAACTGTTATTGCTAATATCACAGGTGGTACAGCAGATGCCACAGCAGTTACGGTAGATGACTTTATTGATGCCTACAGTAAATTTACAACTACAGGTGTTGCTTCAAGAATTGTACAGACAGGTACTGATGGAAGCATAGACGCACAGAAAATTAAACTTGATAACTATGAGATACTTGATCAAACTAACTTGACAATGACTATGAAAACACCTGGCGGTGCTAAGGTGTTTGATACAGTTGGTACAGTCCCAAGTAACACAACAACTACATTCCCAGGATCTTTACAGATAGGTGATACAAATATAACACCTTCTTTCTTCCAAAAGAATAGTAGTTTTGGTGATCCAAGTGATGCTACCCAAAATGAACCTAGACTAGCAAGTGATTGGATTTACACTTCATTCTTAGAAGCACCAGGCGAAAAAGGTACAAGTTCAACAGGTATAGCTGTAGGAGCTGGTACAGGATTTACAACAGCAGGTGAAATAGCAATAATTGCCAATAACAATGTGGCGGCAATGAAGTTTACACAGACAGCGGCTGTACCATCTAGCAGTGGTGCTTACGATATTGGTACATCGGCATTACCTTTTGGAGATATTCACGGTATTGCTACAAAAGCTAGATATGCTGACTTGGCAGAGAATTATCTAGCTGATAAAGAATATGAAGTAGGCACTGTATTAATTTTTGGTGGAGAACAAGAACTTACATCAACTGATACAAAGGGTGACACAAGAGTTGCTGGAGTTGTTTCAGAAAATCCAGCACACTTAATGAACAGTCAACTAGAAGGTGATCATGTAACAGCATTAGCATTACAAGGTAGAACTCCATGTAAAGTAATTGGCAAGGTTAAGCCAGGAGACATGATAGTCACAAGTGCTATAGCAGGATACGGTATGGTAAATCCAGCACCGACTATAGGTACAGTAATTGGTAAAGCAGTAGGCACGAAGGACGATGACGGACACGGAATTGTCGAAGTTGTGGTAGGGAGAGTGTAATGGCTATTCAAACTATAAACATCGGAACAAGTGCTAACAAGGGTGACGGAGATCCATTAAGAGTTGCCTTTGATAAGATCAACAAGAACTTTGCTGAACTTAATCCACTTACTGGAGCTAAACTTAGAGATAT
>TARA_B100001057_G_scaffold323850_1_pt1 | contig 11375 bp, 9 predicted proteins | sample TARA_B100001057 | Tara Oceans TARA_B100001057 (sample SAMEA2621839) | marine metagenome | biome: marine biome (ENVO:00000447); feature: surface water layer (ENVO:00002042); material: "saline water (ENVO:00002010), including plankton (ENVO:xxxxxxxx)" | depth 5 m | reverse complement strand
ACTCCTTAGCAGGGAGCCCCAATCGACCGCTCTGGCACCTCTCCAATTATTTTAATATCAATTCTGTAAAGAACAAAAATTAAGAATGCAAATGTATATTAAAGAATTTTTATGACAAATTAATTCATACCCAAATTTAAATCAAAATTTTACAAGATTTTTTTTTCGGAATGTTATATTTGCATGTTATTTACGATCAATGTTCAAAAAAATATTATTAATTTTTTTCTCTCTTTTTTTGATATCATCATGTGTCAAAAAAAGAGATTTAACAACTAATACTGTTGTAGCACACATACTTTCTCAGCCAGATGGATTGCACCCCTACAATAACAATTCTGTTATGAGATCTTATATTTTTTCTTATACACAAAAAACATTGTTGGGTTTAGACTTAAAGTCTTTAGATTATGTGCCTGATTTAATTAAAGAGCTACCATCATCCTCAGGGGATAATAAAACATTTTTCTTTGAACTTAGAGACGATATCAAATGGGATAATGGTGAGCAATTAACAGGTGAAGATGTTGTTTTTTCAGCTAAAATTATGTTATGTCATTTAACTAACAATTCTCAAATCAGGCCCATTTACAATTCTGTTATAAAGTCTGTGAATCTGGATCCAAATAATCCGCTCAAGTTTTCAATGACTGCTGAAGATATTAACTGGACTGCCAAAACTATATTAGGAGGAATCTATATTCAACAAAAAAGCTATTGGGACCCAGAAGGTTTATTAGACAATATAACTTTTGATCAAATATTAAAAAGATCATTTAAAGAGACAGAAGAAATCTCAGACTGGTTCAATGAGTTTAATCACGCAGACAACGGATATAAGCCAGAAAACCTCAAAGGTCTAGGACCGTACTATGTAAGCGAATGGGAACCAAGTCAATATGTTACAATTAAAAGAAAAGATAATTGGTGGGGTAAAAGTGACTCTTCACTAGAAAATAAAGCATTTCCTGAAAAAATTATTTTTAAAATCATAAAAGAAGATGCATCATCATATTTATCCTTAAAAAATCAGGAAATTGACGTAACAACAAATATTGGTACCGTAAAATTAATGAAGCTTAGAGAGAGAGAATATTTTAATAATAATTACGACTCAGACTTTCTTGACAGATACGGTATTTCATACATTGGTTTAAACATGAAACCAGATGGTATAAAACACAAACCTTTTTTTGTTGACAAAAAAGTAAGAAGAGCTGTTGCACACATGATTCCAATTGATGAAATTATTGAAGTTATGATGCATGGAAAAGCAACAAGACAAGCAGCTAATATTTCACCTTTAAAGAAAACTTACAACGATACTTTAAAATTAATCCCATTAGATATTGAAAAAGCCAAATCACTTTTAGATGAAGCTGGCTGGGTTGACACAGATGGTGATAACATTAGAGATAAAGTAATTAATGGAGTTAAGACTCCCTTTTCTTTTAAATTTAGTTACATGTCCTCTCCTACTTCAAAAGAAATTGTTTTGATGATGAAGGAAAGTATGTACAAAGCTGGAATTGTGGCTGAACCTACACCAATGGATTTCTCTCTCTTTTATAAAAACGCTGCCGATCATAAATTTGATGCAATGCTAGCTGGTTGGGGAAGCAGTGCAGCTTATTCCAATCCAATGCAGCTTTGGCATACAACGTCATGGGTTAACAAAGGATCTAATTTTTGTGGTTTTGGAGATGCGTATAGCGATGCTCTCATTGATGAAGCTAATAAAACCTTAGATTACGAAACTCATAGAAATGCTCTTCTTAAATTACAAGCCAAAATTTATGAAGATCAGCCATATGTTTTTCTCTACATAACAAAAAGAAAGTTTGCTGTACACAAAAGATTTGACAATAGGGAAATGTATTTTGAATTCCCTGGATTAAGACTAAATAATTTAAAATTAAACAACAGTTACACAGCTAGTGGAACAATAGAGGATATATAATGTTAAAGTATACACTTCAAAGAATTCTTACTTTCATTCCAATGCTAATAGCAATTTCACTGTTGTCTTTTGTAATTAGTATTAATGCTCCTGGAGATCCTGTTGAGAGACTAGCTAAAACTGCTGAAAGTGAAGGTTCTGCCCAAGAACAATCAGGTGCATCTAAGAAAATCAAGCAAGAACTCAGAAAAAAGTTAGGTCTTGATTTACCTATTTTTTATTTAAGCATTTCTGATCTCTCAAGTAGTGATACACTTTACAAAGTACAGGACAAGTATCACAAATCAACACTTGAACATCTTACTCACAAGTCTGGTGATTGGCAGTTAGTATCAGACTACTATTTAGAACTTTTAAATCTTCAAAAAATACATTTAACACTTAATTCAAAAGAAATATTCAAAAATCAGCAGGAACTTGATTTAAATACAATTAACGAAGTTATAAATCAGGTAGGCTTTGAAATTAATAGCTTACTAGAAACTTCGGAAAATGAATTGATGGATTTGGCATTAAATAAAATTGATAATAATCTAAACACATACTATTTTTTCAATCCTCTCATTTCTTCATTTGAAAATGTCAAAAGTTTCAACAAAAACATTATTACTTCAAAAAATAAATGGAAAACATATGTTCCTAAGCTACACTGGTATGGGAGTCAAAATCAATACCACCTTTGGTTATTCGGTAATGGCAAAGACAGAAAAGGGTTATTAAGAGGAGATTTTGGGATCTCATATATTGATAGTCAGCCAATTTCAACTAAAATTTGGCAAAAAATTGGTATATCTTTTTCTTTATCCCTAATTTCAATTTTCATAGCATACTTAATCAGTATTCCAATTGGAATTTATTCAGCATATAAAAAAGATACTGCTGTTGACAAGGGCTTCTCATTAGTACTATTTATTCTATACTCAATGCCATCATTCTTTGTTGGAACATTATTATTATTACAATTTGCAAACCCCGATAATCTTGCATGGTTTCCTGTCTCTGGAATTCAAGACCCAACAGTTTTTGATCCTAATTGGTCTTTTTGGGATAAAATAAAGCATAGAATGCCTTTCTTAATACTACCAATTATAACTTACACATATGGATCCTTTGCATTTTTAAGTAGAATAATGAGGGTTGGAATGATAGATATTGTTTCTCAAGATTACATTAGAACTGCTAGAGCAAAAGGATTAGCAGAAGGAAAAGTAATTTTAAAACATGCTCTAAGAAACTCTTTACTTCCTGTAATTACCGTATTTGCTGCTATTTTCCCAGCTGCAATTGGGGGGTCAATTATAATTGAAGTGATTTTTTCAATACCAGGAATGGGAGTTGAAGTATATAACTCAATACTAAACTATGACTATCCTATGATTATTACAGTTTTTACAATTTCTGGTTTCCTCACGATGTTAGGCTACCTGGTTTCTGATTTGTTATATGCAGTAGTTGATCCAAGAATATCTTATAAATAATAAAATGAGCCAACAAAATTTAGAAAACTTTTCATTTAAAAAATACGCTTGGAATCAATTTAAAAAAGACAAGGTAGCTCTTTTATGTTTATACCTTCTGTTTTCACTTGTTGTTATTGCAGTTTTTGCTCCAATAATTGCTAATGATAGACCACTATATGCTGAATATAAAGGATACACTATGTATCCTGCATTTTCAGATGAAAGTAGAACAGATTCTATTTTTACCTCTGATGGAAAATTGAGTGAAATTTTGCAATATGACATAACTGATTGGAGAACGCTAGATTTTGAAAAAGTTGTTTGGGCACCAATTCCTTATTCACCTGAAACGATGGATAGATATAATAGAGACTATGTTTCACCAGGTGGTAAGCAAAGATTTAAAAATAAAGAAGGTGAAATAACTGATGCTCCAAAAAAGTTTAGACATTTGCTTGGTACTGATGGAATTGGACGAGATCTAGCATCAGGTCTTATACATGGCACAAGAATATCATTAATGGTTGGGCTAGTTTCGATGGGTATTGCCAGTTTAATTGGAATTTTTCTAGGTGCTCTTGCAGGTTTTTTTGGAGACAATAAATTAAAAATGCCCAGAATTAAATATCACTTTACTCTCCTCGGACTATTTTTTGGATTATTTTATGGATTTGGACATAGAAAATATGCTCTCGCAGATGGTTTTTCTGAAGGTATTTTATCAGGTACTATAGAGTTATTTATCAGTATTTCTGTTATTGCCTTGTCAATAACATTTTTTAGGTTGGTTAGTAGAGTTATAAAAATTAAAAAATTACAAGAAGAAACTTTTGTCCCAATTGATACTTTTGTTTCTAGAGGAATTGAACTATTGAACTCTATTCCAAGATTACTATTAATTATAACAATCACAGCTGTTGTTGAAAGAAGTATATGGATAGTGATGGTGATAATTGGAATAACTAGCTGGACTGGAATAGCTAGATTTACTCGAGCTGAATTATTAAGAATTAGATCACTAGAGTTTGTACAAGCAGCTCAATCACTAGGTTTTTCAAGTGCCAGAACAATATTTAAACACGCTTTACCAAATGCGCTTGCTCCTGTTTTTGTTAGTATTGCTTTTGGTATCGCATCAGCTATTTTGATTGAAAGTGGCCTATCGTTTTTAGGCATTGGTGTCCCTGATGATATTGTAACATGGGGATCATTATTAAACCTTGGTAGACAAAATCTTGAAGCATGGTGGCTGATTATATATCCAGGAATAGCAATCTTCCTTACAATTACAATTTATAATATGATTGCTGAAGCATCAAGAGATGCGCTTGACCCTAGATTAAAAAGCTAAATCATTTAGTAAATTAGCTTAAAAAGATTTGACATTTTTTACATAAATTTGTGTCTAACATTAAAACCAATAATATATGAAAGAAGTTGTTATAGTATCCGCAGTAAGAACTCCAATGGGAAGTTTTGGTGGTGTTTTTTCTTCAGTATCTGCAACAAAATTAGGCAGTTATGCAATAAAAGGAGCAATTGACAAGTGTGGAATTGATAAGCAATTAATAGACGAAGTTTTTATGGGTAATGTTCTACAAGCCAATCTTGGACAGGCTCCTGCTAGACAGGCTGCAATTGAAGCTGGACTTTCAGATAAAATTCCTTGTACTACTGTAAATAAAGTTTGCTCCTCTGGTATGAAATCTATTATGATCGGAGCACAAACGATTTTATGTGGCGATAATGAAGTGGTAATTGTTGGTGGAATGGAAAATATGTCCGCTGTACCCCATTACTTAACTAACTCCAGAAATGGACAAAAACTTGGTGATATAAAAGCATTAGACGGACTTGTAAAAGACGGTCTAACAGATGTATACAACAAAAAACACATGGGTTTATGTGCTGAAACATGCGCAAAGGAAATGAATTTTTCTAGAGAAGAGCAGGATAATTTTGCAATAGAATCATATAAAAGATCAGCATTAGCATGGCAAGAAAGCAAATTTTCTAATGAAATAGTTAATGTTGAAGTATCACAAAGAAGAGGAGATAATTTAATTATAAGTGAAGATGAGGAATACAAAAAAGTTATTTTAGAAAAAATACCAAATCTAAGACCAGTGTTTTCAAAGGAAGGAACAATTACAGCTGCAAATGCATCAACAATAAATGATGGTGCATCTGCTCTAATCTTAATGTCATTAGAAAAGGCAAATGAATTAAATCTTAAGCCACTAGCTAAAATTATAAGTTATGCAGATTCAGCTCACGAACCAGAATGGTTTACAACAGCTCCATCAAGTGCTGTTGAAAAAGCTTTAGTAAAAGGCAAATTAGAAAAATCCGATGTTGATTATTTCGAACTTAATGAAGCCTTTTCAGTTGTAGGTCTTGCAAATATGAAATTACTTGGCATCAATAGTAGTAATGTAAATGTAAACGGAGGTGCTGTTTCTCTTGGACATCCTCTTGGTTCATCTGGGTCAAGAATTATTGTCACCCTAATAAATGTTTTAAAGCAAAACGGTGGGAAAATAGGAGTTGCTGGAATTTGTAATGGCGGAGGAGGTGCATCTGCAATGGTTATACAAGCTATGTAATGAAGTTTGGTATTTCAATATTGTCAATTGTTCCTGTCCGTTCAGAACCAAATGATCGAGCAGAAATGACCTCTCAACTCATTTTTGGGGAACATTACAAAATTTTAGAATCACAAAAAAAATGGAGTAAAATCCAAATAGCACACGATAAATATATTGGTTGGATTAGCAATAAACAAATAAAAGAAATTGATGAAGACGAATTCAATAGGCTTGAAAAAGAGATTCCAACAATAACTACGGACATTTTAGATATCATTGAGGGAAATATTCACCAACCAATTGTAATTGGAAGTATACTACCATCTTTTAAAAGTGAACACGCTCTTATAGCTCAAAAGATGTATAAATTTACTGGTAACAAAACACAAGGTTTCAGCCAAAAAAAACATCTAATTAGTAACGCACTAATATTTTTAAATGCACCATATTTATGGGGAGGAAGAACACCTTTTGGCATTGATTGCTCTGGTTTTGTACAAATTATTTTCAGATTACAGGGTATTAAAATGCCCAGAGACGCATATGAACAAATTGAGATTGGAGAAACAATAGTTAGTATAAATAATATTGAAAAGGGTGATTTGGCTTTTTTTGAAAATAAAGACGGTAAAATAGTTCATGTTGGAATAATTATAGATAATAATCAAATTATACATGCTTCAGGCAAGGTTAGAATTGATAAAATTGATGAGAAAGGTATATTTAATATTGAGAAGTCAAAATATACTCACAAATTACATTCGTTTAAAAAAATAATTTAAAACTAGATGCACAAAAAAATTATTTTCTTTCTATTAATATCTGTCCTATTTTCATGTAAACACGAACTTGAAAGACCTTCGTGGGATGTCAATCTTATTACTCCAATTGCTAATACAGAAGTTTCAATTGATCAAATAGTAATTGAAGACAGCTTAATAGAAATTCAATCTAATGATAGTGGACTAGTTTCACTTTTCTACAAAAATAAGCTTAATGATTTTGATTTTGATTCTTTGATCAATATTGACAAAATAGTACCTGGAAACACACAAAGATTAGACTCTATAAATTTTAGAAATATTTATATCTCTGATACTATCACTTTGGGGCAACTTATTTCAACAATTCCTCTCGGTCCTACCCTTTTTCCAAATGGAAGTTCAGCATCTATACCATATCTTCCAAATGTTATAAGTTCTGATACATTCAATGTAAATGCCAGCGATTATTTTGAAACTATGATACTTAGTAATGGATATTTGTTTTTTGAAATTAAAAACAATTTACCAGTTGATATTTCAAATATCAGTTGTTCTTTAATTAACTCATCAAATCAAAATATTATTGCATCCTTTAATTTTCCATTAATTATATCTGGTACAAGCAAAGAAGATAGTATTCATTTAGGAGGACTTTCTATTGACAAAAATATTGAAGCAATAATTGATAATATTGATGTAAACCCTAGCAACGGAAGCATAACTATTGATTATTCAGATGGATTAATTTCAAAAATAAGTTTAACAGACCTACAAATAACTGAGGCAACAGCATATTTTCCCCAGCAAGAACTTTCAAGAGAAATTACAGAAACAAGTTTTGATTTGGGTGATGCACACATAACTGAAATTGGTATTAAAACGGGTTTAGTAAAAATTAGTTTGGTTAGTACCATTCCTGACACAGGAAGAATTATATATAATATACCGTCATTGAAAAAAAATGGAATTCCTTTTTCGACAGAGAAGATAGTACCAACAACAATGTTTGGTGAAAGCACTGACTATATTTTTGATTTCAAAGATTACATACTTGATCTTACAGGTAAAGATGGAAGAGCTGGTGGAGATACTGTAAATACTATTTTTTCAGAGCTAGTTACCTACATAGATTCAACAGGAGAGTTAGTAACTTTAAACCAGCAAGATAGTTTTTATTACAGTACAGAATTTATTTTTAGTCCAAAGTATGCCTTAGGATATTTGGGAACTGATACGTTAGAGTTTGGACCTGAAATACTAGAAAATGATATTTTTAAAAATATCATAGGGGGTGAACTTGACTTACAAAACACAAATCTATCAATTGAAATAAAAAACTTCTTTGGTGCTGATGCTGACATAATTTTTACAGAACTCACAGCTGAAAATACTACAACATCTATTATTTCAGTTCCAACATTAGATCAAAATGGGAATTATTTTATTGGAAACCGCTACAATATAAACCGAGCTACTTTAATTAATTTTCAAAATTCCAATATTGATCCTACAGTAACTTCTATCGACTTAAATGCTGATGAAATACTAAGTATTTTACCTAATAAAATAACTACATCTGCGGAAATATATCTAAATCCAAATGGACAGAGCTCATCACCAGATTTTTTATTTGCTGATTATCCTCTTGATGCATCAATTCAACTTAAAATTCCTTTAAATTTAATTGCTAATGATTTACATCTACGCGATACGACCAATTTTGATTTTGAACAAAGTAATGATTATGAAATTGATAAAATTTTTGTACTAGTAGAAAATGGATTTCCAATAAATTGTAGAATAAATATGATTTTACTAGACAAAAATCAAACAATAATTGATACAATTTTTAAAAATCAAGAAATTTCCTCAGGATTTACTTCAAATAACCTTGTTACACAATCTTCAATAAGTCTTTTAGAATCCGACTTAATGATTCAAAACAATACCAAAAAAATAATTTTTGATGTGATTTTTAACACTGAAAACTTAAATGATTATGTTAGTATCTACAATGACTACACAATTGATTTTTCACTTAGTGCAAAACTAAAAGCAAGAATAAACTAGAATGAGAATAAAATTTTTTTTCATTATTTCTTTAGTTTCAATTTATAGCTATTCTCAGCAAAGAGATTTTTTTTTAAGCTCAAACATTTCATTTGAAAGCAGTTCATTAAATGGATTAATATTTAAAGATCTTTCAACAGGATTTATTGATGAAAATCAAAAAAATACTATCCTAAATCAGAAAAACAAACATTTAATCAATTTTGAACTAAGAAATTCTTTTGCTTTCAAAGAGAAAATTAAAAACAATCTGAATTACAACTTTTCATTCAAAGATGTCACTCATGTAAATGCAAATTTTGATAATGATTTATTAAAACTAATTTTAAAAGGAAATCATGATTTTCAAGACGAAACTTTAGAATTTAATAACACCAGATTTAGAGGAACCCGGTACCAACAATTTAAACTTTTTTTTGAAAATAAAACAGATAACTATGATTTTGGACTTGGTTTATCATATGTTCATGGTAATCACAATTTTACATTCATTTCTAATAATGCCTCATTGTATACAGCTCCTTTTGGCACTTATCTTAATTTAGATTATGACATAAATGCTTATCTAACAGATACAACTGATTTTTCTCTTTTTGAAACTAATGGAAATGGTATAGCTTTTGATTTCTCTGGATCTCTTACGATTTTAAAACATAAAATCAATCTTTACTTGCTAGATTTAGGTTGTATTTTTTGGAATAGTAATTCAAATAATATTTTCGTTGATAGTTCATACGTTTTTAATGGGGTAAATATTGATAATATTTTTGATTTTAATGATTCAATTCTGGAGGTTTCAAACGTACTAAATGATTATGATAACATAAATGAAGATAGGTCAAGCTTTAAATCCTATTTATGCTCCAATATTGGAATGAAAGTTTCTAAAAAAATAAGAAGTGATAAATTTGGACTTATCACATATGGGGTAAATACTAGATGGCAACCGTTTGAAGACAATAAAAAATTATCTTTCAGAAAAATTAGACAAGGTTTTAAAGAGTCAGGTTATAAGCCTTTTTATTACGTAGAGACTGAATTCTTTATTAATCAACTTTCTATTTTACCAAAAATTGGTTACGGTGGATATACTAATAATTTTAATGTCGATTTAGCGTTATTGTTAAAGAAAAATATTTCATTTGCATTAGGAACTCAACATTTAGAATATCTACTTAACAAAGAAAGTTCTTATGGAATTGGATTTTATTTTAAAATTTACAAGTCACTTTAAGTATGCTTAAATTAGAGAATATTTTTTCATACAGAAATACATTTTTTTTGATTGCTGGCCCATGTATTATTCAAAACTTGAATGAATCTTTAACAATTGCCAAACATATAAATGAAATTACTAAAAAGCTTAAAATTCCGTTTATTTTTAAGGGATCTTTCAAAAAAGCTAATAGAACACGCTTAGATTCATTCACTGGCATTGGTGATGATTGTGCATTAGAAATACTTAAAAATGTTAGGGAAACGCTTAAAATACCTATTACAACTGACATTCATTCAGTTGAGGATATCCAAAAAGTAAAAAATATAGTTGACATTATTCAAATACCTGCATTTCTTTCAAGACAAACGGAATTATTAATAGAAGCTGCTAAAACAGGTAAATGCATCAATATTAAAAAGGGGCAATTTATGTCACCTCAAAGCATGAAATTTGCAATAGATAAAGTTACAGATTCAGGAAATGATAATGTTTTATTAACGGAAAGAGGAAATATGTTCGGTTATAATGATTTAGTTGTTGACTTTAGATCAATACCTATTATGAAGAGCCATGGCAAACCTGTTATTTTAGATATAACCCATTCTTTACAAGAACCTAATAGCAATTCAGGAATCACTGGAGGAAACCCAAATTTAATTGAAACTATAGCAAAAGCAGGAATTGCTACAGGAGCCGATGGTATTTTTTTAGAAACACATCCTGATCCAAAATCATCAAAATCTGACGGAAATAATATGATTGAATTAGAAAAGGTTGAGAACCTTTTGAAAAAACTCGTTTTAATTAAGAAATCAATCTAAAAATCTGTAACACCAACCATCATTAATAGGTATGAGCCATTTTTGTAAATCTATTTTTTTTGAAATATTTAGATCATAAAAAAAAGTTTCTTTTGAAATGCTAGAATTTTCTTTCAAATTAGTTGAGTGAACACATTTTATCTTTTCTTCTAATAAAACAAAAACATTCAATCTTTCGTAAAAATTAAGTTTAAAAAAATCATCAATTTCAATAACTAAATTTTGAAGGCTATCCATTGAACATCCACCTGTAAAGTTTATTGATTCATCTAACCCAATTATCAAAAATCTATTTTCTAAAATTTTTAAAGAACATGTTAGCGGTTTACCATGATGCGACCACTTATCCAAAAAAGCGTGCAAAGTTGAGGATATTTTTAACTGAATATCATTTGATAATTCTTTTTCGGAGCCATATACCCAAATTCTTGAGTCATCTGGTAGTGAGTCAAAATCTACAAACATTCAGCTATTAATTCGGCTAAATCCATAA
>TARA_B100001057_G_scaffold47723_1_pt1 | contig 11376 bp, 10 predicted proteins | sample TARA_B100001057 | Tara Oceans TARA_B100001057 (sample SAMEA2621839) | marine metagenome | biome: marine biome (ENVO:00000447); feature: surface water layer (ENVO:00002042); material: "saline water (ENVO:00002010), including plankton (ENVO:xxxxxxxx)" | depth 5 m | reverse complement strand
ATTTTCTTTGATTTTTTCTTCAACAAATTTATTTTTTTCTAAATCATCATCAAATAAATTTACATAAATCGAAAGTGGTTTTGAAACACCAATTGCATAAGCCAATTGTATCAAACATTTGTCAGCAATTTTCGATGCAACTATATTTTTAGCTATATATCTTGAAGCGTAGGCTGCTGATCTATCAACTTTAGTAGGATCTTTTCCCGAAAAGGCTCCTCCACCATGAGGAGCAGCTCCACCATATGTGTCAACAATAATTTTCCTTCCAGTTAATCCACAATCTCCATCGGGTCCACCAATAACAAAATTTCCTGTGGGATTAACGTAAAACTCATCTTCATTAAATCCATCTAAAAAGTTTTTTGGAATTGAATTTATCATGTAGGGTCTTAATAATTCTCTAACTTTAGCTTGATCAACATCAGCTGAATGCTGTGAAGATATAACTACAGATTTTATTTGTTTGGGTTTTCCATTTTCATATTCAAATGTCACCTGGCTTTTAGAATCTGGTTCTATATTTTTTAATTTTCCAGATTTTCTATCTTTCGCCATTAATCTTAAAATTTTGTGTGAATAATAGATGGGTGCAGGCATCAATTCATTTGTCTCATTACATGCATATCCAAACATAATCCCCTGGTCACCAGCTCCTTCATCTTTATTGCCTGAAGAGTCTACACCCATCGCAATATCAGCTGATTGAGAATGTAAGTGACTTTCTATTTTTGTTGCTTCCCTCCATGTAAAACCTTTTTGGTCATAACCAATATCTTTAATGCAATCTCTAACCTTTTGAATTAAATCATCTTTTTTAACTTCTGGACCTCTAACTTCACCAGCAAGGACGACTTTATTAGTTGTTGTTAATGTTTCACAAGCCACTCTTGCAAAAGGATCGTTTTTTAAATAGCTATCAACTACCATGTCTGAAATTCTATCTGAGACTTTATCTGGATGTCCTTCAGAAACAGACTCGCTTGTAAAAAGAAAATTTTTTAAATCACTCATCAGGAAATTCTATTAAATGAAAAAATTAGGAAAATATATAATAAAATAATCATTAAAAACATTTTATTCCCATATTTTGAAAATACTGTTTCATTTAAAACTCTTGTTTCATAAAAATCTAAATAACCAGCTTGTCCTAATTCAATTTTATTTTCAATGAAACCAGTGGGATTAATTACAGCTGAAATTCCATTATTAGCAGATCTTAATAAATATTTTCCACTTTCTATTGCCCTAAACACACTATGCGTGAAATGTTGTTGTGGTCCAATAGAGTCTCCAAACCATCCATCCTCTGAAACATTTATAATAAAATCAAAATCAGAGTTTTTAAAAATATTTCCAGAATAAATGATTTCATAACAAATTAATGGTAATAATTTTATGTCAGACTCTCCTTTATTTAATGTTATTATCTCTCTACTTTTTCCATTACTGAAAGATTGGTAATTATTAGTTAAAGACTTTAACCCTATTTTTCTTAAAATTTTTTCAAAAGGTAAAAATTCACCAAAAGGAACAAGCCTAACTTTTTTATAATCAACAACAAGATTTAGTTTATGATCATAAATTGAAATCGTATTATAAAATTTATTCTCATTTTTGTCTTTTTCATAACTATTAATTCCAATTGCTATCAAATGGTTTTTTCCAAACTTTTTATTGAACAAAAATTCAAAATCTTTTATTTCCGATTGATTAACATTTGGTATTACACCCTCAGGCCACAAAAAAATTGTTTTCATTTCTAAATCTGGCTGACTTATATCAATTAATTCATTAATAACTTCTGCAGGATCAATATTACTATAAAATCTATTCAAATCTATTTTTGAACCAACTATTCTGACTTTATAAACATTAGTATTAATATTGGATGATTGAAATGATTTTATTTTAGATGAACCAAGATAGAATAAAATAATTGGTGACAGAAGCAAAAATACGCATACAAAAATTTCTTTTTTATTTTCTCTTAAAATAAAAATTGTTGGGCTACAAAAAAAAGATATACACAGAACATTGAAACCATAAGTTCCTATCAAAGATATAATTTGTAATATTTCAAGATTTTCTGAGAAACTATAAGCTATCAAATTCCATGGAAAACCAGTTAAAATATTTCCTCTTAAAAATTCAATTATGCCTAATAAAAGTGAAAATAAAAATAAATTACTAAAAGGTTTTTTTATCTGTATTAAAAAAAAACAATAAGTAGCTAAACCGTAAAATAGCGCAAGAAATGAAGGAATTAAAATTAGTGCTAAAGGTATTAAAAAATTAAAATTTTCATCAAATGTTAATGAGATTGTAATCCAATATAAATTAGTAAAAAAATATCCAAAACCATAAAGCCAGCCATATACAAAAGGATATTTGTTTCCACCTGACTTTTTTTTTTGAAATATGTAAACAAAAAATAAACCTATGGTAATAAAATTTATTAATAAATAATTATATGGTGGTAAGCTAAGAGATGTTAAAGCACCAAGGATAATTAAAAATAAGAATTCTAAATAATTTTTTTTTTTCAATTTAATTTATTTTTTCTAATCACTGACTGATAAATATTTTGTTCTTCTTTGAACATTTTCTTATAATCACTGAGTTTTACATGATCAAAACTTAGTAAATGTAAAAATCCATGGATAAATGTTTTAATAACTTTGTGTTTAAATAAATCTATCTCTTGATTTTTAGGCTTATTCATGAAGTTATAACTAATTACAATATCACCTAAGTATGATTTGTTTTTCATTTTAATTTTACTCTCAGATGGAAACGATAATATGTCAGTTGGTTTATTCTTATTTCTAAATTTTTTATTTAATTTTTTAATATTTTTATTGTTAGATAGTAATAATGTAAAAGATATCTTTTTATTTAAAAACTTATATTTTTTAGGAAAAGATTTACAAATTGATTTAAAAAAAAAATCTTTTTTTTTTATTTTTTTTGACCAATTTTTCTCTTCGGATAAAACTTCGATACTAATCATTATGATTGCTATAAGCTTTAACAATCTTGGACACTAATGGGTGTCTGACTACATCCGAATGATCAAAATCAATTACAGAAATTTCATTTAAATGAGATAATAATTTTTTAGACCTATCAAGGCCAGACATATTCTTGTTGGGTAAGTCTATTTGTGATGGATCTCCATTCACTACTATTTTAGAATTTTCTCCAATTCTAGTAAGAAACATCTTTATTTGAGTGTCAGACGCATTTTGCGCTTCATCTAAAATAGCAAACGAATTTTTCAAAGTTCTTCCTCGCATAAATGCTAAGGGTGCAATTTCAATATCTCCTATTTCAATCATTCTTTGAATTTTTTCAAAATGAAACAAGTCATATAAAGAGTCATAAAGTGGTCTTAGATAAGGATCCACTTTCTCTTTCATATCACCTGGTAAAAAACCTAATCTTTCACCTGCCTCAACAGCTGGTCTTGATAAAATTATTCTTTCTATTTTTTTTTCAAGTAACATCGTTAGGCCAACTGCGACAGCTAAAAATGTTTTTCCAGTACCTGCTGGTCCTGCAGAAATTACAATATCACTTTGTCTTAATGCTCTTACATATTTTTTTTGTTTTTCGGATCTTGGAATTATAGACTTCTTAGGAGTCTTAATAATATCTGTAACATTTTGATTTTTTACTTTTTCATTAATCATAAACTTATCAATAGATGATAATATGTCTTTATTTTCTATATTTCCATTATTAATAAACTGATTAGCTAAAAATTGTATTGCATTTTTAACTACTTCATTTTTATCATTAGTTGATTTTATCAGTATAGAATTTCCTCTTGAATATAAATTTGACTCTGTAATTTTCTCTAGTTCCTTCAGATTTTTATTAAATTCTCCAACAACACCCATTAACAAATCATTGTCATGAAAAATTACACTAAGTGTATTATTATCGGAGTATACGAATTTTAAATTGTTATCGAGTTTTTTTCTTGTACTAATACTCAAATTTTAAGCTACCTTTTGATTTAATTGATCTACAATCTCACCAAATAATGTATTTCGATTGCTTTTTTGAATTCTAACTTTTACGATTTTTCCAATTAAATCGTCACTACCATTAAATAAAACTGATGTCATGTACTCAGATCTACCAAAGAGTTTAGATTTATCTTTCATTCTATTTTCAACCAAAACATCTATTATTGAGTTTTCAAGGGATTTATTCATCTTTTTTTGATTATCAAATAATTTTTGTTGAACAATCTTCAACTTTTCTAGTGATTTTTTTTTATCCATTATAGGTAAATCTGATGCTACTGTTCCAGGTCTAGGATTGAATATAAATGAAAATGAATTTATAAATTTTACTTTATCAATAAGTTTTAAAGTATCATCTAAGTCATTTTCATCTTCTCCTGGATATGAAATAATAAAGTCACTTGAAAAATGGATTTTTGAATTAATTTTTTTTAACTTACTAATTATTTCTAAATAAGTTTTGACTGAGTGTTTTCTATTCATTAATTCTAAAACTTTATCAGATCCACTTTGAACTGGTAAGTGAACTAAAGGCATTAATTTTTTTGAATTTTTATAAACATCAATTAAGTCATCTGTCATATCTTTTGGATGTGATGTTGTATACCTTATGCGTTTCAAACTAGAGAATTTTTCTAATTCTAAAATTAAATTTGATAGACGTGATCCTTGAAAATCATATGCATTAACATTTTGACCCAAAAGTATAATTTCTTTTGAACCACCGTCTACTAACTGTTGAGCCTCTTTCAAGATTTGATCAACTGGCCTAGAATATTCTGGTCCTCTTGTATATGGAACTACACAAAAATTACAAAATTTATCACATCCTTCTTGTATTGTTAAATAAGATGAAATTTTTTTTGTTTGATTTTTAATTTTACCTAAGTACTCAAACTTAGAAATTACATCAAACTCTGTTTCCTCTTTTTTCTTTTTTTTTTTTTGATAATTTAATATTGTATCATTAATTTTATGGTAAGCTTGCGGGCCTATTACTAAATCGATATAAGGTTCTCTTTTTAACATCTCCTCATTTTCTGCTTGAGCCACACAGCCAGCAATGATTACTAAAGGTTTAATTTTGAATCTAAATTTTTTTTTTACTCTTCCAATTTCGTGATAAACTTTTTCTTTAGCCTTATCTCTTATATGACAAGTATTTAAAAGATAACAATTAGCATCTTCATATTGATCTGTTTTTGTAAAACCAATTTTTTTAACAGTATCAAATATTCGATTAGAGTCATATTCGTTCATTTGACAACCAAATGTTTTTATAAAAATTTTTTGACTCATTTTACTTGGTTTTCTTTTTTACCCCGTAAAGTTCTAATTTGTGATCTACTAAAGTATAACCATACTTGTCTGCAACATTTTTTTGGAGCTTTTCTATTTCTTCGTCTACAAACTCTATTATTTCACCTGATTTAATATCGATTAAATGATCATGATGACTCTCTATCATTGCTTCATATCTTGCTTTTCCACCTTTAAAATCATGCTTAGTTAAAATTCCTGCCTCTTCAAATAATTTTACCGTTCTATATACAGTTGCAATACTTATTTTGGAGTCAATTTTTGAAACACGATTGTAAAGTTCATCTACATCAGGATGATCTGACTCACCATATTCTGCTTTAGACTCTGAAATAACTTTTGCAATTATTTTTCTTTGTTCTGTAAGCTTAACTCCTTTTGATAAGCACTTTTGTTCAATGGTTTCTGACATAATTGATTCTAACTTAAATAAATGGGATTAATCAAATTTTTTTTAATCTTTAAATTATCACATAGATTGGGAACATTTTCATAGTTATTTTTTTTCAATTTGTCAAAATCATCAAAACTAAAACAATAATAATCAATTTTTTTGGCCACATATATTGCCTTAACAACTGCTAGAGAATTTCTAATACCTGCAAAACTCCCAGGACCACGATTTACATATAATTTTGAAATTTCATTTATTTTCAAATTGTGATCTTGAAGAAAATCATTAATTAAAATAGTTAATTTTTCATAATTAGTTTTACTATTTTCATGACTAACACTATAAATATTTTTATCCTTTATGAGCATAAAAAATACTTTTTTATTAGCAGCATCAATTATCAAATTATTCATAATAGTTTTTTTATTAACTACAAATTCTAAATCAGAAGAAAATAATATCAAACAATATTCAGGAGATGAAGGCATTTTATCGATAATGTATCATAGATTTAATGAAAATAAATATCCATCCACAAATATTCAAATGGATGTATTTTTAAAACATATACAATTAATAAAAGATCTGAATTATGAATTTATCCATCCAGATGAATTTAAAAAAAAATTTGATGTTCCAAAGAAACAAAAAAAAATACTTTTAACAATTGATGATGCATTTCAGTCTTTTTATGACTCTGCTTGGCCACATCTTAAAGAAAAAAAAATACCATTTATTTTATTTGTTTCAACTGAACCTGTTGGAAAAGATGGTTATATGAATTGGGATCAAATAAAAGAAGTAGATAAAGAGAGTTTTGCAGTAATTGGGCATCATTCTCATACACATGAATATTTAATTGATGAAAGTAACAACGATTTTATTAAAGATATAGAGAAAGCAAATTTAATTTTTAATAAAAAAATTGGATATATACCTAAATTATTTTCTTATCCATTTGGAGAATATTCTGAATTTATGAGAAATTATATTTCAGATAATTTCACTTATGCATTTGGTCAACACTCCGGCGTAATAGATATTAACAAAGAAAAATTTCAATTACCAAGATTCCCAATTAATGAAAATTATGGAGAAATGAAAAGATTTACATCAATCATAAAAACTTATCCACTTGAGTATAAAAGTTTAATTCCTATTGAAAAGAAACTTACTAAGCAAAATAATCCTCCAATTTTTACTGTAGAATTTTTTTCTAATCAAAAAAATATTGAAAACATAAGCTGTTATTCTAATGAAGGAGATAAATGGGAAAAGTCTGATATAACATTAAATAATAATATTTTGAATATAAAATTTAGAGAAGCCTTTATTCCTAGAAGAGGAAGAATTAATTGTTCGTTAAATGATAATGGTAAATGGAGATGGTTTGGTACTCAGTTTATAATTACTAAAAATTAGATTAAACTCTCTAACTCGAGACTAGAGGGTAAAAGTTTTGCATTATCAAAATCTTTTAAATTGTTTTGCTCAATAATTTTTCTCAAAATTTTAACATATTCCTGTCCTGTCTCTGCATACTCATCCAAGAACTGTGAAAGAATAATACTATCTAATGGCTTACCTTCATCTCTTAATTGTGCTCTTGCAAACCTAAATTCTCTATATGTTTTGTGAGTATTCAAATTTCTTTGATAAGCTCTTACAGAAGCTTGCAAGACATTAAATTTCATAACTTTATGTCCTTTATTTTCATCAGCTTCTTTAGGCTTTAGACCCTCACCAGACCAAGTCCATTGGCCAAAAAGAGCATTACCTTCCTGAGCAAATCTTGATGTACCCCATCCCGTTTCTTTTGCTGCTTGTGCAAGTGCTAAGGAAACTGGGATCTCATCCATTCTTACTTTAAGTGTAGAAAGATCCTTTGATGGAATTCCATATTGTTTGTATTTTTTATCCAACCATTTTTTTTCTAAATCAGTATTTTTACTTTTATTAATTATGCTAAAAAGTCTTTTTCTATCTAACCGAATGTTATTATTTTCTTGAAGAATTAAAGGTAATACAATTTGAATAAAAAATTCTTTCCTTTTTTTAACATTCTCAATCATTTTTATTTCACGAGGAAATGAATCTAGTGCTACTGGTTTTACCAATTTATTTTCTCTTATATCATCTAATTTGTACCCGGTATCTTCGTAAAGCTGTTTTATAGTTGATGCATCCAATCTTATAGCATCAGTCTCTTTTTCATTCAGACTGTAAATGTCTACTAACAAATCTCTTTCATCAAATATTTCGTTCGAATCTAACGAGCCATTTACTTTTTTATCTAAAGTATATGCTAAAACTTTTTTAGAGTTGTTTCTAAACTCCTTAGAACTTAAAATATTGTCATTGGTAAAATTAACCAATATTGGCAATGAATAGAATATAGAAATTACAATTATACTGCTTAAAAAAGTTCTTGCTGTAGAACCTAAATTATTATTATCGATAGTTTCTAAAACTTTATATTTTCTTTTCTTAAAAATTTTTTTCATTTTTAAACAGCCACAACTTGTTTAACCTCAGGCAAATAATGACACAAAAGATTTTGAACTCCTTGCTTAAGCGTCATTGTAGAACTTGGACATCCTGAACAGCTACCTTGCAGCTGAACAGTTACAACTCCATCTTTAAATTCTTTAAATTTTATATCCCCACCATCTTTTGCTACTGCTGGTCTTATTTTTTGATCTAAAATTTGTACAATTTTTTTTTCTATTTCTCCAAGATTTTTATCACTCTCGTAAGGGCTTTTATCTATTACAAATTCTTTTCCGCTCAAATAAAAATCATTAATCAAAGAAATTACAATATGTTTAATTTCATCCCACGAAGTGCCATCATATTTATTGACCGAAATAAAGTCCTTACTTAAAAAAATTCCCTCTACACCATTTACTGACATTAAATTTCTTATTAATTCATTTTTAACATCGTCTTTTTTTGTAATCTCAAAAGAACCACTATTTGATACCGTTTTGCCTGGTAAAAATTTTAATGAATTTGGATTGGGTGTAGTTTCAGTTTGAACGAACATATATAATATATAGCCAATAATTCTAAAATTGAAACTTGTTTAAAAAATTACTTAAAAACCTACAATTTCTTGCATCTTTTTAAGCTTTCTTGATGCAAAGTTGTTAGCTTTTTTTTGACCATCTAGCAGGATTTTATCTAAAAAACTTTTATCCTCGGTCAACTTTTTTATTTCTGATGAAATAGGAACTATCTTTTCAACTAAAACCTGGGAAAGTTTTTCTTTAAATTCTGAGAAATTTTTACCATTAAATTCATTAACTGATTTATCTAAAGTAATATTATTAATACTAGAATATATTCCTAGAAGATTTCTTGCTTCAGGTCTATTTGCCAGTTCCTCTATGCTAGCAGGAAGAGGGAGTGAATCTGTTTTTGCTTTTTTAATTTTATTTATTATATTGTCACTATCATCTGTTAAATTAATCCTACTTAATTCTGATACATCCGACTTACTCATTTTTTTAGATCCATCTTTAAGACTCATTATTCTAGAAAATTCTTTTTGAATAAGGGGCTCTGGTACTTTTAAAAAATCAACTAAGTCATACTCATTATTAAATTTTTGAGCAATATCTCTGCACAATTCTAAATGTTGTTTTTGATCTTCACCAACTGGTACATGTGTTGTATCGTAAAGTAGAATGTCAGCTGCCATTAATATTGGGTATGAATAAAGTCCAACACTAGCTTTTTCTTTATCTTTACCAGCTTTCTCTTTAAACTGGGTCATTCGATTTAACCAACCCATTCGTGCAATACAGCTCAACAACCATGCGGCTTCGGAGTGTGCGGTTACAGTTGATTGATTAAAAATAATACTTTTTTCAGGATTAATTCCACATGCAATAAAAGTAGCTACTGTTTCTCTTATATTGTTCCTAAGTTCTTTTGGATCTTGCTTTACTGTGATAGCGTGTAAATCAACTACACAAAAAACACATTTATTTTCACTGTCATTATTAAGTTCAACAAAATTTTTGATTGCCCCTAAATAATTTCCTAAATGTAGGTTGCCTGTCGGTTGTACACCTGAAAATATTTTTTTACCCATAATTAATACTTTAATTTAATATCCTCCAATTTGAAAGCTTTGATCAAATAAGTCACCAATAAATAAAAAGCAAGACCCAAAGAAACTGAAAGAATTAGATAAATAGATTTAAATGAGTTTTCAAAAGATAATTGATTATCAAATAAAATAATCAAATAGCTAAAAAATACCCCCATTAAAATTGAAGAGAATAGAATCTTAAAAAATCTACTTATAAAAATATCATTGAAATTAAATAAATTGTTTTTCCTAAGAAATAAAAATAAAAATGTTAAATTGACCCAAGAAGATATGGTTGTTGCTATTGGAATTATGATAAAACCCACTGATCTAAAATAATATATGCTGATAAAAACATTTAATAGAACTGATATCAGAGAAATATAAAAAGGTGTTTTGGTATCGTGATTAGCGAAAAAAAAATTTGAAAAAACTTTAATCATTGCAAAAGCAGGCAGTCCAAAGCTGAAATAATAAAGAGCTTTAGCTGAATTTAAAACTGAAATTTCATCAAATTGTCCATATCCAAATAGTGCAGAAATAATTTCACTTGGTGCAATTAACAAAGCAACCGAAGCGGGTAAACTTAAAAACAAGCTTAATTCTAAAGCTTTATTTTGAATTAAATCAATTTTTTTTTTATTTTTATTGCTTATATGCTTTGATAATTGTGGCAATACGACAACACCAATTGCAATTCCTGCTATTGCTAAATTAATCTGATAAATTCTATCAGCATAATAAAGATAAGAAACTGCACTTGCTTGAAATGATGCAATTATTGTTCCAATTAAAATATTAACTTGAGTAACACCTGAAGAAAAAATGCTTGGTAGTAATTTTTTAAAAAATAATTTTACTTTACTAGAAATCTTAACTTTAATTTTAAAGTTAAACTTAAAGTATTTTTTAACATAAAAGTATAAAAATATGAGTTGTAGTAATCCAGCAAAGGTAACTCCATAAGATAAAAAATAAACTAAATAGTCATCTAATAATTTACTAAAAGATAAGACTATGATTAAAACGACATTCAAAATTATCGGTGCAGCTGCAGCTTCTGCAAATCTATTATGAGAATTAAGTATTGCTGAAAAAAAAGACGCCAATGAAACTAACATTAAAAACGGGAAGGTTATTCTTGTAAGATTAATGGCAAGTTCCATTTTTTCAAAATCATCAACAAATCCTGGAGCAATAAGTGTAACAAATACTGGCATAAATGTTTGAACAAGTAAAACTAAAGCCAACAAAATCAAAAACAATAAATTAAAAATTTCTGTGGCAAGCTTATTTGATTTATCTTTCCCTTTGACTAATTCTGATGAGTAGCTTGGTACAAATGCTGCATTAAAAGTTCCTTCAGAAAATAATCTTCGGAAAGTATTCGGTATTCTAAACGCTACAAAAAAAACATCAGCTAAGAAACTGGTGCCAAGAAAAATTGCTACTAAAATATCTCTTAAATAGCCTAGCATCCTACTGATTATTGTAAAAAAGCTGAAAGTCCCAGTTGACTTAATTAA
>TARA_B100001057_G_scaffold31196_1_pt1 | contig 11381 bp, 4 predicted proteins | sample TARA_B100001057 | Tara Oceans TARA_B100001057 (sample SAMEA2621839) | marine metagenome | biome: marine biome (ENVO:00000447); feature: surface water layer (ENVO:00002042); material: "saline water (ENVO:00002010), including plankton (ENVO:xxxxxxxx)" | depth 5 m | reverse complement strand
GCCGTGTCATCAGCTGACTGAACTCCGTAAAGGTCACCATTAGGACCAGCTACAAGAGGGCCAAAAGGAACCTCCCCGGGTTGAAATGCATGAAAAGTAGTTACGATACCCCTAGGAGTCATCATATAGACTGTAGGATTTTCAAAACGTCCCCCAGGGCCAGCTGTCCCGTAAAAATTGCCATCCGCTCCCTCTACGAGTGAAGCGTCGGGATTAGCTCCGTGGTCTTCAGCTTCATTTCCACCAAAGGCAAACAGAGAAGTGAATTCTCCACTCAGAGATATCTTAAAAATCGTCCCCTGGCCTTGCGGCCCCCCTGCACTCGTCGTGCCGTAGAGGGTTCCATCAGATCCAAGCAGCAGCGCCCCAAGAGGAGCTGATCCAAGTGCTGGGGCTTCTTCTCCCGTGAAGTCAAGGAGAGTAATGAGAACTCCCTCTGGCGTAAGCTCGAAGAGAGTGCCTACGTCATTCATACCTCCGGCCCTCGTCGTGCCATACAGACTTCCATTTCCTGCCAGGGTGAGGGCAGAAGGATTGGCCCCCCGGCTGTCGCCATCTATACCGGTAAATTCAATAAGTGTTGTGAACACCCCTTCGGAGGTAATTCTGAAAATTGTCCCGACACCATCGGCGCCGTCAGACGGGGTGGTTCCGTAAAAATGCCCATCGTTCCCCAGCGTCAAAGGGCTTTCAGGACTGCCCTCCGGGTTGTCGAATTCGAACAACGTGAGTGCATCTCCATCAGGGCTTATTCGAAAGACAGTGCCACCATCGTTGCCCCCTCCTCCTGAGGTCACACCGTAGAAATTCTCGTCTTGGCCTTCCACAAGTGGAGCCAGGGGTCCTCGTCCTGGTAGAGTGCCTGCGGTCCCAGTAAATTCGGCCAATCTCTCGATTATACCAGCCGGGGTCATTTGAAAGACGGTGCCTGAGTCTGTCGCACCGTCGAAGTAAGTTGTGCCGTAAAAGTAGCCATTACTCCCCAAGACCACCGCAGCAAGTGGCGCCGCTCCAGCCCCGCCGCCTCTAAGTGAGGCAAAGTCGACCAAGGTCGTCATGGACCCATCAGAATCGAGCCGGAAAGCGGTCCCTACATCATTGCTACCGAATCCTCCCGCCTGAGTAGTGCCATAGAGTTCTCCATTACCCCCGAGGACAAGGCTGTTCGGGACCGATCCTATATTTGCTCCTCCATTACCGGTAAACTCGATCACGGTGGTCAACGTTCCTGAAATGCTCGCCCTAAATATTGTGCCACTATCCCCGGATCCTCCGAGCTGAGTGGTGCCGTAGAAATCCCCATCAACCCCTTGTATGAGACCATCGAAAGGTTGGCTGCCTTGGCTTGGATCACCCAACCCATCGAATGATACAATTTCGGCATATGTCCCTTCAGGGCTTATTTGAAATACGCTACCTTGCCCCGTGTTCCCACCGAAAGCAGTTGTGCCGTAGAAGTTATTATCGCGGCCCCGAATGAGGTGATATGGCCCAAAATTCGATGCCTGAAGAGTTCCAAAATCGAACAAGGTAGTAATGATCCCGGCGGGAGACACCCTGAAAATTGTTCCGGCATCATGAACTCCACCGGACTCGGTAGTGCCAAAAAGACTACCATCAGGACATTCCACCAACGTAGTGGCAGGTTCAACGGGACCGTCAAAACTTGCAACATGACTAAAAGCCCCCGTGGCCGAGATTCTGAATACCGTCGAGTTGCCCTCGTTTCCGCCATTCATGCTCGTGCCATAGAAGTCTCCATCGCTTCCCTGGACGAGGCCACCTCCTACCAGAATACTCTCTGGGAATTCGTAGAGAATTGTAAACTCTCCTTCTGGAGTCATTGTGAAGAAGCGCTCGCTTTGATCAAATCGGGCGGTTCCGTAAAATTGCCCGTCCCGGCATTGGAGGAGGGTTGCCTCGAATCCAGTGCCCGGAACAGGCCCCACACTTCCAGTGAATTCAGCAAGGGTTTGAACCTCATTTGATGGGCTTATTCTGAAGATCGTTCCATAATCATTTTCTCCTCCAATGCTCGCTATGCCATAGGAGGAGCCATCAACGGCTTGGAGTAACATCTGGGGCATGCGGCCGGTTGACGCTGCAAAGGTATAGACTGGCTGGAAAGCAGGATGGATGGACCAGTCCAGAGTGAAGTCACCAGACTCATCATCGTACCCAGTCACTCGAAGCCAATAACTTGTGCCGTCGATTGCGTCCCAGGTGACCACTGAATCTCCGCTCGAATCCTGAGGGTCGCTTTCGTCCAACAAGTCGAGGTCTCCTAGTGATGAATCTGGTTCCCCACCAAATAGAGTCAGTTGGGTGTCAAAATCTCCACTGGCCCGGATACTAAAGGTTCCGGTCGCTGGAGCTTCCCACAGATACCAGACCGAACTCCCGGAGCTCCAGCCAGCGGTTTCTGCCCGCTCGTCTTCTTCCATTGTCGCGGAGACGTTGGAGCCGGTGAGTGAGCCAAAGTCGTCCAGGTCGGAAAGTAAAGTGGCCCCCGTAAAGGCGTCATTTAATACAGGTAGCGGTGATGTCCACGTCAGAGAGAAATCCCCGGACTCATTGTCGGCACTACTGACCCTGAACCAGTAGCTCCGCCCCGCGACAGCGTTCACCAAAAGCGTCTCAACCTCGGAGGCTATTACGCTATCGCTTTCTCCGATTTCACTAAGGGTGTCACCAGCCTCTTCCAGAACGGTAAGCTGTGTATCGAAGTCCCCAAGGACACTTACCGTAACCTCTGCCGATATTGGAGCTTCCCAAGAATACCATACGGATCGATACGCTTGGAATCCATCAACCGTTGTGGGTTCGCTTGGTTCAAGAGAAGCATTATCGTTAGTACCGAGCACCACTCCCGATGCTCCAAAAAGAACCTCGGAGCTAATAAAGTCATCATTGGGTGGCGCCTGCCCGAGAGCTGTATTTCCGAAGATGAGAACAAGGACGCAGGCCAAGCTGGGCTGTCCGATTTTTACGGCCTGCCCGAGCAACCTGGACAATCTGGGAACGAATTTATCGGTCCTGCAGAAAAATTCTTTATCGCTCATCAGGGTTTTAATACTTGGCCCTTTCTCCGGATCTAAAAGACAAATTTTAGCGCGGCTAGAAGTCCAGGCTGATCATTTGAATGAGTCGATCTACTCTCAACGATTGCTCGGGCTCTCGACAGCGGTGTAGGGTTAAGTCGCGTAGACGCACTAAAAACATGCCGCAATCCCTTCTGAGGGAGGTTTATGGATATCGACCGTTTCGACTTGTTTGAAATTACGGAAGGCGCTAAGCGCTATCAGCCTATGGAAAAGGCAAGTCGATTGCTTTGCTGCCGATCGGGTTTGCTCAGGGGAATTTTGTCTTTGGGGCTTATCTGCTGCAACGTTGTCAGCAGAACCGATGGGCAGGATGCAAAGGTCCTATCCGTCGAGAATATCGCTCAAGCTGCACGGGATGGAGGATCGTGGAAACCTGCCGCAAAAGATCTATCTCTAGCGGTTGGAGATAGATTCAGAACGAGACAGCGAAGTCGAGCCACGCTTAAGCTCACGGATCTCTACACGATGCGTCTGAAGCAATTTACCACCGTTCAGCTGACTTCAGCACTATTTGAAGACGACAAGTCGAAATTAGATCTTATCCGAGGTGCCGCTTTTATTTTCAGCCGTGCCAAAGATGGCGAAATCGATATTTCTACACCGGCGGCGAACGGGGCAATGAGGGGGACCCAACTTTTCGTGGAAGTCTCCGAGGGCGGCATGTCAAAATTTCAAGTGCTCGAAGGAAGAGTCTTGATGAAAAATGCCTCGGGAGAACTAGAGCTAAAAGCTGGTGAGGCTGGCGAGGCATTACCTGGACAGCCACCGCGAAAAACAGCGTCTATCATCAGCACGAACCTACTCCAATGGGCACTATATTACCCAGCCATTCTCGAGCCGTCCGACCTCGAAATGAGCGCCCCTGACCAACAGGTAGTTGCGAAGTCATTAAAATCCTACCGCGAAGGAGACTTACTTGGAGCAATAGAATATTTTCCTGAGGAAGTTGAATTAGGCGTTGGGGGGAGACTTTATCAGGCAGGGATTCTGCTTGGAGTCGGGCAGATCGATGAGGCACGCGCTTCGCTTGACCTGGTCAACAAGAACCACCCAGTGCGCCGTGCTCTCGAACGGATGATCGCTGCGGTTAAATTCACCGAGCAGGAGCAGTGGGGTGAGGAAGTCCTGACCACCATGGGAGAAGCTTTAGCGGAAAGTTATTACCTCCAATCGCGTTCTGACTTGTTTGGTGCTCGGGTTGCGGCAAGGAGAGCTGTCACGCTGGCCCCCGACAATGGATATGCGTGGGCGAGACTGGCTGAGTTAGAGTTTTCTTTCGCCCGGACAGGCGAAGCGGGTGCGGCACTGTCCAAAGCGTTACAGCTTGCCCCGAGGAACGCTCAGGCCCATGCGCTGAAGGGATTTATCCTTAGCGCAGATAACTACATCTCGGAGGCGGCTGAATCATTCAAAGAAGCAGTGCGTCTTGATGGAGCGCTGGGGAACGGTTGGCTAGGACTGGGCCTTACGAAGATCAAGAGAGGAGATCTCATAGGCGGTCGGGCGGACATTCAGACAGCGGCCACTGTGGAGCCGACGGTTGCAGGATTTCATAGCTATCTGGGAAAAGCATTCAGTATGGAGGGACGTCCCTTGGAGGCACGTAAAGACCTGGAGCTAGCGAAGACCCTTGATCCTAATGATCCTACGCCCCTGCTCTATTCTGCTCTGGAATTACAGAAAGGGAATCGTCCCAATGAGGCTATTGCAGAACTCGAGAGGTCAATAGAGCTCAATAATAATCGCCGGGTCTTCCGTTCCCGGCAACTACTCGACCAGGACAGGGCGGTAAGGAACGCTAATCTTGCGAAGATTTACCAGAATGCCGGGATGGGCGATGTTGCAGTTCGCGAGGCTACGCTCGCAGTTGAAAATGATTATACCAACTCCTCAGCTCATCTGTTTCTGGCCAACTCTTTTGACGCCTTGAGGGATCGGAAAAGGATCGAGCTCCGATATGAAACTCCCTGGTTCAATGAGCTGCTTCTTTCCAACCTAATGTCTCCCGTAGGAGGAGGTCAGTTGTCCCAGTTCGTATCCCAGCAGGAGTATTCTAAACTCCTAGAGGAAGATGGGATTGGAGGAAGTTTTTCCAGTGAATGGCGTAGCACTGAGGAGCTTCTTTCTAACGCCTCGGTATTTGGTACCCATGGGAACGTAAGCTTTGGAATTGATGCTTATTACCGCGACGACCAAGGCACACGCCCGAATTCGCAGGCGAACCTTGAAGAACTCTACGCCCAGTTGAAGTGGCAACCTCTCCCTGATGATATATTTTACTTTTTGGGAAAATGGGCGAACCAGGCGAGCGGAGATAATTTTGAGACCTATGATAACCGCCCGTTGGCGCCAGGGCTTGATTTTGAGGAGAATCAGGAGCCAGGCCTTTTGTTGGGAGGATGGAACCATCGATGGTCTCCAGGCTCTCACACCCTCTTGTTGCTTGGGCGCTTGAGTGCAGACCAGAAACTTACTGATCCCTCGGCGCAGCAGTTATTGTTTGAGAGAGACAGCAGGGCACTACGGCCCGGCTTGCTCCAATCAGATCAATTTGGATTCGACCAATTCTCAGACCCCTCGCTCAGCGATGGTGCCACGCCTGCAGTAGACCTCGCGCCGGACTGGCAATCGCTCGTTTTTTCAGATGCATTGCTCCGTGGTATTCAGCCATATTTGGGCAGGGGCGAGGTCATTGGAGTAAGCTCGGCACCTTTCGAGTTCGATACCCGAAGGTCCTTTGAAACATACACCGCGGAACTTCAGCAAATCCTTCAGACGGACCAGAATCTATTGATCGCGGGTGGCCGCTTTCAGTTCGGATCGTTCGAGACGGAAAATACTCTTTCGTTGGTGAGGCCAAATTTCGCGGGCGGTTTTCCTACCCCGGCTACCCGCCAAACCACGGATGCTGATTTTCGGAGAGTCACGGCCTATGGTTATGACTACTGGAAGGCTGCCCGGGATCTCACCCTAATTGGAGGTGTATCGTATGACAGAATCGAGCACCCAGACAATTTCCGAAATCCCCCAGTCAATGAGAGGCAGCGAAAGAACGACAGGGTTTCAGGAAAAGTAGGATTTACATATACTCCGTCAAGGAAGCTTGCTGTTAGGGGAGTATATACTGAAGGAATGGGAGGCGTTACTTTTGACGAAAGTGTCCGCCTGGAGCCGGTACAACTCGCCGGCTTTAACCAAGCCTATCGGACAGTTCTTTCAGAATCGATCGCAGGTTCAGTTGAAAATCCGTTGTTCCGGATCATGGGGTTGAGCGTAGAGGGCAGTCTGCCAAGTAGGACTTGGTGGGGAGCGAACGTGCGAGTTATAGAGCAAGATGTCGATCGAACCATTGGAGCGTTCACCGGTTTCGATTCCACGGTGTTTCCAATTTCACCAGCATTTTTCCCCGATAGCACTGATCAAACTCTCGCTTACCGGGAGGTAGCCCTGGGTTTTTCGGTAAACCAGTTGTTAGGAAATGATTTCGCATTGGGTGCTGGATACAGGATGACTCGTTCAGACTTGAGAACAGTGTTTCCAGAAATGCTCGGAACTGGGATAGCAAGTGCACGCCGCGACGATAGCGCAATTCTTCACGAAGTTGGCTTGAATGCTCACTGGAACTCTCCAGCAGGATATTTTGCCATGTTGGAGGCTAATCTTTATGCGCAAGACCTCGACGACGATCCCCAAGGCACGGCTCCGGGTGAATTTGCCCGTAGTGGAGATCACGCCTTTCACGTGAATGCGATGGTTGGTTACCGCTTTAACGAAAATCGTTGCGAGGTAAGTGCTGGAGTTCTGAATATCACCGACGCTGATTACCGCTTTAGCCCCTTGAGCCCCTATGGGAACATTGCGCGCGAACGGACGATCGTGCTTAGATGCCGAATTAGCTTTTAAGTCATCATGGCTCGGAAAAAAAAATCAAAACCTACAAAAACTGCAGGAGAACTCGTGCTGCGCCTGGTTGCCTCAGTCTTGGGTATAGGACTCGCTATCACGGTTGGACATTTAGGGCTAGGTAGGGTTGGCGACTCAGTCCGGTATTTAAGCTACGACCTTCCATATGTTACTTTCTCGGATACATCTGCAGATGAAGTGGTCATCGTCTACCTCGATAAGTTAGACGGAGAGTCTCTAGACCGGAGCCAGCAGGCCGCATTGTTAGACGAGCTAGGAAAAGCTGGTGCCCGAGCTGTCGTTTATGATTTGATTTTTGACCGCCCGTCAGAAGATCCCTCTGTCGACGAGGCCTTTGCAGCTGCGATGCTACGCTTCCGTGGGGTAGATGAAGATTGGAATCCTATCGAAGGTGAGACCCGGCGCCATGTGTTTCTTGCCTGTGGCCGTGAAAGTTATGAGCAGGCAGGTGTCATTGTAGAACGACTGATTCCTCCAAACGACCAGCTCATTGGAGCTGCAGATGATTTTGGAATCGTCACCTTTGTGACCGGGAAGAACTTTACAGTACGTGAATTGGTCACAGGAACGCCAGATGAGCCATCATTAACTTGGAAGGCGGCCGAGGTTTTGGGTGGAGAACTGACTGAAGAGGATCGGCTACAGCCGAAGCGCTGGCTGAATTACGCCGGACCTCCTCGACGTGCAGGTGTAACAAAGCAAGCACCAGCAATTCTTTCTCTGGGGGCTGCAGAGGTCATGGGAGGAGTTCCAAGTCTCCTCCGGGATAAGATCGTGGTGGTTGGGGCAAGACCTGGGATCGTTGGTGAAGAGCTAGGTCTTGATCTGTTTTCCACACCTTTCCACCGCCTCGATGTTAAGGGGGAGTTGCCATATATGAGCGGTCCCGAGGTGCAAGCAAATGGGCTACTCAATCTCCTGCGCCAAAACTGGCTAATCAGGTCCAGCGAAAGGTTTGACACTCTACTGGTAATTTTCGCCGGGGTGTTAGTGGGCTTGCTCTTTTCCTGCGTCCGGCCTCTCTATGCGTTGATCCTGGCCGTCATGTGCGTGGCGGCTCTTGCAGCTTCAGGAGTTATCAGCATGACACAAAGCAATGTGTGGTTTCCTTGGAGCGTAGTGGCATTTCTTCAGGTCCCCGTTTCCCTCGGTTGGGGAACAGGATCTCGCTATTACATTGAGCGCTTCTTTAGAGTCAGGATCAGTAAGGAGCAGGAGCAACTGAAAGAAGCCTTCAAAAAATATCTGTCTCCACAAATGCTCGACAAACTTTCCGAGGATGGCTTCAAGATGAAGTTCGGAGGAGAGAAGGTGGAGGCGGCAATGATCTTCACCGACCTTGAATCCTTCACCAACATGTGCGAGCGAGTTGGCGACGCTGAGCGTATCGTGGAAGCGCTGAGCGACTATTTTGAGCGAACGACCACCCATATCTTCGAGTATGATGGTGTAGTCATTAAATTTATTGGAGACGCTATTTTTGCAGCCTGGGGAGCGCCAATCGTTGACCCCCAGTCATCACTAAATGCAGCAAAGGCTGCATGGTATCTATCTAAAGATGATACTCTGGCAGTCGAAGGCGTGACCTTAAAAACCCGGATCGGGGTTCATTTTGGTGAAGTGGTTGCAGGAAATATAGGAAGCCGGCAACGAGTAGATTACACGATGATTGGAGATCCAGTAAACGTAGCGGCTCGCCTTGAAGGCTTAAACAAGATGTTTGGGACAAGGATCCTGATAAGTGAGGAGATTGAAAGTCGCTTGGATAGTGAATTTCACACAAGAAAGGTCGGGCGATTTCGGGTTAAAGGCCGCAGGGAGCCAACTGCAGTTTTTGAACTGGTTGGACCGGTTGCTGAAATCGAGAAGCCGGCGTGGGTAGACCCTTACGCCTTGGGTATCGCCGCTCTCGAAAGCAACAATTTCGAGGAAGCTCGAAGTCGCTTTGAAGAGGTAGACCGCATGAGAGGAGAAACTGGAGATGGCCCTTCGAGGTTCTATCTACGACTCCTGGAAAATGGTGAACCGATCAGCCATGGGGTTTACGATATGACTAAGAAATAACATGTTTTTCGAGCCTTTCATTTGGTTCGTAACTCTGTGGAACCAGAAGATAGTGCAATTCGCTTCCCGTTCTTGCTGATGTTGAGACTTCTGCCGTTTATTGCGCTCATAATTTTGGGCATAGGTTGTGCGTTTTATTTTTTAATGCCGCGGGAAGGAAGCAATGTCTCGGAAAATAAGGATTCGGGACCGAACATTCCCAAAATATCGGTAAATCGGAACGCGTCTTGGGCAGGAGAGATTGGGCCTACTGCGAGCACGGAATTATTGTCTTCCATCGAGAAAAATCTGACAACGATTCCCATTGCTGAAGCAGTTGTTGAAATTGAGGACTTCTTGATAGGAGGCGAAGACCGCACAACCGGGTTAAGTCTAAGGATAGCGAAGGATGGAAGGCTTGCTGGTTGGCCGACTCTGCGAGTGTTTCTCCTCGATCTTCTTCTCAAGCTTAATCCCGAAGAGGCATCACGGATAAGCAGAGAAATACTTTCAGCATATACTTCAGCAGACGAGTGGGCCATCGCCTTGAGAAATGTGGCCAAAGGAGAGGATTCCGTTGAAAATCGAGAATACCTGCGCAAGCAAACAGAAGCTTTGATTACCAATGCGGAGTGGCAGCAAAACCCATCTGTGGGCTTTCTGAACGCGTTTGACGTTTTAGTATATGTCGAATCTACGGAGTCACTGCCGCTTCTTTCAGGGCTCGTCCAACGGAAGGATCGTAACGATCTAGCACACGCTGCATTTCTTACGCTTGACCGTTTGGTGCAGCGTCAACCCTCGAAAATGTTGTCTTTACTGAAAGAAGATCTGGCCCTTCAGCAAAGCAGACCGGAAATGACGGCGCAGCAATTTGCTCGGGCCGACCTTCGGGACGTATTGCAGCAGGACATCGTCAAGGAGTGGCTTATTGACTCGTCCCGGACCTCGACCGAACTAGAGAATTTCGCTGCAATCTATCCCAACAATAATAGATTGGTTTCAAACAACCTTCTGACCTTCGACGCACAGACTTCGGGAACTGAGTTGCGAAAACATGACAGGGAGGTTTTGGAAGTTATTCGTCGCTGGCAAAAGGATCCCTCACTTGAAATTCGCTCCCGGTATCTCAGGACCATGGAGTCACGTATTTCCAATTTTATTAATAACGCAGACTAGAAGACCCTCTGATCCGAGAAGAGGGCCTGCTTTTTCTATCCTCAAATGAAGGCGCTTAAGGCGTTGGAGGGCATGGGATACGTCCTCTCTGGGAGGACCTAAAAGACTCGCGAGAAACGAAATTAGAATCTTTTCGACAAACCCGCGATAGACGGTAAAGACGTAAGTGAAACAGAACATGCCCAAACACTCACGAGATCAATGAGCACGAATGAAAATCAGCTGCCCGCACAAGGATTTCTTGCAAGCTTGGCGGATCACGAACGGGAGGCACTGCACGGGCTCGGTGAAGAGTTGAGTTTCGGCGAAGCGGAACCTGTTATCCAAGAAGGGACGTCACAGGATCACCTTTACGTTTTGCTCAAAGGTCGCTGTAAAGTGCTGCAAAAACATGTCGCGCCAGCGGTTACCGCCTGGCTCGAGGAAGGAGATTCGTTCGGAGAAGTCAATTTGTTCGATTTAGAACAACAGGGAGCAAGTGCTTCAGTCCAAGGAGCCGAAAATATTGTGGTTTGGCGCATCGACCGCAATAGCCTCAATACATTTATTGCAAGTCACCCCGATGCAAGTCTTAGGCTTGTTGTCGGTCTCGCTACGCTTCTTTCCAAGCGTCTTCGTTCAGTTAACGAACACGTTAAGAAGATGTCGGTTTGGACAAGATCGTAACCCTACGTGCAGAGATCGCTATTTTTGCGGAAGACAACGCGGGGTATTGTGGCCACCATAGTCGTTGTGCGTTTAGCGATTGGAGCGCATTGCCTCCTTACCCCACCCCGCGACCTCCAACCCGAACTCAGGGAGTTTCTCAGCGGATCTCGTTAGCAACTCCCAACCGCTTCCTCTTCCAAAGCGACACAGTCTGCACCGGCTGTTACCTATTCCTGTAATTCAACGCTTTCCGCTCGCGGGGGCGGTGTAGGATGTGGCTCGGTTCCTTATCGGAAACCACCACCAAGTGCTAGGTAGAGCGACAAGCGGTTTTGAATATGAGCACTTCGCGACTGAATAAGGTTACGTTTGACATCCAAAGCGCGGCGCTGGGCGACTAGCAGGTTTGTAAGGTTCGAAAGACCTTCCTCATAGAGTCGCTGCGTTTTCTGCTCAGCTGCAGTTGCCGCGGTCGATGCAGCT